>Ga0302127_10000677_pt1 | contig 19183 bp, 16 predicted proteins | sample CB4_SCM_MG_FD_204452 | JGI IMG/M metagenome (GOLD analysis project Ga0302127, IMG submission 204452) | Marine microbial communities from Western Arctic Ocean, Canada - CB4_SCM | ecosystem: Environmental > Aquatic > Marine > Oceanic | place: Canada: Western Arctic Ocean | collected 2017-09-24
AGCCGGCAATGACCTCTTCGATATTGCTGGCGTCTAGCCGCATATCGTAGGTAACAACGTTGACATCAGGGTTGAGTGCGGTAAGCGTCTTCTTGGCCGAATCGACCTTACGGTCACCTACCCGATCAAGATTGTGAAGGATTTGACGCTGCAAATTCGACTCATCCACCACGTCCATATCGACGATGCCCAGTGTCCCTACACCCGCGGCTGCCAAGTAAAGAGCGGCAGGCGAACCGAGCCCGCCCGCGCCGAGCAACAGTACCTTCGCATCAAGCAATTTGAGTTGGCCTTCTTCGCCTACTTCGGGCAATAAAAGGTGCCGTTGGTAGCGGTTACGTTGCGCAGGGTCGAGCGTGCGGGGCGCGGCCCAGGCCCGACCCTCGTCTTTCCATTTGTTAAAGCCACCATCCATAGAAACGACGTCGGTGTAACCGAGTTGTTGCAAAGTGTCGGCGGCAAAAGCGGACCGAACGCCACCGGCACATTGGATAACAATGGGCGTATCCCGCTTTGGAATCCGACCCTCGATGCCCGACTCGAGTTGACCGCGGGGAATATGTACCGCTCCAGGAAGAGCACCTTGCTCGAACTCGTCAGGTTCGCGGACGTCAAGCAGTACTACTCCTGGTTGCTCCAGCATAGTTTCGGCTTCGGCCGTGTCGACCTCGCGAATCTTTGCCTTCGCTTGGCTGAGTAGATCTCGAAAAGTTGCCATCAATGACTCCTGCGTCTGATTCGGCTCTAAACCTTCGTCGGTTTGGTGACCGTACGACCGAAACCCTACCAAGTTAGTCAGGTATTCCATCGGCGTAACCAGTTGTCATTACCAGAAGAGAAAAAAAACATGAAATTGATCGAAATTGATTGACGATCATCCTCCTGTGCGCCATGATCAGAATGCTTCCCAGCCCTGAATGCGTTCCGGGTCACACCGATGGGAGCACCATGTCACCAACAACCAGTCCAACCCGCCACACCTCAAAGCCACGAGCGCTCGGCGACACCCTCACCGTCATGCCGTGGACCGATCCAGTAATTGACCAAGATGGCCATCACCCACGATCAAGTTACGTCGAGGACTATTGGATGGCCATCCTTGGCCCCACGGCCTATTGCTTGCTCCGCAAACTTTCGGCCGGATTCGACCACGACCCCGATGGCTACATGATGGATCCTTCCGCCACAGCAACCGAAATGGGTCTGGGCAGCGGAACTGGCTCAAGTTCACAGTTGGCACGGTCCCTTGACCGACTCGAACTCTTCGCCCTCGTCCGACGGCGACACGAAGAGGTCTGGTGCCGCCGGCGACTTCCCCTATTGCACCGTCGCCAACGGGCACGGCTACCCGAGCATCTTGGTCGTTCACATGCCTTTTGGCAACAACAACAAGACGACGAGCAATACCGAGCCAGTCAGCTAACCAACGCCACAGTTTTGGCCTCGGCCCTAGTTCAGTTGGGTCACCTCGGCCCGGCCATTGAAAACCGACTCCACGAGTGGCGCTACTCCCCTGTTACCAGTCGAGCAGCAGCTTTGGCAGTGGCAACTCCTAGCTAGCCAAACTCTCCGCCAATGCCAGCAAGGTGCGCACGCCATAACCTGTGCCACCCGCGGGGTGATCGTCACCTGCACTATCTGCAAAAGCAGGGCCAGCAATATCGAGGTGAGCCCAGGGGATATCGCTATCCACAAAGTTCTGCAAGAACAGGCCCGCGGTTAAAGCCCCCGCATATGGTCCGCCTATGTTCTTGATATCGGCCACTTTGGAGTCGAGCAGCGTGTTGTACTCATCAGGCAAAGGAAGGTGCCAAAGTAGTTCGCCCGCAGTGTCGGCTGCATCTTTGATTCGTCCAATGAGTTGATCGTCGTTTCCCATCAAGCCCGCGTACCTATTGCCAAGTGCCACCACGCATGCACCTGTCAAAGTGGCCGCATCAACAATGGCATCGGGTTTGGCTTCGCAAGCCAAAGTAAGGCCATCGGCGAGCACCAGGCGCCCTTCGGCATCGGTGTTGAGAACCTCGATGGTCTTACCACTGCGAGTCACCAACACGTCACCGGGACGGGTGGCATCGGGTCCGGTCATGTTGTCGGTCATGGGACAGATACACGTAACTTTGACCCTCGGAGCAAGTGCGGCTATGGCGCGCATGGCACCGAGTACGGCCGCGGCTCCGCCCATATCCATCTTCATCGTCATCATGCCCGTTCCGCTTTTAATCGAAAGGCCACCTGAGTCAAACGTGATGCCTTTGCCCACGAGCGCCAAATGGGCTTTGGCTTTCCCCTTGGGGGTGTAAGTCAGTCGCACCAGTCGCGCTTCTTGTTCGGAGCCGCGGTTGACGCCGAGAAGGCCACCTAATCGAGCTTTCTTGATGGCAGCCGGGGACATAACCTGGGCGGTAATTCCTCCGGCCTTAGCCATGTCCGCCGCTTCTTTAGCCAGGACTGCTGGGGTTAGCTCACCACCGGGACGGTTGACGAGATCGCGCGACCAATTCACGGCATCAGCGATGATCTGACCACGGTTAATCGCCGCAGCAACGCCTTTGCCCGCCGCCACAACGGAAACCTTGGTGAGTTGAGAAGCCTTGGCCTCGCTCTTGAGTTGATTGAACTCATAATGGCCGAGCGCTACGCCTTCGCTCAGCCCAGCCAGTTGGCCGACATCGGGATCGAGTTCGTCAAGCACCACCGTAATATTGGCGAACTTTTTGGACTTGCGGGCAATCGCCACTCCAGCTTTACGAAACTCGGCCGTGCCGACCGCATCGGCCTCACCCATGCCAACTAGCAACGTCGGTACGCCGTCCACCGTAACCACAGTGGTGGTGCCAGCTTTCCCGTCAAATCCGCTGAACGCCAAGGTGCCCCAGTCGTATGCACCGTCTTCACCGGCGATCCGGTCGCTGGTTACTAAGTGGGCAACAGCTTTGGCCCGAACTGGGACCGAACGCACAACATTGATGGTCAAAGCCACGACAAATCTCCATAGAAAGACGAAGTCAACACCATAGGGCGAAGATGGCCTCTATAGCGAGATCAAAGGGTGCTGCCCAGCAATCAGTTACGTGTCTAGGAGTACTCGGGCTACGAGATCCATGCCGAAGCCCGTAAGAATGGCAAGGTACAACAAGCCCGTTGCCGCCATTACCGCGCTGTACTGCTTCTCCTTTAGGGCAGCCATCGTCACGCCAATGAGACCAATCGTGGTGATAACGCAGCAAACCCAGAACCATCCCAATAGCCCGTTGTATTGATCATCGATTGTGCCATTCAGCACTGACCACATTCCCGTAGGCAACAACAACACCAGAAGTTCGACCGGCCACACCGCTGCGGCCCACCACACCAACTCGTTGAGAGGGGCCCGGCTTAGGCCCGGCTGCACCAAGTACCAGTGACCCAACAACATGGCGTCAGTAATAGCTCCCAAAAACAAGGCCCCGACAAGAGTCCGGGCTATTGCTAGAGGGGCGGAACCACCCGCTTCCAACGCACCCGCTACCAGACCGATCACTCCGACAATTGGCCCAAGCAAATCGAGCACGGGGGGGAACTCAGCCGCGGTGCGATCGAATCGTTGTTCGGGTTTGTCGATGCCCGTCATCTCGGCCACCCGCTTCTCGCGACGCGCTACTAACTCGCGTTGACCTTCCACACCGGCCTTGCGCCGCAAAACAGAAACGACCAGCGCCACCACGGTCAGCAACAGCATAAAAACCGCGGGCCATTCGCGCCACGGCACTTCGGTGGATCGAAACCCAACCCACACTCCTAATCCGCCAATTCCCAGATACGTACCACGCATCGTCCAGCCGTAGCCAATGCCCACTTCGCGGCGACGAGTGGTGATCCAGGTAAAAAAAAGTCCGCCCACAGCCCACTGCAAAAGGACAGTTGGGGCGGCCAAATCAATCATTGACCCAGCGTATGGGCAACGCTTATAGGTCCGACGACTCAGACTTGCCCTTTAACTCTCAAGCGCTGCCAGACCCTCTACCAGTTAGCGGGTGGCATCAGCCGCTTGGCGTGCGTGGTAACTGGATCGAGTAAGGGGACTGGATTCCACATGACCTATGCCCAGCTGACGGCCCACACTAGCCAGCTTCTCGAACTCGTCTGGTGTCCACCATCGACTAATTGGCAGGTGTTCCGACGTAGGGCGCAGGTACTGGCCAATAGTGACAATGTCGGTTCCAATTGCGGCCAGATCCGCCAGCGTGGCAACCATCTCGTCATAGGTCTCGCCGATACCAACCATCAATGAGGACTTCGTGGTAAGCCCCTGGGCCTTGGCACGGGCTAGCACCGACAAACTTCGGGCATAGCTTGCCGAGGGGCGCACAGCCCGTTGGAGTCGGGCAACAGTCTCGAGATTGTGGTTCAACACGACGGGACGGGCCGAAAAAATGGCGTCAAGGGACGACTCAATGCCCTCGCAATCAGAGATGAGCACCTCGACTCCCACGCCGGGGGTGCGCTCTCGTATGGCGTTTATCGTGGCAACGAACCCGCTTGCTCCACCGTCGGCCAAGTCGTCGCGCGCCACGGTTGTAAGGACTGCGTACGTAAGTTTCATCTGGGCAACGGCCGTAGCAATTCGCTGCGGTTCGTGTTCGTCGACCGGGTTTGGCTTGCGGGTGTCAACCAGGCAGAAGCCGCAGGCACGAGTACAGCGCTCGCCGTTGATCATGAAGGTTGCCGTGCCGTCGGACCAACACTCGTAAATGTTGGGACAACCCGCTTCTTCGCAGACGGTGACCAAGTCGAGGTCATTTATGGTCTTCTTGAGTTCGCGATACTCGGCGCCCATTTCGGCCTTCACCCGGAGCCACTCAGGTTTACGGCTCCGAATTTCTAGCCCCTCGGTCACTCCAGCTTCGTTAAGCCGCGAGGTCAATCTCACCGAAGTTCCTTCGCCCAGGTTCTCCCCGCCGGCACGCCGACTAAACACCGATAAGTCAGTTGACCGGTGACGCCAGACCACATCTTGGCGTTCGGATCCGCCATCCGGAGCCCATCGTTCGGCGGCTAAGCGCGATACAACATCGACCACCACTTTCATGTCGACGTCAATGCCCTCGGCCACCAACGACGTTACGGATTTATCAGTTAGTCCGCAGGGGACAATGTTGTCAAACCATGCCAAGTCGGTGGACACGTTCAGGGCAAATCCGTGCATCGTACGTCCACGCGATAGCCGCACACCGATGGCGGCGATCTTGCGTGGTCGCGACCCCTGTGCCTCGAGCCATACGCCGGGAAACCCGTTGAGCCGGGTAGCGCCGGGCAACCCGAGGTCGGCCAGCGCGTCAATTATCAACTGCTCGACATCTGCCACATAGGCGCTCGTGTCAGCCATCCCTCCCCCGCGCTTCCCCTCGATGGAGCGAATCGGGTACACAACGAGCTGACCGGGGCCATGAAAGGTAACGTCGCCGCCACGATCAACGTCGATAATCTCGGCGGCCTGAGCGGCAGCTGGCAATATGTTGGCAATGTCCGCGCTTCGCCCACGCGTGTACACCGGCGGATGCTCCAGCATTAGCAAATGGTCATCACCGCTGTGGGCGAACAACGCCTGCTGCAAAGCCCACGCGTCGCGGTAGGTGACCCGACCAAGCCAACGCGATCGAAGCATTGGCTCGGATGCCACGGCTGAGGCTGCCGTCATCGGTTCCACGCTGGTGCTCAGATCTCGACTTCCCAGTCGCGCGTTTCCAAAATGGTGCGCATGCGGTCGAGAAATGCAGCCGCGTAGGCGCCGTCGAAAGCACGGTGATCCCAAGCCAACGCCAGTATCCCTACCGAGTGAACCGCAATCGCTTCGCTGCCATCGGTGTGGGTTACCACCACCGGCTTGCGACTAATGCCATCCGTGGACAGAATCGCTACCTGCGGTTGATTTATCAAGGGAAACTGCATCAATGTGCCGTACTGGCCAGCATTGGTGATGGTAAATGTCCCACCGGATATTTCGCTGGCCGTGATCTTTTTCTGTCGAGCTCTGCTCGCCAAATCAACAATCTCGCGTGAAATGGCTCGGAGACGTTTGGTGTCAACGTTCTTCACCACTGGGGCCATAAGCCCAGCAAAGTTGAGGTCAACAGCAATGGCCAGGTGAACGTCGCCGTGAACGGTCAGTTCGGTATCGCTGATGCTGGCATTGAGTTGCGGGAAATCTTCCAAGGCATCGGCGAGTGCTCGGGCAATAAAGGGCAGATACGTGAGGCTGAAACCTTCGTCTGCTTTCCATTGGGTCTTGTGGGCTCGACGGACACGTTCGACATTCTCGTAGTCGACCTCGATAGCAGTGAGCACGTGGGGGCTGGTTTGCTTCGTTTCGACCATGCGAGCGCCGGTGACCTTGCGAATGTTACTGAGAGCAATAACTTCGTCTCGCTTACCCGCTGATGCCGCGGTAGGCGTGGCAGCCGCTTCCTGGGGTTGGGCGGGAGGCAACGACGATGCACTTGCTGCGGTAGAAGCCGGGGACGGAGAGCCGTCACTGGCTGCCTGGATTACGAGATCAACATCGGCTCGGGTGATACGACCCGCCATGCCGGTGCCAACAATTTCTGACGCGTTCAGGCCATTGTCGGTGATAAGCCGACGCACAACCGGCGAAAGCAACCGTCCGTCGCCTGGTTTGTCACTAGCCACCGACATCGGCGGTGGCGGTGGCGGTGGTGGCGCCGTTTGCTCTAATGCGGGCGCAGGCGCCGGTTCCGCGGGCGGGGCGGGGGCGGGTTCTGCCGCTGGAGTGGTTTGGGTAGCGGACTCGCCGCCCGTATCGACACGGACCAATACGGTGCCGACGTCAACCGTGTCACCTTCGGCCACGGCAAACTCGGTGATCGTTCCCGCAACGGGCGACGGAACTTCGGAGTCAACCTTGTCGGTGGACACCTCGAAGAGAACCTCGTCGACAGCAATGGTGTCACCAACATTCTTGAACCATTTGGTAATGGTCCCTTCGGTTACGGTTTCGCCGAGTTGCGGCATCACCACGTCGGTCATCTTGGGCTCCTTGTTCGCAGTGAATGGCACTGCAGATTCGACACTATGGGATTGCGGGAAGTTGTGGGTGTTTCTACGCTGAAACTAGCCGTGAATACTGCGTCCGGTAAGGGCAAGAACCGATTCACCAAACAATTCGCTGAAAGAGGGGTGGGGCTGAATGAACTGTGCCACATCGTCAACGGTGGCTTCCCAGTTGATCGCAAGATACCCCTGACCAAGTTGTTCAGTAACCCAAGGTCCTGCCATATGCACACCAATAATGCGTCCGCCCGTTCCATCGGAACGTTTCTCCGCAATAACCTTCACCATTCCCTCACTTTCGCCCACAATAAGCGCTCGACCGTTGCCGGCATATCGATGCTTAGAAACGACGATGTCATAACCCGCCTCGGTAGCAGCAGATTCGGTTAGACCAGCGAAGGCCACCTCGGGATGGCAATAAATTGCCCAGGGAACATTGGCGTAGTCAATAGGAATGGGCGACTCACCTAACAGGTGCTTTACGATAAGCACTCCTTCGGCGAAAGCAATATGGGCTAACTGAGCGGTAGGGATGACATCGCCAATGGCATAGATGTTTGGGTCGTTAGTCTGGCAAAACTCATTGACCTTCACGTACCCACGCTCGTCGGTTTCGACGTTGGTGTGGCTGAGACCGAGACCATCAGTTCGGGGTTTGCGACCCACAGAAACAATTATCTGATCGACCTCTAAGCGCGTCTCGTTGCCGGACTTATCGGCGTAGGTAATAGTGGTTCCGGAATCGTTTGGTGTGTGACCGCTGATCGTCGCGTTGGTCACTACCTTGATCTTGCGCTTCTTGAATGAACGTTCGACGACCTTGGCAATATCGGCATCTGCCCCGGCGAGAATCGATGGCATTGCTTCCAAAACGGTCACATTAGAACCAAGGTCAGAGAGCATCGAGGCGAACTCGCAACCAATCGCTCCCCCACCAATCACTGCCACATCATCGGGAAGTTCTGCTAGCGCCAAGACTTCGTCGGAGGTGAGCACCGTTGTGCCGTCGATATCGAATCCGGGAATAGTGCGAACGCTTGATCCGGTAGCAATGACCGTGTGCGTTCCTGTGACTTCTACCTCGCCGGATTCGCCGCCACTGACCTGCACAGTGCTCGGTCCGGTAAACACGCCTTTGCCATCGTAAACAGTCACGTTGCGGTTCTTGAGCAAGCCCGAGAGGCCTTTGTGGAGGCGGTCGATGATGGCTTGTTTGCGTTCCTGGGCGACCGAAAAATCGAGAGCAACCTCACCGACATTGATACCAAACTCTTTGCTGTGACTGATATGGCGGACCAGCGCGGCGGTCTCAAGCAGTTCCTTGGCCGGAATGCAGCCAACGTGCAAGCACGTACCGCCGACCTTGTGCATTTCGACTAGACCAACATCGAGGCCCGCGCTCGCACCGTATAGAGCCGCAGCCTCGCCACCGGGTCCACCCCCAACAATCAGAAGATCATGCGTTGCCATAATTCGCAATGGTAAAGCCGATTATCGAAAAGAGAAACGAATCTCCTGTGACTTGCGGGGAATCTCTAGCCGGGGGCTTGACCACCGCAACTACCGAAGAAAGAGCCTCGGGTCTACTGGTTCACCATTAACCCGCGCCTCAAAGTGTAGGTGAGGCCCCGTGGAGTGACCGGTGGACCCGACTTCACCGATACCTTGGCCGCGGTTAACCCACTGCCCTTCGCTCACCCACAACGCCTGTTGGTGACCGTAAACGGTCAACACACCACCACCATGGTCGATCATTACGGCGTTGCCGTATCCACCCAGCCAGCCCGAGAAAATAACGACGCCGTCGGCCGCCGAAATAATGGTCTGGCCAAAGTCGTCAGCAATGTCGATGCCTTCGTGCATGTAACCCCACCGAGGCCCAAATTCTGAACTGACCCAACCCGGTGTCGGCCAACTCATCGAGCCCGGCGCCCCGCCAATAATTGCTTCACAGTTGATGTTGTTGCCCAAGTCATCGGTCGGTTGCTCGCCGCGAAGACACATGGCCTCCCATGTCGCACGCCGTTGCGCCTCGGCACGAATCTGTGATTCTTGGTTGGCAATAATACGTCGGACCTCGGCCCGTGCCTCCTCAAGCGCCTCAACCTCGGCCTGAAACTCGGCTATCTCAATATCGAGTTGCTGTTTCATCTCAGCCTGGACTGCTCTGTCACCACCCAAACTATTGCCGATGACCACAAGCTGGGCTCGACCATCGGCAGCTTTGGCCTGAAGGTAGTCCTGCGCGGCGACCTGCTTGGCCTGTTCTGCCTCGGCTATCTTTAGACCAGCAAGTAACGCTTGGTCGGACTCGGCCACGGCGGAAAGTAAGGCCATCTTGGTTTGCAGTTCCGTCAAAGTCTGGGATCGAAGTAGCGGAACAATTGGATTACCCCGCGACGGAGTTACGTAGGCTTCGACAGCTCTGGCTCGTATCAGCGCGGTCCAGGCCTCAATTTCCAGCCTGGTTTCTTTCATCGTAATAGCCGATAAAGCCATGGTGCGAATTGCCGAAATCTGATCTTCGAGTTGCGCCTCGTATTGCGCTTGGGCCCGCTCGATTCGTAAGTCGAGGACGTTGAGCACGTTCTCCATCTGTCCGACGGACAATCGCAGGCCCGAAATTTGCGCGTTGGTGACAGAAATTTTTCCGACAATCCCGACCGCCTCGGCGAGGCCATCTTGAATCGCGCTGTCGTTGGCCACTTGCGCGTCGTAATACTCCTGATCGATCGGCTCCTGGGCCGCGACCGGTGCAATGAGAGTCAGCAGCAGAAGACTGACCAGTACTGGATGAATTTGCAAGAATAACATGCGTGCGCGTTGAGTCATGGAGCAGGCCCGCTTGCAAAACTGACTGTAACAGACCGACCAGCGGGGGTGGTGTACCTATCGGCGCAGCGGTTATGCCAGCGCCATTTGCACCGCAAAAGCAACCAAAATCGCCAACCCACACAACAGTGCGGCCAGAATCAATGCTCGTGTGCTCATGGGGGCCAGCGTAACCGCTTGGCAGGCTCTACTATCAACATCATGGAAGGATCCGATACCGCCTCCACCCATCTGAAATCTGTGCCTGACTTGACGCTCCCGGCGCCGACCACCCCTATAGGACAAGCATGAACGACGCTTTCGGACGCCCACAAAACGTTCTCGTGGTGGGTGCCACTTCTGACATTGCGCAGGCGGTCATCGAGCGTCTGCAACCAACGCTGCAGCGCATCGTCCTCGCAGGGCGCGACGTCGATGCGCTGCAAACAGTTGGTTCGACGTTTGGACCCTCGGTTGCCTATAGGTCCCTCCATTTCGACGCGCTCGAATTCGGCGAGCACGACACATTCGTTAACGATGCCGTCCAGTGGCTCGGCGACATCGATCTCGCTGTCGTAGCCCATGGTGCGTTGGGCGAAACGTACTCACTAGATCTGCCAGCTTCCGACGTTGCCCAGATAGTTCAGATCAACCACACCGGCGCCGTGACCATTTCCCATAGCATCGGCCGCCAACTTCGTGATCAGGGACATGGCACGATCGCTATCTTGTCCTCGGTCGCAGCAGTGCGCCCGAGGGTGACAAACTTGGTTTACGCAAGTGCCAAGGCTGGTCTTGATGGATTTGCCCGGGGGCTTGACCATGCGCTGGTGGGTTCGGGGGCCCGAGTCATGTTGGTCCGCCCGGGTTTCGTACATTCAAAGATGACCCATGGCCTCCCCGAGCAACCCATGGCCTGTAGCCCCGCCGAAGTGGCAGACGCGATGATCAACGGGTTGACGAAGAAGCGCTCCGTTGTTTCGGTCCCGAAGCTCCTTGGTCCGGCCTCGGCTGCGCTGCGTAACCTACCGACCCCGATTTGGCGCAAAATTTCCGACCGGTAACCCCACCGATGCTCGATTCCTAAAATTTCAAGCGCCACGAAATTTCCGGGACGAATGCCCTGGGCCGTAGCTCCATAAGTGAGAAACGAAGAGGGTGCTTGGGGCGATCACCCGGTGCGCCCCATATCTGTCAACCCGGGGCACTACTCTCGCCTTATGACAATTGTTGTGACAGGTGGTGCCGGATTTATTGGATCAAACCTGTGCCGGACGTTGCTCGCCCGTGGCCATGCGGTCACCGTAGTCGACGACCTATCGACCGGATTTGTCCACAATATTGAGGGGCTCGATCTCACGTTTATCGAAGGCTCCATGCTTGACCCTGCCATCACCGATGCGGCGTTCGCCGGAGCGGACAGCATTGTGCACCTGGGTGCGCGTGGCTCCGTGCCCAAGTCTGTGGCGGACCCGTTAGAAAGCCACCTCCGCAATGCAACCGGCACTATCGAGGTTCTCGAAGCGGCCCGCCGAGCAGGCAACGTCCATACCGTCGTAGCTTCAAGTTCTAGTGTCTACGGCGCCAACCCAGAGCTTCCCAAACACGAATGGATGGCAACCCAGCCAATTAGTCCCTACGCCGCTAGCAAACTAGCCACCGAGTGGTATGCCCTCGCCTACCGGCACAGTTACCAACTTCCTGCCCTAGCATTTCGGTTCTTCAATGTCTACGGTCCGCGCCAACCCGAAGCACATGCTTACGCCGCAGTCATGCCCGCTTTCATTGCTGCTGCCTTACGCGGTGAAGCGCTTCCGGTTCATGGCGACGGCAACCAGTCCCGGGATTTCACTTACGTCGACACGGTTTGTGAGACCATCGCCAAGGCCTGCGAAAACAAGCTAAGCCACGGCGTACCTGTCAATCTGGCGTTTGGCACACAAATTAGTCTGCTCGAAACCATCCACCATCTCGAAGCAATCGTTAATCACCCCCTCGAACGAGTGCACAGTGGCGCACGAGTTGGAGATGTTCGCCACACCATGGCCTCCCATGACCTGCTGGACTCGTTAATCCCCGGCATCGAGCCCATCGAGTTCCGCGAAGGCCTCACTACCACAGTCAACTGGTGGAGAGATCAGGGATTTGCCGCAGTCCCTACGGCGGCAAACGAGTAGCTGATCTGGCGTTCGCCACTGTTTTCGCCGTGCCTGCATTGGGCCTCGGCCTGGTCTTACCGGCTGGGCCCAAATCAACGGGCGCAACGCCAGCGAATGGGACGACTGTCGCCTAGGTGCGACGGGACCTACGGTTGCCTACCCACGCGGCGACGACAGAAATAATGAGCGTCAGCACAACCGTGACGAAGATTACTAAGAAGATCGGAATCCGCCCGCCGAACCACAGAAACTCCACTTCGACCTTTTCGGTGTTTTGAATAGCGAACACGGCCAATGCAGCAATAGCGAGGCCCGCCAAAATGATGCCGACCCGCCCTTTAGTCTCGCTTACCTCACCGATGCTCTCATCTCGATGCGCCATTGCGTTCCCCTCGTCGGTGTCTGGCCCAAGGTACCGTCGTGGTCCTGGACAGCGTGCAGTTTTTCACCACAACTCTGCCAACCGGCCTAAGGTTAAAACATGGCTACCTCAGCAGAACAAAGCGTCAGCGTCTCCAAGACCATCGCGGCGTCCCCCCAAGAAATATTCGCGATCCTGTCAAACACTGAGGGACACGTGGCTATCGACGGTTCTGGCACGGTCCGCCAAACCATCGATCCAATAGATCTCACCTTGGGTACCAAGTTCGGTATGAAGATGAAGCTGGGCGTGCCATATCGCATGAAAAGCACGGTCGTCGAGTTCGAGCAGGACCGCCTAATTGCGTGGTGCCATTTCGCAAAGCACCGCTGGCGTTATGAGCTAGAAGATACCGAGGAAGGCACTGTCGTTACCGAAACGTTCGATTGGTCAACGTCGTTGTTCCCCAAAGGAATCGAAATCATGGGGTACCCCACTTCGCATCCGGCCAATATGACCAAGACCCTCGAACACCTAGAGTCCGAAGTTCTACGCTGTCGGAATAGTGACTGACTTCACGGGTTTTTGGTTAGCTCACGACATCGAAAGAAGAGCACCATGCGAGCACAAATCAACGGGACCGTCATAGCCGAAAGCGACGAGACAATTGTGGTCGAAGGCAACCATTACTTTCCGCCCTCATCGCTCGTCCTCGAGCACTTCACCGAGACCGATCATGCAACATCGTGTTTCTGGAAGGGAAAAGCCTCGTATTACACGGTCAACGTAGACGGAAACAGTCACGAGAATGCTGCGTGGTATTACCAAGAACCCAAGAAAAAGGCCAGAAAGATTCAGGATTACGTGGCGTTCTACCCTGTCGTAACCGTTAGTTCTTAGCCGAACCCAACGTTAAATTCGCGGTACCAACGGACGTAGACCCATCATTTGGGTTGGAACCTAATTGCTCCATCGATGCGGATAATTTCGCCATTCATGTAGTCATGCCGCAAGAGGAAGTGCGCCAGATCGGCGTACTCCTCGGCGGTTCCGAGTCGTTTCGGGAACAACACGCTGGCAGCTAGGCCATCGATTACAGCATCGGGCGCCTGCAACATCAGTGGCGTGTGGAAGAGTCCCGGAGCAATGGTGTTGCAACGAACACCAATGGCTGCCAAGTCACGAGCTACCGGCAAGGTCATGCCGATGATGCCGCCCTTGGACGAACTGTAGGCCACCTGACCCGTCTGACCTTCGATTCCGGCCACCGAGGCGGTATTGACAATGGACCCTCGGGCGCCGAACTCATCGGTGGGGTCAGTTTTGGCCATCTCGCCGGCCGCTAGGCGAATGACGTTAAAGGTGCCCATCTGGTTGATCTCGATGACTTTTTTGTAGATGTCCCAGTCGTGGGGAGTGCCATCTCGAGCGATAGTACGCATCGCGAAGCCAATGCCCGCGCAGTTGACCACGGAGCGCAGAGGGCCAAGCTCAGCGGCGGCAGCAACAGCTGCTTTGACATCGTCTTCGTTGGTGACATCGGCTTTGACAAACAGTCCGCCTGTCGCCGCTGCTTTGGCTTCGCCAAGTTCCTCGTTGAGGTCGACTATGACGACTTTGACGCCTTTGTCGGCGAGCAGGTTAGCCGTGGCTCCGCCCAGGCCTGAGGCCCCACCGGTGATGAGTGCTGATGTTCCATTGAGATCCATGACGCTGACGGTACCTCAAGCTGCAACCCTCGCATAAATCAGCTGGTCGTGATGCCCGCAACTTCGGCAGGACTACAAATCGAGCGACTCATGCCCGGGGAAGCTGCGCTGGATCGACTACCCAGATCTCGCCCTCGCCGATGGCCTTACCCAGCGATTTAATAGTTCTATCCACCTCTTTGTCCATATTGTCCCAAATAATAATGGCTTCATCGCTGTTGCGACTAAACCAAGAGTCCCGTCGCCCCAGCGCTCCTCGGGCGTTAACCACCGAATCAGGGTCCTTCTTTTGCAAGACAATAACCTCCTGAGATCGACGAATTAGCGTGTGATAGAACTCTTGGGCCTCGGTGGGCCAGACAAGGTGGGGGTCGGGGTAAGGCAGGACCGCTACCAGCGGTACGCCGGCTGCTAGGGCCGCTTCGGCGCCAAGAATCTCCGATCCAAGGCGCATCCCACTAAGAACGACAAGGTTCGGAAACATCTCGGCTTTGGCGCGGATTGCTTTGGTAAGAAACCGGCGCACGGCATCACGGGTCTCGTTCGGCTCATACCCACCAAGCTCCCGGGGGCGCAAGCCAAGAATCACGAGTTTGTGCCCCACAGGCGCATCGCGTCCCGTTGGATCTTTAAGTACTACCCCTTGCGGTGCCGGGGTAGACGGTCGTGATCCCCGAGGCGGAGGCCCCTGGATCGATGTGGGGGTCTCGCCACCACGGCGCACAGCCTGCAAATAGCCAGCCTCGACCGCCAGACGGTCGGCATACTCGTTCCACTCGTTTCCGGCGTGACCTTTCACCCACGTGAACGTGAGATCGCGCTCCTGGTAGAGGGCAATCAGTGGTTCCCAAATATCTCGATTAGCCACCGGCTTCTTCTGGGAGTTGGTCCAACCGCGCGTCAGCCAACCCTTCCACCAACCATCATTGAAACACTTGACCACATAGGTAGAATCGCTGACGATTTCGAGAGGGCCAGTAAGATTTTGGACCGCATCGAGAACAGCCTGAAGCTCCATTCGTTGGTTCGTCGTGTCGGGCGCCGGACCACTGCCGAAGCGACCGTCAGGCACTATCCACGCCCAGCCACCGGGTCCGGGGTTTCCGCTGCAAGCACCGTCGGTGTAAACCTTGATTCGTTCTGTCACACCGACCATCGTGACACCTCCGGCACCAACATTGAGGATTCCTTACGAAAATACCCAGCCCTTGGAGTAGTACCCGCGGGTAGCTGACAGTATGTAGGGCATGGTCGACCATTTCAGTGATCAACTTCCCGACTTCGATCCCATCGAAACCAAAGAGTGGATCGATTCACTCGATGCGCTCATCGATGGGCACGGCGAGGCGCGGGCCCGCTATGTCGTTAATCGACTGCTGTCGCGAGCCCAAGAACGCCGCCTCGGCATCCCCGCGGTCGTACAGACGCCCTATATCAACACGATCCCGGCCGCCGATCAACCCTGGTTCCCAGGCAACGAGTCTCTTGAACGACGCATCCGGGCCTTCATCCGGTGGAACGCCGCCGTCATGGTGATCCGAGCCAACAAAGCCTCCGATGGCATTGGTGGGCACCTCTCAACATTTGCCTCTTCCGCTTCGCTTTATGAGGTGGCCTACAACCACTTCTTCCACGGAAAGAACGATGGCCAAACCGGTGACCACGTTTACTTCCAAGGCCATGCCGCTCCGGGTATTTACGCCCGTGCCTTTCTTGAGGGCCGGCTCACCGAAGAGAACCTTGACAACTTCCGCACCGAGGTCGGTGGCAAAGGTCTATCCAGCTACCCGCACCCACGACTCATGGAGGATTTTTGGGAGTACCCCACCGTGTCCATGGGTCTCGGGCCTATCAACTCCATCTACCAAGCCCGCTTCAACAAGTACATGTCCGATCGCAGTCTCGACGACACCGAGAACACCAAGATTTGGAGCTTTCTGGGCGACGGCGAGACCGACGAACCCGAGACGCTCGGCTCTATTTCCTTGGCGGGTCGCAGCAACCTGGACAATCTTATTTGGGTCATTAACTGCAACCTGCAGCGCCTTGACGGACCAGTGCGGGGCAACGGAAAGATCATCCAAGAGCTTGAGGGCGTGTTTCGCGGTGCTGGCTGGAACGTTATAAAGGTCATCTGGGGCGGTAAGTGGGACGAACTCCTCCGCCGAGACACCGAAGGCGTACTACTCGCCAAAATGGGCGCCACCGTCGACGGCGAGTACCAACGCTACGCCACCGAAACAGGCGCCTACATCCGCGAGCACTTCTTTGGTCCCGACCCACGACTACGCAAACTGGTCGAGCATCTCACCGACGACGAACTTCGCGAGCTTCCACGAGGCGGCCACGACTACGGCAAGCTCTATGCCGCCTACTCGGCCGCGGCTGAACACACCGGCCAACCCACCGTCATTTTGGCCAAGACCGTCAAGGGCTGGACACTTGGCGAAGGATTTGAGGGACGTAACTCCACTCACTCCATCAAGAAGATGACCACCGATCAGCTGTTCGGATTGCGGGCCCGACTGCACCTCGAAGAAGAGATCCCCGAAGAGCTCATCAGGGATGCATCCGTGCCCCCCTACTTTCGCCCCGCCGAAGACTCGCCCGAGATGATCTACATGCGCGAACGGAGGGCCGCTCTCGATGGTCCGCTTCCGTCTCGGATGGTCCGCAACAAGCGACCAGCTAAGTTGCCGAGCGCGGCGATTTTCACCAACCTCGACAAGGGTTCCAATGGTCGTGCTGTGAGCACCACGATGGCGTTCACCGGCACCTTACGCGACATGCTTCGCGACGAAGTATTCGGCGAACGGGTGGTGCCCATCGTTCCTGACGAAGCTCGCACGTTCGGCATGGACTCGCTGTTCCGCGAGTTTAAGATTTACGCACCCACCGGCCAACTCTACGAACCCGTCGATCACGACTTGTTGCTTAGCTACGCCGAGGGCACCGACGGGCAGTTACTCGAAGAAGGCATCACCGAGGCCGGGTCAATGGCCAGTTGGATAGCCGCGGCCACCAGTTATGCCAACCTTGGCGTGCCGATGGTTCCGTTCTTCATCTTCTATTCGATGTTTGGGTTCCAACGGGTCGGCGATCTTTGTTGGAGCGCAGCTGATTCGAGGGCGCGTGGTTTCTTGATCGGGGCAACCGCAGGGCGCACCACGCTCGCGGGTGAAGGTTTGCAGCACCAGGATGGACACAGCCATCTTCTCGCTAGCACCGTGCCATCGGTACAGTCCTACGATCCCGCCTTTGCCTATGAACTTGGCTCCATCATTAACGTCGGGATGCAACGCATGTACCCCGATGGTAGAGCCGATCAGGGCGAGGACATCTACTACTACATCACGGTCTACAACGAAAACTACGAGATGCCGGCTCGTCCTGACCACGTCACCGACGAGGACATCCATAGTGGCTTGTACAAGTGGGACGATGGCGGCGAGAACCAGGCCCATAAGGCCACCATCTTGTTTTCTGGCCCAACCCAAGGGCCGGCCAGAGAGGCCCAATCCGAACTCGCCGAGCGCTGGGGCGTTGATGCCTCGTTGTGGAGCGCAACTTCCTACAAGAAGCTCCGCGAGGATTGTCTCCACGCCACCCGCTACAACCGACTTCATCCTGATGGTGACCCGATGGACAACCCGATCGAGCTTAAGCTCGCCGACAGTGACGGCCCCATCATCGCCGTGAGTGACTTCATGACAGCCGTTCCCGATCAGGTGGCTCGTTGGATGCCACGCAGCTACATGTCACTCGGAACCGACGGCTACGGCCGTTCCGACACTCGCGAAGCGTTGCGCAGTTTCTTTGAGATTGACATGCCGCACATCGTTGTCGCGGTTCTCGAATCGCTTGCTGCCGATGGCGAGATCGACTCGTCACAGGTTGTCGCGGCGATTAATCACTACGAAATCGACACCGAGGCCACCAATCCTCATCGCACTATCTAGCATCCGTGAACGGCACCCTGAACGTCACCGACGACACTGCGGCTGACGCTCTACTTAATACCGACGGTACGGCCTTACTTATCGCCATGTTGCTTGATCAGCAGGTGGCGATCGAATGGGCCTTCAAAGGTCCGGCCACGTTGCGGGAGCGTCTCGGACACCTTGACGCTGCCACCATCGCCAGTCTCGACTTGGACCAGTTCGTCACTGTGTGTTGCACCAAGCCTGCCATCCACCGCTACCCAGCGGTCATGGGTAAACGCATCCACGCGTTGTGTGCCGCTTTAGACGACACCTACGACGGTCAGGGGGCCAATCTTTGGTCTGACGTCGCCACCGGCAAAGAACTAAAGCGTCGTCTCATTGCGCTGCCCGGATACGGCCCAGAAAAGACCAAAATCTTCACCGCCATCTTGGCCAAACGCTTCGGGATCATGCCCGACGGCTGGCAAGCCGTAGCCGGTCCGTTCGCCGACGATCAGCCTAGATCAGTCGCAGACATGGGATCAGCAGAGATGCGCCAAGCCGTCCGTGAGTGGAAGTCCGCCCAGAAGACAGCGGGAAAATCCAAACAGGACTAGCCGCTAAAGGACCGAGCGGTGACGTTGGCGCTCTAGCCAACCCAACAAGATAGCGACAGCCCTAGGGTCGTACCGCAATGCATGACTAGCGCCCTGCACTACCCGCAGGTTGGCAGATCCATGAGCATCGGCTATGACTCGTGCGTCAAAAACCGGCACCGCTTCGTCATCCCCACCATGAAGGAGCAAAAACGGCTTGTCTTGCATTCGTGTCGCAAAGTCAACCGCCTTGTAGCGACCTAACGCTTCAGCCCAATCATCGAACGACGGCGGAAACTCCTCGTCGGTAACAACACCAATTTTGCGACTGTGCTGCAGTAACAGCTTGGGGTTAGAAACCCAGTCGTCAAAGTCAGCCGGCGGGCCCATAGAAGCGACGCCGCGGACACGGTCATCGCTGGCTGCTGCGGCAATCGCCAATGCTCCGCCGGTGCCAAATCCTGCTAACCAAATAGCGGCCACATCGTCCATGGCACAGAGTTCGTCAATGGCTGCGATGGTGTCGTCATACCAACCGTCCATCGAGAAGTTGCCCTCTGAGCCTCCACATCCG
>Ga0302127_10000680_pt1 | contig 19153 bp, 16 predicted proteins | sample CB4_SCM_MG_FD_204452 | JGI IMG/M metagenome (GOLD analysis project Ga0302127, IMG submission 204452) | Marine microbial communities from Western Arctic Ocean, Canada - CB4_SCM | ecosystem: Environmental > Aquatic > Marine > Oceanic | place: Canada: Western Arctic Ocean | collected 2017-09-24
TGGGCCAAGGCGACGAGCGGCAGCGCATACGTCGGCATGCTACAGCCATCGATACCACAGGGTGCGGCGCTTAAATCCCAATCCGCCATGTCGGAAATCGCATCGCGGATTCTCACTTGCGCGGGATGGTCCGCGTGGCAATAACCGTGCGTTCTCTCACTCATATGCATAGCCGTTGTGAGAATACCGGCATGTTTGCCGGAACAATTGTTATGCGCAGGGTCTGGCGTCTGTCCAGCGAGCAGCAAAACAGCCGCGGAATCTCGATCGATGGGACGCTGCGGGCCGCACTCAAGGTCGCCGATAGCCAACCCGATAGAGCTTAACCACTCTGTCACCGCTATAATGTGGCGTTCCTGGCCAGTATGCGAAGCACAGGATAGCGCCAGTTCCATTTCGCCGAGGCAATAGCGATCAGCGGCACCGGTCTCGATGAGGCAAATGGCCTGTAACGGCTTAACCGCAGAGCGTGTAAAAATTGGCGTCTCGACATCTCCCCAAGCAGCAACGATTCCTCCGCCGGCGTCGACAACCACGGCGGCGCCACGATGCTGGCTTTCCACCGCAGGCCCTCTGGTTACCTCCACCAAAACAGGGTTAGCCGAGGCTTCTATTTGCGACACGCGACACTCCAATTTCATTCAAGGGAAATAATAGACAAGTGAAATGGGCGCGATAGCCTTGGCAAGCTTCAGTCATCGCATTATGAAAGAACCATGTTTGGATTTACCTCGCCAGCTAAATTCGCGCCCGCCCAAGGGTGTCTGTTCTTCATTTGCCTCTTGCTTTGCATAAGCACCGCCCGAGCCAACGAGATCGGCACTTACAAAGACTGGAGCGCGTTCCGTGAAGGGCCTAGAGAACGCACGGTTTGCTACATAGGTAGCATTCCTGAGAAAGAAGAGGGCAAGTACAAGCTCCGCGGTGATCCCTACATTCTCATTACCCACCGGCCGGATGAAAACCTCTACGGAGTTTTCAGCGTCACGGCCGGCTATGAATACAAGATTGGCAGCCATCCCTTGGTCGAGATCGATAACCAGCACTTCACCCTGTTCACAGAAGGAGAAAATGCCTGGATGCCTGAAGGGGCAGAAATGGTTGAAGCCGAATTGATCAAAGCTATGCAGCGGGGCAATAAAATGATCGTCCGCGGTACATCCCGTCGGGGCACCCTAACAACCGACACCTATTCCCTATCAGGTTTTACCGCTGCCCTCACTGCCATCGATAAGGCCTGCCGTAAAGGTTGATGGAACCCACGATTCGCCCTGGGTATACTGAGCAAAACGCTATATCTAAGGGATTATGACGGACACTCACATCAATTTGATCGGCCTCGACCGGCAGGAACTATCCGCCGAACTTGCCGACTTCGGCGAGAAACCATTTCGCGCCAAACAGGTTTGGCACGCCATGTATTTCCATGGCGTGCGCGATATCGCCGGAATGACCACCCTGTCGAAAGCCCTGCGGGCGCGTCTGGCTGAACGCTATACGATTGACCGGCCCGAAATCGCCCGCGCCCAGGTTTCGGATGATACCACCCGAAAATGGCTACTACGCTTCACCGACGGTAACGAGGCGGAAACCGTATTCATCCCAGAGGATGACCGCGGCGCACTCTGCCTCTCATCACAGATCGGCTGCACCCTGACTTGTTCTTTCTGTCATACCGGCACTCAACGCATGGTGCGCAACCTGACGGCCGGCGAAATCGTTGCCCAGGTGATGGCGGCACGCGATGAAACTAATGAATGGCCGTCCGCCCAGGAAGACCGGCTTATGTCAAATATCGTCATGATGGGCATGGGCGAGCCGTTGTTGAACTATGACAATGTCGCCAAGGCGTTGAAAATCATCATGGACGGTGAGGGCATAGCCATTTCCAAGCGCCGTATCACCCTGTCGACGTCCGGTATCGTTCCGATGATCCGCCGCTGCGGCGCCGAAATTGGCGTCAATCTAGCGATCAGCTTGCATGCGCCGCGCGACGAGCTACGCGATATTCTGGTGCCTATAAACCGCAAGTACCCGATTGCCGAGCTGCTACAAGCCTGTCGCGAATACCCCGGCGCCAACAACGCTCGGCGCATTACCTTCGAATACGTCATGTTAGATGGCATCAACGATAGTCCCGCCGATGCCCGTGAACTAGTACGCTTGGCCAAGGATATCCCGGCCAAGTTTAACCTGATCCCCTTCAATCCCTGGCCCGGCTCGGATTATTTATGTTCGTCCAACAATGCCATGCACCGCTTTGCCGCGATCCTTAACGATGCCAGCCTATCGGCACCCATCCGCGTACCGCGCGGCCGCGATATCATGGCCGCCTGTGGCCAGCTGAAATCGGCCAGTGAACGTGCCCTCCGCGCCCATACCGAGAAGGCCGCTGCGGCACCCGAACCCGCCACCAAGTAAGTTCAGCCTTCTTCACCGCCTTGCCCGGCAGTCCGTTTCGCCTATAATCCGCCGCGTTTTCCGCCAAACGCCACGAAGGAAAATCCACCATGCGCCCGGACGTAAAAAAAGTTGTTCTCGCCTACTCGGGCGGGCTCGATACCTCGGTTATTCTCAAGTGGCTGCAAGAAACCTATGGCTGCGAGGTCGTCACGTTCACCGCCGACTTGGGCCAGGGCGAAGAACTGGAACCGGCGCGGCGCAAGGCCGAGATGATGGGGATCAAAGAAATCTTCGTCGATGACCTGCGTGAGGAATTCGTTCGAGATTATGTTTTTCCTATGTTCCGCGCCAACGCCCTTTATGAAGGGACGTACCTTCTCGGCACCGCCATCGCCAGGCCGCTCATCGCCAAACGCCAGATAGAGATCGCCGAGCAGGTCGGCGCCGACGCCGTCGCCCATGGCGCCACCGGTAAGGGCAACGACCAGGTGCGTTTTGAGATTGGCTATTACGCACTCAAACCCAACATCAAGATCATTGCACCATGGCGGGAATGGGACCTGACATCACGCACCAAGCTGGTTGAATATGCCGAGAAACATAAGATTCCAGTGCCCCGTGATAAACGCGGCGAGGCACCATTTTCGCAGGATGCAAACCTTCTGCACATCTCGTCAGAAGGCAAAGCGCTGGAAGACCCTTGGCAGGAACCCGACTGGGATCATATCCTGACCCGCGTCACACCTCCATGGAAGGCACCGGACACCCCGCTGGAGATCACCATCGATTTCGCAGCAGGGGATCCCGTCGCCGTAAATGGAGAGGCCCTACCCCCCGCTGCCCTGCTCGCCCGTCTCAATGAACTCGGCGGCGCCAACGGCGTTGGCGCCATCGACATCGTTGAGAACCGCTTCGTCGGCATGAAGTCGCGCGGCCTTTACGAAACGCCTGGCGGTACGGTTATCTTCCACGCCCGGCGAGCCATGGAAAGCTTAACCCTGGATCGCGGAGCCATGCATCAAAAAGATGAACTTATGCCGCGCTATGCCGGGATTGTTTACAATGGTTTCTGGTTTTCACCTGAACGCCGCATGCTTCAAGCTGCCATCGACGAAGCTGCCCAGAACGTCACCGGCACCGTACGACTGAAGCTATACAAGGGCAACGTCATCATCACCGGCCGCAAGTCCCCCAACAGCCTGTACAGCGAGGCAATGGTCACCTTTGAGGAAGACTCCGTCTACGACCAACGTGATGCCGAGGGCTTTATCAAGCTCAACGCCCTGCGGCTTAGGCTGGCGAAGGCGCTCAACAGGGACTAATCTGTATTGTAAGAAATTCCGAATGCTCCCACCCCTGTTTTCCCAAAACCCAACAGCGTAAACTCAGGCAGCGCCGCCGATAACGATGGGTTGGACCCCCTACTTGTCAAGGAATAGCCCTTGAAGTCAGGCAGCTTCTTCGGCTTGCCCGGGCTCCAACGGCGCGTTTGGGACAAAGCCGTCTGGCTCGATGCCTTTATAGTTCTGGCGCACCAAGTCGGTAACGGGACGCAGATCGTCGTTACACAACCATAGCCGCAACAGGTGGCGAATAGTCGAGGGCTCGTCCCCATCCTCGTAATCTCGACGCGAATGCACAGTCACGTGGCTATTTAAAATTTGCAGGTCGCCTTGCTCGAACGGTAGGTCGACGGCAAGTTCCTGCGCCAGCGCCTGAAACAAATCGACCGCTTCATTGCGCGTCTTGCTCCACCGTTCAGCCCCAGGAAGATCCTGCGCCTTACGAGCATGGGTAGAGGCCCCACGGACGCGGAGAACGCCGTCTGTTACTTCAAAAATAGGCATCTTGTACCAGGGGTCCTTCCCGGGCGAATTTTCACCATGTAGGGACCAGAACAAATCCTTGCATAGGTCAGCAACCAGTTCGGGACGGCGCTTTAGCATCTCATTATAGATCGTTATAGAACTACAAACGCGGCTTGCCCCGCCCGACTTCGCCGTGTTCAGGCAAAAAAGCCCAACCATGTCGCAGGCATCGTTGTGGAACGCCATAGCATACTTGGTTTCGTAAGCACGCACCTTTGCGGCCCAGTAATCTTTACCGAGGTCTTTGACATGGCCAAGCATATTACCCGCACCGTTCTGTGACAGGGCGGTGCCCATATATCTGCCTATACCCCAGAAGACCATTGCTGCTAGCGGCCGCTTCATATCCGCCACCGGCAGGCCGCGCATTTGGACAAACCCGCGGCCATTCTTGAGTTCATCATAAATATCGGACAGGTCATGAGCTGTTTTTGGCAGCGGAAAATCATCTCGCCGGATATCGGTCAGCGCCTTACCGCTGGCCTCGGCGGCACGAGCGGCATCCATAATCTCGGCGATCGCGCTGTCAGTAAAGCGGTAGGCCCAATCCTCGTTTGCGGTGATTTCCTCCGGCTGCCAGCCCGCCGGATCGACTACTGGTTGCAGCAATATAGCCTTCTTCCGGACGGGCCGTTCCACTCGAGTTGTTTCCTCCAGCATATCAATGCCTCCTCAATTAGCCCTATTTCCCAATCGCACCTAGCCCAGCTTAGCCATCTCCGGCCACCGGATGCCCGCTAATAAGTAGCCTCAGTCTAACGCTAACTCGTTCCCAAAGTATACTTCGGGGGAATCAGCCAGCAAGCCTACCAGCATCGCTAACCGCTGCCGAACTTCTCGAATTACCTCCGTCTCCAACCACGGGTTGCGCTTCTGCTCGCCGGCCGAACGGCATTAGCAAATATTCTGGCTGGCACTCGGCGAGCTACTCCCGCTTGGCAATGCTGAATTTATAGTTAAACGTCTCGTCGTTGAGCTTCAAGAAATCTTGAAGAAAGCCCCTAAGGCACCCCGCTCTCGTAAATCTTGTTGCTAGGGCCCTGACCTATAGTCAGCACCCACGCAGTCGTTTTCGCCCGCACAATGGGGCTTAGCACGAGAAGAGAATTCGTCCCGCACAGGTTATAAGCGCTAACCTCAAGACCACATCTTGCAGGTTTTCTAGTCAAGCCCGACGACCTCCAAAGGGCTCATGGACGATATGGCCACTCACAGCGGACATATTAATTCGCTTACAACTATAGCCCTTGCCTTTTTCGCCTTGTCCGCCACATTCGCTACGATGCTTTTTTTATAGACCGGGGTTCCACATGAGCCAACGCCTGCTGATTTTTGACTGTGATGGTGTCTTGGTCGACAGCGAGCTAATCGGCAACCGCATGCTCGCCGATGCCTTGTGCGCAAACGGCTACAACATTAAACCAGCCGAATGCCGTCAGCGGTTTCTCGGCATGTCCCTCCCGCAAGTATTCCGCGAGGTATCAGCAGAACTTGGCCGTGATCTTCCAGCTGACACCGAGAACCATATTCTGGATCGTTACGAAGACGTCTTTGGTCGTAAACTAAAGCCAATTCCCGGAGTCCACGAGATGCTCGACGCGCTCGACGGGCCGCGCGCCGTCGCCTCGTCGGGCTCGATGACTAAGATGAAAGTAACCCTACCTGTTACTCGCCTCTGGAACCGGTTCGCCCCGCATATCTATAGCGCCCGGCTGGTCGGCCGTGGCAAGCCGGCGCCCGACATCTTCCTGCATGTCGCCGAGAAAATGGCCGCCGATCCCACCGATTGCATCGTTATCGAGGACAGTGTTCACGGCGTCGCTGCCGCCATCACCGCCGGCATGGGCATTATTGGATTTACCGGAGGCTCCCACTGTGGGCCGGGTCACGGCACTGAGCTGTTGCAGGCCGGGGCGGAGGCCGTCTTTAATGATATGCGACTCCTTCCCGAATTACTGGCTAGCTATTCGCCAACCCGCGAAATTCCGCGCAGTGGGTAGTCTTCGAAGGGTTAATAACGCCCGCTTTTAGCGACGAGGTGGCTGAGTAATACGATGAAAGAATGAATAGCTATCGGCCTCATTGCAGAGGCTCCCGAAGGTAGGCCTTCACTCGTCAACCATTTTACCCCTGGAACGCCGCGCCAAAGATTTGGGCAATGCACTTATCGAAAGTGCATGAAATAGTTGCGGCCTCACACGAACAGGGTAAGAACTCCAGTGTAGCCATAGATCCGGTCCCGCGAAATTTCGCCGTTACCGAAAAACCCGACCAGGGGAACCTCACCCAATATTTCCCGCACCAATTCTAACTCGCGGCCTGGCTTGCCAAACATGTTCTCTCCGCGCCCAACGCACGAGAAATATAGCGCCCCTTTCGGCGGCTCGTCGAGGCGCGCCGCTGTGCGTTTCAGCATGGCGATCAGATCCTCTTCGGCGCTCGCCGGATCACGGCGCACGAACATGACGCGATCCCCTGGATTGACAGTATCGCCGATTGCCAACCAGCCCCGGTCAGGGTCGATGGCAACCAAGTTTCGCACCGTATAATCGCCGGTATCGCTGCCAGGAATAGGCAACGCAGCATGGACATATCCACCAAGCCGGCTGAGATCACGGGCCAGAAGTTCTCCGATGTCAGTCTTAAAGACGTCTAGCGCCGGCTCTCCGTCGAGGGAGATCAGAACATTCTCATTTCCCTCAGTCACGACGTGGGCTGGCCCGAGCGGGGTGCAGCCCTGAGACAGGCCAGTAGAAACCGTAACGGACGACGCGAAAAGAATACCAGATATGCCATTTTCGGCCACTCGCCCGGCAACGTGCGGCGAGGAATTGCGCGACGCCGCCACCCCGCCAACCAAAAAAAATGCCGCGCTCGCCGACAGGCCATGGATAAGCCCAGGTAGATCACCGCAGGATGGATTTGCATGGACAACCCCAAAACCCGGCTGATTGCGTGCCATCCACCCCCGTGTCTCACCACTTATCTGCGCGACATCGCCATCGATGGCTGGAAGAATGCGAAAAGAATCTTCAGGAAGCCCTCCAACCATCAAAGCCAACGCTGAGCAATCGAACATCTCCTTGCCATCAGCGCAAATACCCAGTCCAACCGTTCCCACCCAATTGATGATGCCGGTACGCTGACCAAGATATGTGACAAGGCTTTGAAGGTCGCCAGCCAAATGATCCGTGACGTAAATGAAACCAATGTTGGCGTCGGCCGAAAGCTCGCCAAGGGACGCAATGCACCCTTTGGCGGCCACCATCCAATCTTCTGATTGGGCGTGCGCGGCGCGGAACCAAGTCATCCACCAAGCCTGTGGCGCGAATGGCCAGAGGTCAACACAGCATTCACCTCCGTATTAATATTTTGCCGGATTTAGACCAATCCGCACAATTAATGGGCTTTTAAAGCGTGTCAGCACCAAGCATGCGCGTCACATAAGGCATTATTCGTTTGACGATGATATTTACGCCCGCCGCATTGGGGTGAATGCCGTCGCCTTGATTGAGATCCGGGTCCGCCGCCACCCCATCGAGAAAAAACGGGTAGAGGATGACATCGTGCTTCTCCGCCAGATGGGGGAATATATTTTTGAATTCAGTGCCGTACTCGCGCCCCAGGTTCGGCGGCGCCTGCATGCCAGTCAGCAGCACACCAACATCAGCCGCCTTGAGCCGGACGATGATTGCATCAAGATTAGTGAAGGTCGACTGCGGATTAAGGCCCCGCAGACCATCGTTGGCGCCTAGCTCGACGATGGCGAACGATGGTTTATCTGCCAGGGCCCAGTTAAGGCGCGACAGGCCCCCTGCCGATGTATCGCCCGATACCCCCGCATTGATGATCCGCACATCATAGCCAGCAATTTTTAAAGCCCCTTCCAGACGGGTTGGGAATGAGTCCTTGTGATCAACCCCATAGCCCGCCGTCAGGCTGTCGCCGAATGCGAGTATTGTTGCCTGCTGTGCCGCGGCATTATGACAGCCACCAGCCACCAACACCAAGGCTAGAATTAAGGATAACAACCATGCGTTGACAATATAGTGGCCACCCCCATATCGAAGAGCCAGGATCAGAGCACGTGCGCAGCGCATTCAGGGAGTCCCATGTCCAAAGTAAGAACAACGAGCGGCAAAACCATCCGCCTCGGAGAGGTTCATCTTACGCTGACCAGCGCGGCCGGCGAGGTCAATATCCTTAATGGCATCGATTTAACCATCACCGCCGGCGAAACCGTCGGTGTTATCGGGCCATCGGGTTCGGGGAAGACGAGCCTTCTTCTAGTCATGGCAGGGCTCGAACGGGCAACATCAGGTATCGTCGAAGCAGCCGGCGTCAATCTGGTCGGCCTGGGCGAGGACGCCCTCGCCCTGTTCCGCCGCGAACATGTCGGCATCGTTTTTCAAGACTTTCATTTAGTGCCAACCATGACAGCGTTAGAAAACGTTGCCCTGCCACTCGAATTCGCCGGCCACATCGATGCCTTCGACCGTGCCCGCGAGCAACTCGGCCTGGTTGGCCTAACCCACCGGCTGTCCCATTATCCCGGCCAGCTTTCCGGCGGCGAGCAGCAGCGCGTCGCCCTGGCCCGCGCCTTCGTCGCGGAGCCGGCCATCTTGCTAGCCGACGAACCTACCGGAAATCTCGATCAGGCTACCGGCGAGTCGGTGATGGATGCACTGTTCGACATGCATCGCCGCATCGGGACTACACTGATCCTAGTCACCCACGAAAAGCGCGTCGCTGACCGCTGCGAACGGCTTCTTAGCCTTGCCGACGGACTGATCGCCGGCGACGAAACCCGGGTTCAACAGGTCTTGGCCGGAGCCATCGCGTGACCACCGGCCTTTCCCTCGCGGTGCGTCTAGCCCTCCGCGAGCTGCGCGGGGGCACTCGGGGTTTACGAATATTAATTATCTGCCTGGCCATCGGCGTCGCGGCCATCGCCGGCGTTGGTACCATTTCATCGTCGATCACCGCGGGCATCGCCGCCGATGGCCGCGCTCTACTCGGCGGTGATGTCGAGCTACGCCTCAACAACCGCGTGGCTAGCGGTGCCGAACTGGCCTATTTACGTGACAATGTCTTGCGTCTGTCGCAAATGACAGAAATGCGGGCCATGGTGCGGCCCGCCACTGCGCGAGATCTTCGTTCGCTGGTTGAGATGAAGGCAGTTGACCCCCTATACCCGATGGTCGGATCTCTAGGCCTTGAACCAATTGGCGATCTCAGCGATTTTCTTGCAAAACGCGACGGCATCTGGGGTGCAGTTGCCGCCCCCGCCTTAATCCGGAAGCTCCGCCTAACGATCGGCGACCGGGTCCAACTCGGCGATACCATCTTTGAGTTGCGCGCCGCCCTGACCTTTGAGCCGGACGAAGTAGTTAGCATCTTCGCCCTCGGTCCGCGCATGATGATCGCCGATAGCGCCCTCCCGGACACCAACCTCGTGCAGCCCGGCAGCCAGTTTCATTACCACTATCGGGTCATCCTGCCCACGGTCGATGCTATCGAAAGTTGGAAGGCTAAAATTGGAGAGGCCTTGCCGCACGCCGGCTGGCGGATACGCGGTCACGATGAAGCCGCCCCCGGTGTGCGCCGCTTCATCGAAAACATGTCTCTATTTCTAACCTTTGCCGGATTGACCGCCCTGCTCGTTGGCGGCATTGGCGTAGCCAATGCAGTCAGCGCCTATATCGACGGTAAGACGGCAACCATTGCCACGTTGAAATGCCTTGGTGCACCGGCCCGGCTAGTCTTCCAGATTTATCTTTTCCAGGTGATAGGTCTCGCCCTATTCAGCATTTGTATCGGCCTGACAGTTGGCGCGGTGGCGCCGATACTGGCTATCTTAGCTCTTACCGACATGTTGCCAGTAGTACCGCGCGTCGGCATCTATCCGCTATCGCTTTTTCTTGGCGCAGCCTTTGGCCTCCTGACAGCACTAACTTTCAGCCTGTGGCCTCTAGCCAGGACAACCGAGGTGCCGGCCGCCCGCCTCTATCGCGATATCGTAACCGCCAATTTGGCACGGCGGCGGATCATTGCCATCACCGCTGTTGCTCTATGCGCCACCGCATTGGCCGCGTTGACGATACTCACCTCCGAGGACAAAGGCTTCGCCAGCTGGTTTGTCGGCGGTTCGGCCCTTGTACTGGTCATTCTCCGCGGCGCTGGCGCCGCTACTGTCTATCTAGCGCGGCACGTGAAATTACCACGCCGCCCGGAACTACGCCTAGCCGTTGCCAATCTCTACAGGCCGGGATCATCGACCGTCAGCATCATCATCTCCCTTGGCCTTGGTCTAACCGTGCTAGTCGCCGTTTCCCTGATCCAGGGCAATCTAAGCCGCCAAGTCAGCGAACGCTTACCGGAACATGCACCAGCCTTCTTCTTCATCGATATTCAGCCCGATCAAGTAGCAGATTTCGACTCCGCTGTCTTGGCCGTACCAGGCGTTGGCAAGATGCGCCGGGTGCCAACCCTGCGCGGCCGCATCGTCGCCATCAAGCATATCCCTGTCGACAAGGCGGTTATAGAATCCAGTGTGCGCTGGGCAGTTCGCGGCGACCGAGTATTGACCTACGCAGGGTCCGAACCAGAAGAATCTCACATGGTCAGTGGCGCCTGGTGGCCAGCGGACTATAGCGGCCCTCCGCTAATCTCACTGGACGCCAATATAGCCAAAGGATTTGGCGTCGGTATCGGTAACGCCCTGACGATCAATGTTCTTGGACGCGACATCGAGGTAACCGTGGCAAACCTGCGCGAAATTGATTGGCGCAGCTTGCGCTTTGATTTCACCATCATCTTCTCACCCGGCATCCTGGAGGCCGCGCCCCATACTCATATTGCTGCGGTAGAATCGCCGCCGGGAGCCGAAGACGCAGTCGAACGGGCCGGTACCGAAACCTACTCCAACATCACCGCCGTCCGCGTGCGCGAAGCGCTGGAGGCCGCCGCCCGCATCCTCGAAACGACTAGCATCGCCGTGCGCTCCACCGCCGGCATCAGCATTCTGTCCGGCATCCTGGTCCTTGGTGGCGCCGTTGCTGCAGGACAGCGCCGTCGCATTTATGACGCCGTTATATTCAAAGTACTGGGCGCTACACGGCGCACCATGTGGTTGGCCTTCCTTGCCGAATATGGCATCCTAGGGCTGCTTACCGGGTTGATCTCCGCCGGCGTCGGCACGTTGACCGCCTGGGCGGTAATCGTTTTTCTCATGGGCGCCGAGTGGGTTTTTCTGCCGACCATTGTGGCAAAGACCGTGGTGACCTGTATCGTCGTCACCATTGTTGTCGGCTTCGCCGGCACCTGGCGGGCGCTCACCCGAAAATCTGCACCGCATTTACGTAATCAGTAGGAAATTTTGGATTATTAAGACCGCCAAAAAAAAGTCCAAAGCCCAGGTATCGCAACCTGACACTATTGAAATTTAACCGCTTTATGCCATATTAACGGCAGATGTGCGAGCCTAAGTCGGCAGTGATAAGCCCCCTGGGTGCACAGCTTGAAATTTGAGATGGAGAGGACAACATCAATGGCCATCGGACCAGACAATAGGTTTTCCCTGCGCACCGCGCGGATGACTTCGGCGCAAGCAGATGCAGCCGATATCGACGTCGGCCTGCGCGCCTATATGCTGCAAGTTTATAACTACATGGCGTCGGGCCTCGCCCTGACCGGCATCGTCGCCTATTTGATGACCCAGTCAGAAACCGCCATGCTGGTCATATTCGGTAGCCCGCTGATGTGGGTCGCCATGCTGGCTCCGCTCGGTATGGTGCTCTTTCTCAGCTCCCGCATCCATCACATTCAGGCAAGAACTGCGCAGACCCTATTTTGGGTCTACGCTGGCCTCATGGGCGTATCGATGGCCACCATTTTTCTCGCCTACACGGGCACCAGCATCGCCCGGGTGTTCTTCATCACTGCCGGCACCTTCGCAGCGATGAGCCTTTACGGATATACCACCAAGCGAGATCTATCGAAGTTTAGCGGCTTCCTGATGATGGGCCTGATCGGCATCATCATCGCCAGCGTCGTCAATATGTTTATGCAAAGCTCTGCACTACAGTTCGGCATTTCAGTTATTGGCGTACTGGTCTTCGTCGGGCTGACGGCCTACGACACCCAAGCCATCCGAAATATGTACAACGAGCTTGACGATAGCGAGACTCACGGTAAAAAAGCCATCATGGGCGCCCTTCGCCTATATCTAGATTTTATTAACCTGTTCGTTATGCTGCTGCACATCTTCGGCGAACGACGTTAGTCAGCGCGTAACGCCGCAAACAGTCTAAAGGTCGCCCGGGTCAACCCGCGCGGCCTTTTCTTTTGTTGCGATAGTCCTCAGGCCAACCGGTCGCCCGGATCCCGACCGGCGAAAAAGGCATCAAGGTTATCGAGCGCCCGAAATCCCATAGCATTTCGTGTCTCCAACGTCGCCGAACCCAGATGCGGGGCAAGGCAGGTGTTGATCAACGTCCGGTATTCCGGGTTAAGCGCCGGTTCTCCATCGTACACGTCGAGACCCGCTGCCCCCACCTTTCCCGACTTCAGGGCGGCGATCAGCGCCGTATCATCGACGATACTACCACGCGCCGTGTTTACCACTACTGCCCCATCGGGTAACAGGGCGATGCGACGCGCGTTCAAAAGCCTACTGGTCTCCGGCGTCACAGGACAATGCAGGGACAGAAAGTCGCTGATGCCGAGCAGGCTGTCCACATCCGCGTGGTAAACGGCGCCGGCCTCCTCCGCTACCGCCAAGCGTGTGCGGTTGTGATAGTGAATTTTCAAATCGAAGCCGCGCGCCCGGCGCGCCACCGCCTGGCCAATGCGGCCCATACCGACAATCCCCAGCCGCTTGCCAGTAATGTGCGTGCCCAGCATGTGGGTCGGTGTCCAGCCAACCCAGCGCCCAGCCCGCACCATAGCGTCGGCCTCAGCAGCACGCCGCGCTGCGCCCAGCATCAAGGTCATCGCCTGATCCGCGGTCGAATCCGTTACCACGTCCGGCGTGTTAGAAACGACGATGCCGCGCGCCGTCGCCGCCACCAAATCAATATGCTCATAGCCGACCGAATACGTCGCAACGATACCTACGGTATCAGCCAACTCGGCAATCACTGCTGCCGTGAGCTGTTCCGAACTGCTGATCAGCAAGCCATCCATACCCTGGCTAGCGGCAACCAGTGCATTACCGGCAAAAACAGTATCGTCATAATTGATGGTGGTGACGTAGTCGTCATCTGCACGGTCCAACACGGCGCTGGGCAGGGCGCGTGTGATCAAAATTTGCGGCTTTCCTTGGGTCATTCTGATTTTCTCTCAACGCTTCTAGATAATCCGCGGACGGAACTAGCGCATCATTGAGAAACACGCAATAGGAAGCGGGACGCCGCCAGCTTGATTGCTTATAATACCAGCACCATTCCTTCATATGTAAGGACGCTACCGCCCCCGACAACAACACCACAAACCATGGGGAGAAAAAAACCGTGGACTATACAACATTGGGAAGAACCGGCCTAAAGGCTAGCGTCGCCGGCCTCGGTTGCGGCGGCAATGCCCGCCTTGGCCTGCAAAGCGGCAAATCGGAGGCCGAAGCCGTTGCCCTCATTCAGCGCGCCCTCGATCTCGGCGTTAATGTCCTCGACGGCGCTGCCGCCTACAAAACGGAACACGTCGTCGGGCGGGCCGTAAAGGGCCGCAACCGCGACAAATTGATCCTCACCACCAAGGCCAGCCCCCGAGCCGACGGCAAATTGCGCCCTGCACAGGAACTTGTCGATAGTCTCGACAATACTCTTCGAACCATGGGGCAGGACTACGTCGATGTCTTCTTCTTCCATGGAGTGCCGCCAGACCTGTACCCCAAGGTCCGCGATGAATTGGCGCCGGTCCTCATGCGCGAACGCGAGAAAGGTAAGTTCCGTTTCATCGGCGTCACCGAGACGCCGCCCAACGACCCGATTCAGGCGATGTCCTCCCAGGCCGCTCAGGATGGCATTTGGGACATCATCATGATGGGCTTCCACATGCTCAATCAAAAGCCACGTGAGCGCCTCCTACCGCATGTTATTAAGAACAACCTTGGCACCTTGGTAATGTTCGTTGTGCGCAACATCTTTAGCGCACCCGGCCGCCTGCAGTTGGAAATTAAGCGCAAGGTTGACGACGGCACCCTGCCCGACTGGCTAGCTAAGGAGAAAGACCCTCTCAGCTTCCTCATCCACGAAAGCGGTGCGCAAACCCTGATCGATGCCGCTTATCGCTATGCTCGCCACGAGCCCGGCTGCAATGTCATCCTTTTCGGCACGTCGAATATCGACCACGTCCAACAAAACATTGAGTCCATTCTGAGGCCACCATTACCCGAAGCCGACCGCCAGCGCCTCAACGAGCTGTTCGGCAAGGCCGAGGGCATGGGGCTAGACGTGCCCGACCGCAACCAGTCGATCGGCTAAGGGCACTACCTAGCCACTTTGGGTAGTAAATAAAGCCGCGTGCGCGCCCTGTTTTCAATAAATCCTGTCTAAAAGGTGTGTTTAAAAATTAATGAATTGAAAGGGATTGGGCTAAAATCGTTAAGTGTCGGACATAGAAAAATCCTACTGAATTCGATGGGGTTGCAATGTGGTTTGAGCCTCTATATCGACAGGGAATCAAAACTCAAATTTAAGTCACCTTTGTATGGAGAACTTTTATGGCCAAGGCCGAAGCAAGACATATTTTAGTTGATACTGAGGAACTTTGTGGAGAGCTCAAAACAAAAATTGAAGGCGGCGCTGGGTTTGCTGAGATCGCAAAGGAACACTCATCCTGTCCGTCAGGTGCCAGTGGTGGCAATCTCGGGTCGTTTGGTCCCGGTCAGATGGTCCCAGAATTTGACCAGGTCGTGTTCAGCGCCCCCATAAACGAAGTCCAGGGTCCGGTAAAAACCCAATTCGGTTATCACCTTCTTGAGGTTACCAGCCGCACGGACTAAGCCGGAAACTTTAGGTTTCCTTGAGGACGCCGGGTCACCAAAGAAACAAAAAAACCTTTAGAACTAAATATGATGCCTTTGTGGGGGAGGTAGTGGTGCCGCCTGGGTGACTCGAACACCCGACCCCCGCATTCATCACAACTACAACTTTCGTTGCCACCCATCTGGGTGTTTGTGCGCTGGACTTTCTCTTAATCATACCAACCGAAGTCGGGTTAGATTCCCACCGTCAAGTCTCTACACCTTCACCTTACGGCGCTTGGCTCGGGATTGCCATTTTACAGGTTTCCCCGAGTTTGATGGGTTTTCACCCAAAGGTTTCCCCTTGAGGACGCAAATTTAATCTACGAATGCGATGCTCTACCAACTGAGCTAAGGCGGCACTAAACTCTTTCTAGACTTACTATCGTTAACGATCAATCCCAACAATTCTGATCGGAACTAAATCACGCGAACAGTATACACATTTTATTCATATGCTATCTTACTCATCATTAACACATTGTTTCTAAACAAAGTTACTCTCGACCCCGGACTAGAAAATGCAAAGATCTGCCAATTAAGCTTAAGGCAGACCCAATAGACTGCACATTATCCGAAGGTTAATTTTCTACTTATTTTACCGACCCCACATCATTAATGGATTCGCCCAGCGGCAGCCAATCGTGTTGGTGGCGTTATCAACCAATGCACTTTAAATTACCATCCATGGTCACCATGGCACCCCTTCCCAATATATCGGCTCTACTGGCAGCCGCCGCCCTGCCGTGCGATGAGAATAAAGCATCGGCGCCATGGCGACGCGATGGTGATCAGGCCCTGTGGTTTTCCCGTTCGGCCTTTGCCCTTGCAGCCCTAGTTCTTGATCTCCAGGCAGGCCGGGGCCGCAACAGTGGCGCACCTGTTGTGTGGCTGCCGGACTATTTCTGCAACCAATCGACCGAACCAGCACGCAGGGCCGGTGCGCGTATCGTTCACTATCCCATAGGCGAAGACCTGGAACCCAATTGGCCCTCCTGCCTCAACCTGATAAACGATGCCAAACCGGACCTATTTGTGCTCGTGCATTACTTTGGTAGGCCGGCCAATGGCCAAGCCGCTCGGGAATTCTGCAATGAGACCGGCGCCACCCTGATCGAAGATGCTGCCCACGCTCTTTGCCCCGAAGGCAGCGTTGGCAGCCACGGTGACGCCACCTTCTATAGTCCACACAAATGGCTAGCGATTCCCAACGGCGCGGCGCTAATCGTCCGCGACCCGACCTTAGCCATTGGCATTGCCGGCGCCGCGCAGGCATTGGGGAATGCAGCTCCATCGCCTATGTCCTGGCTGATCCGCCGCCTGATTCAGCGCGCCATGCCCGCATCCCTACATGCCAAGGCTATCCGCAAACGCACCCCGCCGTTCAAAAATGACCCCATGTTTACCACCTTACGACAAACCCCCTCAGCCAGCCGGCTCGGCATGGCCATGCTAGCCCGCGCCGCCACCGATATAGAACGCGAGGCGACTGCCCGGCGCCGCAATGCCATGCAGTGGGAAACCGACTTTGGCGAGAACGGCAAGGCATTCCTTCCCGTCGGCGATTGGACGCCCTATCGATTCGTACTCGATGCCGGCACGGTGGAAACCGCTGAAACTACTTATCATCACCTTGCCGCCAAGGGCTGTCCCGTGGAAACCTGGCCGGACTTGGCGCCTGAAGTTATCGCCAATCCGCAGCGCCATGCTATCGCCATCGGGCTGAGACAGCGGTTGGTGTTCCTGCCAGTGCACAATGGGGTTGAATTCATGGATATCCGCAGCTGGACGTCATGAGGGCGGGCGGCCAGTCATGACGGCGCTGTTCAAGCGCCAACGTTTTGCAATGTAGCGGAGATCGAGGCCACCCTCGAGCACCAGCCGTTGATAAGCCATTGGTGCGTCGAGATCGATGTGGTCAGCCAGCAGGCCAAGCGGCAGCGTTCCCATGCGATTAGCCCCACGCACGCCGCTGCGGCAAAACGGGTAACGCTGAGCTATAACCGACATTGCATGCTTGTCGATGCTACCAATATCGCCGAAGGGATAGGCAAACCAGCCGACCGGTACATCGAGCCGGCCTTCGAGCTTAACGCCAGAATCAAAGATCTCGGTGCGCAAATCATCACCGCTGAGGGTCGTCAATCGTCTGTGAGTCATGGAATGGGCGCCAATGACATGACCGGCGGCGGATAAAGCCGCCACCTCGTCCCACGTCATAAGCCGCAGCTCGGCATCCATATCTGCCGCCGATACCCGACCGTCAAAAATATTCTCGGCAATAGCCTCGCGCTGCGCCGCCGGTTCCAGCTCAATCAGGCCAGGACAGACAAAAAACAGCGCACGAATACCTGCCGGCTCTAAAATCTCATGTGCCACCCGGACGTTCGAGGCGAACCCGTCGTCAAAGGAAAACAGTACCGGGGGCCGCCCCAGCTTACCGGCTGGCGGAGTGAAGGGCTGACCATACATCCAGGCTGCAGCATCGTCCGGGGACAGAACACCGTGTTCGTGGGCAACGTAATCAACAAGCCCCGCCAGCGCCTCCATCTGGTGATCCGGAACATCGTGCAGCATCAAAATGCGAAACCCGCTGGCGTGGCGAATACGCCGCATCAGACGATGTAAAGATAGCCACAGGCCAGCATGGCGATAGCGATCCATAGTTTCTTACCCCGTCGTCAATGCCGCACGAGCTCGTCCTACGCGCCAGCGCACGAGACGTCCTACCGGTCCCAATATAAGGCCACGCGGCAGAACCTCGACCTCGTTCATCATCCTATACGGCGTGCCACCGAGCCCTTCCTTGAAACGCCGGATACCCTCGGGTGTCAAGTCTGGATCGAGACCGCCAAGATCGAACCTCCGGCAGCCGAGTTCGTGCATCGCTGCGACCGCGCGCCACAAAAGAAGCTGCCCGGCACCCACATTCCGCCCTATTTTTCCGACCACCCCAACTAGATACTCCGCCGTATCCCCGACACGGGCGATCAACGCCCAACCGATGCACTCACCCCCTTGAGTCGCCTCCAACAGCACCAAACCATCCTCGCGGCTTGAATGTGCCGCTATAGACCGCAAAAGATCAGGGGTCACGGTCGTGTCAATAGCCCGTTCCGTCAGGAAATCAGCATAGTCCGAAAGAAAGTTATCAAAGCGCAAATTTTCCCCGCCTCCCGCTACGGCGGTAACCGCAACCGTCACCCCGGACCGTTCCGCCTTGTTGGCGGCATTGCGCCACTTTTGCGCAAGCCCGGCGCGGAGTTCATTCAGCGGCTGGGTCAGGTTAACGAACGCTGATGCCCACCCGGCGAGCGGCGTAATGTGGACGGGACCCGCCACAGCCACCCTTATCGCATACAAAATTCCATCCGGTGCAGGCGGCGCCATCCGCAAGTAATAGCCATGTCGCCCAACATAATGCTTAGCCAGTGCCGCCATCGCGTCGCTCAGCCGGTCGCGATCGTCACCTCCACGATCTGGTCGCCACAGGGGGCCTCGACTAACCCATGCGAGCCCCCCCGGCAGCCCCCCCGGCAGGTCACGAATCAAGACTTGTGCCGCGCCGACCGTGGCGCTGTCATTCTCTAGAATGCCACGTTCAACACGCCACAAACCCGTGGCGACCTTAGCGGCGCCATAGCTCCAGGCCTGTGGCAGGGATTGATCGGCGAGATCAGCCAGGACGGCGTGCCAGCCAACCGCATCAAACGCCTTAACGGAGAACCTAATCATGGCCGCGATCATGGCCGCGATGACGCAAAAGGCAAGGGCAGCCCCACCGACCGCTACGACGACCGTATCGAATGTGTCTCCACGACATTGGCGTCCTCATCAATATCCTCAGGGGCTGCCAGCG
>Ga0302127_10000683_pt1 | contig 19140 bp, 18 predicted proteins | sample CB4_SCM_MG_FD_204452 | JGI IMG/M metagenome (GOLD analysis project Ga0302127, IMG submission 204452) | Marine microbial communities from Western Arctic Ocean, Canada - CB4_SCM | ecosystem: Environmental > Aquatic > Marine > Oceanic | place: Canada: Western Arctic Ocean | collected 2017-09-24
GATTTCAGGGTCTGGTACGACATCCAGAGGACGCGATTTGATGGAGCCACCATTGGCCCAAATGACTATGAGGGGCAAGTGGGCTGAGGGAATCGAACCTCGCCACTTCAACTGGGTCGTAACCGATAGCCTCGCTATCAGTGAACGCCCCGGTGGATACGGGTCCCAACATCGACGCGTGCGCCGCATGGAAGAGATCATTTGGATCCGCCAGCACGACTTCAACTGGGTGGTGTCGCTTATCGACGCCCCGCACAACCTCCACAACTACGACGAGCAGGGTGTCCCGTACCTGCATTGGCCCGTGATGCCGTCGGACCAAACCGGCCTGGCGTTGGTCTACGGCGAGCTGAAGAACCTGCTCGAGGCGGGTAAGAAGATCCTCATCCATCACGAAGAACTCGGCGATCGCCTGTGTGGCTTTATTGCCGGTTATCTCGTCTGGAGTGGCCTGATCGACGCATCGCCACGTGCCATAACCGTGGTCGAACAGATCACCCATCGCCAGCTTGGACCCAACGGCCGCGAGTTCGTGACGTCGGCCATGGCCGCGGCTGCCACCAGCTGACGTGACCCCGAGCTCACCCCGGTGACCCGGGCATTCCTTGGGCTTGGCTCGAATCTCGGGGATCGACAGCAACTCCTTGCAGAAGCGCTCGCTGCGCTCGACGACGTCGTCGGTGTGTCCGATCTGTATGAAACTGATCCCATCGGGGGCGTCGAACAAGACCCCTTCCTCAACCTTGTGGTGCAACTCGAGACCACCAAGACGGCGCGCGACCTCCTCGAGGTTGGGCGAACCCTCGAACGCGAGGCCGACCGCGTCCGCAAGATTCGGTGGGGTCCACGCACCCTCGATGTCGATGTCTTGTGGGTCGATGGCGAAACCGTCGATGAACCCGACCTGACCGTTCCGCACCCGCGCATGCGCGAGCGGGCCTTCGTCATGGTCCCTCTCGCTGAGCTCGCCCCCGACCTGGTGGGCGATTGGTCCGATCCGGGTGAGGGCGAGGTCCGCAACATCGGACGCCTATGAAGCCGTCGATTCGCATTGTTGGTCTCGGTCGAGCCGGTCGGAGTTTTGGAAAGGCGCTGGAGACGGTTGGGTGGGAGGTCGAGGGGTTCGGCCGCGATGCACCGGTCGCTCGAATGGCGACGGGTTGTGACCTGGTGTTGGTTTGCACGCCCGACGACGCTGTGGCCGACGTCGCCAATCTGATCGAGCCGGGGCCGGCTGTCATTGCCCACGTGGCGGGTTCGTTGGGGCTGGAGGTCTTGGAGGCCCACGACCGCCGAGCCGCGATCCATCCGCTGATCTCACTGCCCAGCGGCGAAGTGGGGGCGGAGCGACTGCTCGATGAGGGCTGGTTCGCGATAGCTGGGCACCCGGTCGCCGCGGCGATCGTCGACGCGTTGGGTGGCCGGGCCTTTGCCATAGCCGACGAAGATCGCGCGATTTATCACGCTGCCGCGTGTGTTGCATCCAACCACACGGTTGCGCTCATGGGACAGGTCGAGCGCTTGGCCGAAGGTATCGGTGTCCCTGCTGAGGCCTACGTTGCGTTGGCGGCGGCAAGCCTGGACAATGCCCGAACAATGGGGGCAGCTGCAGCGCTCACTGGTCCAGCAGCGCGCGGGGACTCCACCACTATCGCGAGGCACCTCGACCAGCTACCCGCCGATGAGCGTGCAACCTACGAGGCGATGGTGCATGAGGCGCGACGCCTCGCAGCGCAAGCCCAACGCGAGCCAGGAGGCTGACCAAATGGAGACTGTCCACACGATTGCCGAGGCTCGAGCTCGGCTGAATGCGGCACGATCACAAGGTGCCGTTGTCGGCCTGGTGCCGACAATGGGGTTCCTCCACGACGGGCATGTGTCGCTGATGACGGCGGCGGCGGCTGACTGCGACGTTGTCATGACCACGATCTTCGTCAACCCGCTGCAGTTCGCTGAAGGTGAAGACCTTGGCGACTACCCACGCGACCTCGAGCGCGATAGCCATTGGTGTGAAGAGGCGGGGGTGGCACTTCTGCTCGTGCCCCCGGTCGACGAGATGTACCCGAACCCCGTGGCCACCCAAGTGGATGTCGACCAGATTGCTGCACCGCTCGATGGCATCTCGAGACCCACCCACTTCGCCGGGGTTGCGACCGTCGTCGCCAAACTTTTCAACATCGCCGGACCATGTCGGGCCTACTTCGGTGAGAAGGATTGGCAGCAGCTTCAGGTCATCACCCGGATGGCGTCAGACCTCTCGTTTCCGGTCGACGTGATTGGCTGCCCGATCGTGCGCGAGGACGACGGTGTCGCGATGTCGAGCCGCAACGTGTATCTCGAAGGCGACTATCGCGTCGCCGCCCGCGTGTTGTCGCGGACGCTTCGAGCAGCCGTTGATGCCATCGCTGCCGGCGAGACAGCTGCCGGCGCGATTATCGATCTCATGACTGCTCGTTTTGCTGCAGAACCGCTCGCCGACCTCGACTATGCAGCGGTGGTGGACGCCTCGACGATGCTGGCGGTGGATCCCATCGCCGACAATGTCCGCCTGCTGGTCGCTGCCCAGTTGGGCCCGGCACGCCTCATCGACAACTGTGACGCCCACTCGGACCGCGGGCTCCCAACGCGTTGAGCCCGCCCTGGTCGCAGCAGCGGAGGCGGCATGGCCAGCTGCCCCAGGTGTTGGCGGTCAGGCCGCTAGGCTCGGGCGCGTGAGCGACACGCCTGAATCGAAGCCCGACTGGTACCCCGACCCCTACGGGCGCCACGAGTTGCGCTATTACAATGGGGCGCAGTGGACCGAACAGGTTTCGTCGCACGGCCGCCAGAGCACGGATCAGCCCATCGACTCGCCGAAGATCGTGCAGGGCGCGCAGAGCCCCGAGAAGGTGCAAAAGCAGGTCGACGCATCGCAACAGAAGGCGGGTACGACCCCAGCCGCCTTCGAAGGTGACGGCACGATCTTCGGGGAGCCGCTACTGGTCGTAAACCAGAAGGCGAAGCTCATCGAGGTCAACACCGAATACGCGATCTATGACCAGTCGGGGACTCAGCTCGGAGCGGTGCGCCAAGTTGGCCAGAGCGCGTTCAAGAAGTTCATCCGGTTCATTGGTTCGCTCGACCAGTTCTTCACCCACAAGCTTCAGGTCGTCGACATGACGGGCAACGTTTTGATGCAGGTGACCCGGCCGGCCAAGTTGTTCAAGTCGCGGGTCATTGTTCGAGATGGTGCCGGCAAGGATCTGGGCGAAGTTGTCCAGGAGAACATGTTTGGCAAGATCCGGTTCGCTTACATGGTGAGTGGCCACAAGATTGGCGGCATCCAGGCCGAGAACTGGCGTGCGTGGAACTTTTCACTGCGCGATACCAGTGATGCCGAGGTGGCTCGAATAACCAAGACGTTTGAGGGTGTGGCAAAGACCTTGTTCACCACCGCCGACAACTACGTCCTGCAAGTGCACCAGCCGTTGGAGGAGCCACTGCGGTCGCTCGTCGTCGCATCCGCCCTCACGGTCGACACCGCGCTCAAGCAAGACTCCCGCGGCTTCAGCTAACCCCCACGCTCAGCGCGCGAGCGGGTGACGGTTGGTGCCAGGCACGAAGCGTCACCGGTTGGTGGAAACAGCGAGCGCTCGGAGACAGGCGGCCGGGGTATGAGCGACAGCATGACCCGTCCGCGCTCGAGGTGTGTTGGCCGCGTATAGGCCGAATGGCTCATACGGTGGTGTGAGCCGCCGATGGAGGGTGGTGACATCGATGTCTACCTACGAGGCGTTTCAAGCCCATGCGACAGAGATCTCCGACCGCATAGACCGTCCCAAGCGCGGCCGCACGATCTTTCTGCTCGCGGCACCCTTCCTAGTCATCACGCTTTTCCTTGCTGCGATTGGCGGCGAGGACAAGAGCGTCGATGCCCAGCGCGAGGTGCTTGCGGCCGCAGAGAGGTGGGCCGACCATGGGCCGGACTCCTATGCCGTCACCTATGCCGTCACCTATGCCGTCACTGTCGGCGGCGAGACGTTTGGGCCAGCGACTGTCACCGTTGTCGATGGGGCGGTCGCCGCGGTAGAGACCACCGACGCCGCATCCGAAGACAGCCGCGTGTACACGGTTCAGGCCGCCTTCGTTGCGGTCGAGCGGATCGCTCGCCAGCCCGATGCCGAAGTTCTCTCGGTCGACTATCACCCTGAGTTCGGCTATGTCCAACGCGCAAAACTTGACCCCGACATCACCGTGGCCGGTGACGAGTGGACCCTTGACCTCAGCGGGTTCGTGGCCACGGATTTCGTCCCGGGCAGATCATGATGAAGATCGATGCCAGTGGTGAGCTGGACCCTGCTCTTCTAGTCAAACGGCGTTCGCAGTGGTCGGTGGTCTTTGCCGTGGTTGTCAGTCTCGCTGGGCTGTTGGCGGTGCTCTTCCTGGGCGGAAGCGACCAGGTCAGCGATGCACGGGTTGTGTGGGATGGACATGGACATACCTCCTATGACTACGAAGTCTGGCTCGGTGGCCGAACTGCCGATCCGCCGCGAGTGCGGTTGAGCGTCCGCGGCGGCGATGTTACCGACGCTGTGTGGGTGTCGACGACCCATCGAGACTCGCTCGTGCCCGGGCTCGATCAAGATCTCGCGACCATGACGATCGATGACCTGTTCGAGCTCATTGAGAAGGCCGTCGCAGTCGGCAATGGCAACCTTGAATTCGACGCCACCGTCGGGTATCCGGCGCGTGGCCGGCTGGATCCGGACGCGCAGGGTTTCGACGACGAATGGGAGTTCGGCGTTGTCGACTTCGTCGTCGTCGACGGTTCGAGACCCCTGGGGTAGCGAGACCGAAGGTCGCCGGCCCGCAGGTTGGTGCCACATTCTCGCGAGCCCTGCACGTCGGTCAGGGAAGCTGAGTCGTGCAGGGACACCACCTTGTGACCAGTCGTTGCGTGCCCGTCAGCTTCGTTCCAGTCGGCGAAATAGCAGTGGTGGCGCCTCGCCAGCCGTGGCATCCACATGCCGTGGCAGTGCCGGCGGTCGCTTGCCGAAGCATTCGGTCCGGCTGACCCTACGCCGTCTTGCGTAGGTGTTTTCGGATCGGGTGAGGCATGCTGGCCCACATGTCACGTGTCTATGAGCCGCCGTTGGATGCTGTCCGAGATGCCGTCGCTCGGGCGTTGGCCGAGGACCTGACGCCACTCGGCGACCTGACTTCACGGATGTTGCCGCCCGAGGCGACGGCGACGGCGTCGTTCGTCGCTCGCGAGTCAGGCGTGCTTGCCGGTCGCATCTGTGCTGACGAGGCGTTCCGCCAAATTGACCCCGAGGTCGAGGTCGAGTGGGAGCTCTCCGATGGTGATGCCATCGAGCCTCAGCAAACTATCGGCCGAGTGACGGGTCGCCTGACGACGGTCCTGACCGGTGAGCGGACCGCGCTCAACTTCATGTGTCACCTGTCTGGCGTGGCCACGCTGGTTCGGACCTACGTTGACGAGGCTGCCACAGGGGGACCCGCCGGAGTATGGGATACGCGCAAGACGATCCCGGGTTTGCGGTCGCTGCAGAAGGCTGCAGTGCGAGCGGGAGGCGGGCGTAACCACCGCGGCAACCTCAGCGAGTGGTTGATGTTCAAGGACAATCACCTGATGGGAACAACCATCACGGCAGCGGTCGCCGCAGCCCACGACCAATGGCCAGGTCGCACAGTCGAGGTCGAAGCAGATCGGCTGGATCAGGTCGACGAAGCCACTCGGGCGGGCGCCGACGCGATCCTGCTGGACAACATGAGTCCCGATGAGGTGCGCGAAGCGGTTGGCCTTGTCGAGTCCATCATTGGTTCCGGCAAACGCCCACTTCTCGAAGCCTCGGGGGGTATTCGTCTGGACACGATCGCTTCCTACGCTGGTACGGGCGTCGACCTCATTTCGGTTAGCCGCCTCACCCAATCAGCCCCGGCGCTCGACATCGGCCTCGACATAACGTGAGCTCGACCAGCTGCCGCTGACAGGCGTCATCGCCCAAATTCGGTGAGAAACGGCCCTCATGGGGGCGCTGCGCTCCGAATTTCGGCGGTGGTCAGAGCAAGCGGGTGCCCTGTCACAGGCTCTGCCTACGGTTGCAGGCAACTTCCTCCCTGGTCCGCTCAACTCGCCGTAGACGCTCAGCGTCGCCGCCGAGCGCGAAGAAGCGAAGAAGCAATGAACGAGATTTACTGTCGGATGGCCGACCAACATGGTTTGGTCTCACTTGACCAGGCCCGAGCCCTGGGCATGACCCGCAAACAGGTGCAGTCCCGGGTCAACGGCGGTGAGTGGGTGCGGATGCACCGAGGTGTCTACCGCTCCGCCGCCGCACCCCCCAGCTGGAGGGCCGAGGTGCTGGCCGGCGCGCTGGCGGTTCGAGGCGTGGCATCGCACCGCTGCGCTGCAGCCCTGTGGGGCCTGGCCGGTTGGACCGAACCCTCCGTCGAGGTGTTGATACCCGAACCACGCAGGACCACCGTGGCGCTCCGTATCCATCGCACCACCCAGTTGGATCGGATCGATCGACAGGTCCGATCTGCAATACCAGTCACAGGAATCGAGCGAACCATCATCGATCTCGGCGCCGTCGTGTCCTTGCGACGGGTCGAACTTGCCGCCGAGTCGGCTTTGCGCCAACGTCTGGTCACCTGGCCCAGCCTGCGGATGTGCCTCATCCGCCACGCACGGCGCGGACGCGACGGCTGTGGTCGGCTTCGGGCGTTGCTCGAAGCTCGACATGGTGATGAACAATTGCCAGCGAGCGAGTGGAGTCGACTGGTCGATCATCTCCTGACCGATAGGGGGCTTCCGCCGGCGCGGCTCGAGCATCCCGTGTTCGATCACAGCGGCGTGCTGTTCGCTCGGCTCGATCTCGCTTGGCCTTCGCTGAAGGTGGCGATCGAGTTGGACAGCGTGCGGTGGCACCTCAATCGGACGTCGTTCGAGCGAGATCGACGGAAGCGAAACCGATTGCGTCTCCAGGGTTGGGTGATCCACGAAGTCACCTGGACAATGTCGATCGAGGATCCGGCAGGCCTCGCCGAGTTCGTTCGTTCCGCCCTCGACCTCGCTGCGTGAGTCGATACCGGCCGGCGCGTCGCTTTCGAAATTCGGAGAGAAAGGCCTCCAGACGGGGTGGTTTTCTCCGAATTTGGGACCGCCTCGGATCGCCTGTCGAAATTCGGCGGCAGGAGGCCTCAGGCCGGGCCTTTTTCTCCGAATTTGGGGAAGGCAGGTTGGGTAGGGCCGGAGCGGGGGCAAAGGTGAGCAAGTGGGGGCCGGGGCTGCGACACTGAGCGGCATATGAGCACGCCCTATCGATTCGACCCAGACACCTCGACTGGTGCCATCCGCGAGCAGTACAACTCGCTTGACGACGGTACCGAAACCGGGGTCAAGGCCACGATCGCCGGGCGCCTGATGCTGCGCCGAGACCAGGGGAAGCTGGCGTTCGGCGTGCTCCAGGATTCGACCGGGCGTATTCAGCTATTTGCCCCCAGCAAGGTCACACCCCGGTTCGAGGAGTTCGTCAGCCTCAACATCGGCGACTGGATCGGTGTGACGGGCGAGATCATGAAAACCCGCAAGGGCGAGCTGTCGGTGAAGGTCGAGGCCTGGACCGTGCTAGCCGAGGCCAAGCGATCCTTCCCCGACAAGTGGCACGGCATCACCGATCCCGATACCCGATACCGCCAGCGTTACGTCGATCTGTGGGTCAGCGAAGAAGCCCGCGACGCCTTCAAGTTGCGCTCTAAGACCATGTCGATCACCCGGCATTGGCTCGAAGACCGCGAGTTCATGGAGGTCGAGACCCCCGTTTTTCACCCCATCCCTGGCGGGGCCCTGGCTCGCCCATTCACCACCCACCACAATGCCCTCGACACAGAGCTCTTCTTGCGTATCGCACCCGAGCTCTACCTCAAGCGTCTCACGGTGGGTGGCTTTGAACGGGTCTTCGAGATCGCCCGGGTGTTCCGCAACGAGGGACTCTCCACACGCCACAACCCCGAGTTCACGATGCTCGAGCTCTACCAGGCCTATGCGGACTGGACCGACATTATGGAGCTGGCCGAGAACCTCGTCGAGCACCTGGCCATCGAAACAACGGGCTCGTCGACCATCACCTACGACGGCCGCGAGGTCAACCTGGCCGCGCCGTGGCGCCGCGCCACACTGATCGAGCTCATCGCCGAACACGCCGATGTTCAGGTCAGCATGGACATGCCCCTCGATGAACTCCGCGCTATCTGCGACAAGCTCGGCGTCCAGCACAAGCCTTCCTACGGTCCCGGCAAGCTCATCTTGGAGATCTACGAAAAGACGGTCGAGGGCAATCTCTGGCAGCCCACGTTCGTGACCGAGTACCCCAAGGAAGTGTCGCCGCTCGCTCGAGAGCACCGTGATCTTCCGGACATGACCGAGCGGTTTGAGGCCATTGTGTGCGGCCGGGAATTGTGCAATGGCTTCTCCGAGCTGGTCGATCCGGTTGAGCAGCGTCTCCGGTTCGAAGAGCAGGCACGGCAAAAAGATGCCGGCGACGACGAGGCCATGGTTGTCGACGACGACTATGTGCGCGCCCTCGAGTTCGGCCTGGCTCCCACGGGTGGTATCGGTATCGGCATGGATCGCTTGGTCATGTTGCTGGCGGATGTTCAGACCATCCGCGATGTAGTGCTGTTTCCGACCCTTCGCCCCGAACAGGGCTGAACCTCTCCAGCGTCAGGCGCTGCCGAGGCGCGGCCCGAAGGCCTGGGCTGGAACGTTCAGGCCAGCGGGTCGGCGGCGCTCCGAACGAGGTGATCGGCGGCTGCCAGCAGTGCTGTGGTGGACGCCGAGTCGGGCAGTGAGGTCAGGACGGCCCCTGCCTTGTCGGCCCAGCTGCGGGCGCTGTCGAGCGCTTCGCCGATACCCGATGACGAGCGCACGAGCTCGCGGGCACGCTCTCGAGCCTCAAGCGAGATCTCGCCGCCCAGAAGGGATCGGAGTTCGTCGCCGACGTTGGTGTGCATGGCTCGAAGAACCGGCAGTGTGTAGACACCTTCGAGAAGGTCGTTGCCAGCGGGCTTGCCCAACTGTTCGTCGGTGGCCACGACATCGAGGATGTCATCGACAATCTGGAAGGCCATCCCGTAGGCGTGGCCAAACTCGGTAACGGCTTCGATATCGGGCCGGGGAATCTCGCCGACGATGCCACCGACGCGACAGGCCGTGGCTAGGAGCGAGGCGGTCTTGCCCGCAATCGAGCGTTCGTAGTCGGCTTCGGTGCGATCGAGATTGTAGGTATCGCGGAGTTCGAGGATCTGACCCTCGCACAGTTGCCCGATCGTGGCCGCCAACAAGCCTGCGACTTCAGTTCCAAGGCCTGCCGCGATCTCCGATGCTCGTGCCAACAAGAAGTCGCCGGCAAGAATGGCTTTGAGGTTGCCCCAACGCGCGTTGACCGACACGGCATTGCGCCGCATCTCGGCTTCGTCCATGACGTCGTCGTGATACAGCGAGCCGATATGGACGAGTTCCACCGCCACCCCACCCATGAGGACTTCGTGGCTGGCGCCGATGGCGTCGGTGTGGCGCGTCCCCGCGGAAGCGATCGAAAATCCTGGCCGGACGCGCTTTCCGCCAGCCTCGATGAGGTGGCTGGCAATCTCGGTCAGGTAGCTGTCGTCGGCCACAACAGCCGCGCGAAGGTGCTCTTCGAGCCGCGCGAGATCGCCTGCCATTGTGGGAAGGACTGAAAGCGGGCTTGCAACAACCATCGACGTCAGTTTACGACCGGGTGACGAAATGGGAACAATCCAATGGAGACATTGATGGTTCTCAAGATTGTTCGTCCGGTCGAGTGGGGCTCGCGCTGTGGCCGGGTTGATGTCGCGCTCGGGCAGAAAGCCTGAACTTCCTGGGCTATTTGGGAAGGAAGTAGGTCACTTTCGCGTTGGCCTTGCCGATTGGAGCAGCCAGATCCGGTTGTTTCTGTTGTGGCCCGAGCCACTCGCAACAGCGGGGCCTGGATACACTCAGGTACGACCCGCTTGGGAGGCAGACCCTTGTTCGAGAGATTTACAGATAGAGCCCGCCGAGTGGTGGTGTTAGCGCAGGAAGAAGCTCGCCTGCTAAACCACAACTACATCGGTACCGAGCACATCCTGCTCGGCCTCATCCATGAGGGAGAGGGTGTCGCCGCGAAAGCGCTCGAGTCACTCGGTATCTCCCTCGAGGCTGTGCGTGACCAGGTCGAGGAGATCATTGGCCAGGGCGGTTCGTCGCCCAGTGGCCACATTCCGTTTACCCCGCGAGCCAAGAAGGTCCTTGAGCTGTCGCTGCGCGAAGCATTGCAGCTCGGCCACAACTACATCGGTACCGAGCACATCCTGCTCGGTCTGATTCGCGAAGGCGAAGGCGTCGCGGCCCAAGTGCTCGTGAAGTTGGGCGCCGACCTTTCGCGTGTGCGCCAACAGGTCATCCAGTTGCTCTCGGGCTACTCAGGCCCTGCCGGCCAGTCCGGTGGAGCGTCAGGTGGCGACAAAACCGGTGCCACCACCGGCGGTGGCAGTGGCGAGAACGCCTCGGGCTCACTCGTGCTCGATCAGTTCGGACGCAACCTCACCCAGCTCGCCCGCGACAAGAAGCTCGACCCGGTCATCGGTCGTACTCGTGAGGCTGAGCGGGTCATGCAAATTCTGAGCCGTCGCACCAAGAACAACCCGGTGCTCGTTGGCGAACCTGGCGTGGGCAAGACCGCCATCGTCGAAGGTCTCGCGCAGGCGATCGCCAACAACGATGTCCCTGAGCCATTGCAGGACAAGCAGTTGTACACGCTCGATCTCGGTGCCTTGGTTGCCGGTTCTCGCTACCGCGGTGATTTCGAAGAGCGTCTCAAGAAGGTGCTCAAAGAGATCAAGACTCGTGGCGACATCATTTTGTTCATAGACGAGCTCCATACTCTTGTGGGTGCCGGCGCGGCCGAAGGTGCTATCGATGCGGCCTCGATCCTCAAGCCAATGTTGGCTCGTGGCGAGCTCCAAACCATTGGTGCCACCACCCTCGATGAGTATCGCAAGCACCTCGAGAAGGACGCTGCACTCGAGCGTCGTTTCCAAAAGATCGTGGTCGAAGAACCGACGGTGCCTCACACCATCGAGATCCTCAAGGGTCTGCGCGATCGCTATGAAGATCACCACCGGGTCACCATCACCGACCAGGCGCTGGTTGCGGCGGCCAATTTGGCTGATCGCTACATCGCCGACCGGCACCTGCCCGACAAAGCCATCGACCTCATCGACGAGGCCGGCTCTCGACTGCGCCTGAAGCGCATGGAAACGCCCGCCGATTTCAAAGAGATCGAGAACGAGATCTCCCAGGTCACAGCGAAGAAGAAGGAGGCCGTCGAGTCCCAGGACTTCGAAGAGGCTGGTCGTCTGCGTGACCGCGAGAAAGAGCTGCTCGGTAAGAAGGACGAAATGGAGACCGAGATCAAGGCCTCCGGTGTCGACCTGTTCGACGAAGTCGACGAGGAAGCCATCGCCGAGGTGCTCTCGGTTTGGACGGGCATCCCTGTCTACAAGCTCACCGAAGAAGAGACCGCCAAGCTCCTGCGCATGGAGGACGAGCTCCATCACCGGGTTATCGGCCAGACCGACAGCGTCAGGGCTGTCAGCCAGGCCATCCGGCGCACGCGGGCCGGACTCAAGGATCCCAAGCGGCCTTCGGGCTCGTTCATCTTCTTGGGCCCATCGGGTGTTGGCAAGACCGAGCTGGCCAAGACGCTGGCCGAGTTCTTGTTCGGCGACGAGCAATCGCTCATCAGCCTCGACATGTCCGAGTACATGGAAAAGCACACGGTTAGCCGCCTCGTGGGTTCGCCTCCTGGTTACGTCGGCTACGAAGAAGGTGGCCAGCTCACCGAAGCCGTGCGGCGTAAGCCGTTCTCGGTGGTCCTGTTCGACGAGATCGAAAAGGCACACCCCGACGTCTTCAACACCTTGTTGCAGATTCTCGAAGAAGGCCGGCTCACCGATAGCCAGGGCCGCTCGGTCGACTTCCGCAACACCGTGCTCATCATGACCTCGAACCTTGGCACTCGAGACCTACGTAAGGCCAACCTCGGCTTTGCGAGGGCCGACGAGGCCGTGACCTATGAGAGGATGAAGGAGAAGGCCAACGATGCGCTCAAAGAGCACTTCCGGCCGGAATTCCTCAACCGCGTCGACGAGGTCATTGTCTTCCACGAGCTGAGCAAGCCTGAGGTCACCGAGATCGTCGACCTCATGTTGGCTCGAGTTGCCACGCAGCTCGAAGCGCAAGGCATGGGACTCGAGGTCAGCACCGGTGCCAAGCATCACTTGGCCGACAAGGGTTACGACCCCACACTCGGCGCTCGTCCACTCCGTCGGGCCATTCAGCGACTGCTCGAAGATCCATTGTCGGAGCGTTTGCTCTGGAAAGAGTTCCGGGCAGGTGAGACCATCATGGTCGACCTCGAACCGGACCCCGACAAAGAGGGCGAAAACCGGCTGAGTTTCCACGGTGTCGAAGGCTTCGAGCCCCCACCGGTCGAAGGGGAGTTCGCCACGGCGGACTGAACACTTCGAAGAACGTGGATCACGACCCTGGCCTCGGCCAGGGTCGTTCCGCGTCCCACAAGGTCTCTGGGCTGCGCCGATGCAGCGAGACCACGTTGACGAGGTGACACTCAGCCGGTGCCGAATCGTGCACGAGGGTCCGCCGCAGTAGCATGCACGCCGTGCGGATCAGGGCTAAGAGATCGCTCGCGGTGTTGATCGCCGCCGTTGTCTTGATTCTCGCGGGCTGCAACGTACAGCTTGAAGTGAAAATCGACGTTGAGGAGGACGGTTCGGGCGTTGTCGTCGCCGGGGTCGGACTCGATACCGATGCCCGTGCTCGGTTCCCGGACCTCAATCAACTGCTGATCACGTCCGACCTCGCCGCGGCAGGGTGGACCGTTGGTGAGGCGGCTGTGCTTGGAGATGGTCGCGAGTGGGTGCTCCTCGAGAAGCCGTTCGACAATCCCAGCGAGCTCCAGGCTGTGCTCGACGAGCTGTTTGGCGTTGACGCTGCGGTCTTCACGGACTGGGAGATCGTGCGCACCGGCGACAAGACCGCCAAGACGTTCGATGTCATTGGCAACGTTCGCCTCGACGAGGGCCTCGCACTGTTCTCCGACAGCGACCTCGCGGCCTTGATCGACGACCCACCACTGGGAACCAGCACTACTGAGATCGAGGCCGAACTCGGTCAACCGATCTCCGAAGCCTTCGATGCCCAAGTTGTCGTGGAGTTGCCGACCGAGGGCAGCCGCCAAGTCTTCGAAACCCCTTTGGGTGAGACCACCAACATCGTGGCTACCAGCAAGAGCGAAAACCGAGTCGCCCAACTGCTTGGCTGGGTTCGTACGGCCTTGCTGATCCTCTTCGGGCTGGCGGTGCTGTTGGCCATCGTCAACGTGCTCCTCGATCGCCGCTACGCCAAACGTCTGCCCGATCGTCGACCCGAGCGTGTCAGCGATCGGGTACCCGGCGGCCTGGCGGCTGACGCCGAAGCAAGCGGACCGCGGTCCCAAATGCAGATGATCGTGCTTGACGGTCACGACGTCTTGTTCGCCATGACAACAGACCCCTATGAGCGGCTGATTCCATTCATTCGTGACAAGGGCGGCCGCGCCTCTGACCACGACATCATCGAGTACCACCGTCACGCCACGTTGGGTCGTCTTCACGCAGCAGCGTTTTGGACCTCGGTCGGTCTCACTGGTGACCCCAACGACCTCGATGCACAGTATTTGGCCCCCGTGCACCTTCAGGCCGGCGCCAAGGAATTCTTGCGCGAGATGCACCGCCGCGGCGTTCCGGTTGCCGTGGTCACAAACGACTTGGCCGAGTGGTCATATCGCCTGCGCGACCTTCATGGTTTGTCCGGCGTGGCTCCGTGGATCGTCAGCTCAGACATCGGCGTTCGCAAACCCGATCCCGCGGCGTTCGAAGCGCTCCGGCGCCTCACCGGCGTGCCGTACCACTCCATGCTCACGGTCGACGGCCAGATTCCATCGCTTGACATGGCCGCGACGCTGGGCATGATGACCGCCTGGTTCAGCGCCGAGGAGCCTGCTGACGGCGCCGAGCCTGGCCATGCCGTTATCACCAAGTTCGCCGACTTCTTCCGTCGTCGCCGCCCTGCCGAACCTGCCAAGCGCCGCAGCCGGGGTCGCTGAACAGCCGATCCTCGCTCGGACAACAGCCGCCTAAACCTCCCGCACGAAGCCACGATCCGTCCGGTTTGTTGAGCAGGCTGTGGTGCGGCCGGAGGTATCGAGCGTGATTGGATGAACGGCGTGGCGGGCGAGTCGATTGTGGGATTGTCGTGACAATTGAGCACATAAACGGCTTGCCCAACGGATCGGTAATCGAAACGAACGTGTGTCTGGTCGGGAGCGGTGCAGCCGGCCTCACAATCGCACACGAGCTCGATGGTGGGCCGCTAGACGTGGTTGTCTTCGAAGCGGGTGATGAGCGCCGCGACCTCGCATCAGAACAGGAGCTCTTCGACGTCCAAGACGTCGGAGACGCCCATCTGAACCCTGAAGCTTCACGTGGCCGAATGTTTGGAGGCAGCACGAGCCTGTGGTTCGGGCGGGTGGCCAGGGTGACGGTCGACCATTCAAGTCGGGACCGGTTTGGACTCCCGGCGCTGCAAAGGGACTGGCGGATTGGGGACGCCGTTTACTGTTCGCAACGACGCATGCACGATCTCATGCGTGCGGCCCTCGCTGATATTGGAGTGCACGACCTCCGGAGCTCTGTCCTCGAACGGCCCGAGGAACGGCCTGCCTTCTGGGATATGAAGCACCCCTCTGGGACGACGCGCATGGCAACGTCGCCGGCGGATGGGGTCGTTGACGCTGATGGGCGGCTCCACGGTGTCGAGAATCTCTACATCGCTGGGAGTTCGGTGTTCCCGACCGCTGGGACGCGAATCCTACGCTCACCATCGTTGCGGTTTCGGTCCGTCTCGCGGCTCATTTGGGCCGAGCGGCGCCGCGCCCGGTTGTGTGAGTTGGCTTTCAGGGCCCTGAACGCTGGCCTCGCCCGGAGTCAGCCGGGTCCTGCTCGGATTTCGCTGTCATACCTGCTCACTATGTTTGCGAGATGGCCAAAGATCGACTTTCTTACTGCTGTTCGGATTGTGGCGCTACCCACCCCAAATGGGCCGGTCAGTGCCACGCATGCGATGCGTGGGCCACCCTGGAGGAGAGCACCGAGGTTGTTTCGGTTTCGGGCGCGCCCACATCGGGGTGGACCGAAGGGTCAGCGCGGCCATTTTCGGAGGTCGCGGCGTTGGTCGATCCCGTGGCTTCGACCGGGATCGACGAGCTCGACCGGGCGCTTGGCGGTGGCTTGGTGGCCGGATCGGTCACCTTGCTCGCCGGCGAACCCGGGATCGGGAAGTCGACACTGCTGTTGCAAATGGCTGCAGCGGCCAGCATGCAGGGCCGACGGGTGTTGTACGTGTCGGCCGAGGAGTCGGCTGCGCAGCTGCGTCGGCGCGCTGATCGCCTCGAACTGTCGCTCGATCACGTCTGGGTCCAGGCCGAGACCTCTTTGCCGTCGGTGCTCGACGAGGTCAAACGGCTGCAGCCTCAACTGCTGCTTGTTGATTCCATCCAGACGGTGTCGTCACCACGGGTGGCTTCGGTTCCCGGGTCAGTCACCCAGGTCCGCGCGTGTGCTCAGGCGCTCCTCGACGCAGCCAAACAAGGAGCGATAGCCACGATGCTTGTGGGCCACGTCACCAAGGAGGGCACCCTGGCCGGGCCACGCACCCTCGAACACCTGGTTGACACTGTGCTGAGCTTCGAAGGTGATCGTCATCAGCGATTGCGGTTCCTGCGTGCGGTCAAACACCGGTTTGGCGCGACCGGCGAACCCGGTGTCATGGAGATGACAGCCGTTGGATTGGTGGGCATCGCCGATCCCAGTGGCATGTTCCTGGCCGATCGTCAGGTCGGTGCTTCAGGGTCGGCGGTAGTGCCAATTGTCGATGGGCACCGGCCATTGCTGGTCGAGATGCAGGCGCTGGTGGTCGAGTCAAAGGCGTTGACGCCCAGGCGAGCCACCCAAGGCATTGAGGCCAGCCGGGTTTCCATGCTCATGGCCGTCCTCGAGCGCCGCTGCCACCTCCCCGTGCTCAAGCTCGAGGCGTACGTGTCCGTTGTGGGCGGTGTCCGCGTCGCTGAGCCGGGGGCCGACTTGGCCATCGTGTTGGCCCTGGCATCGGCTGCCGTCGATGTGCCCATCGGTGGCGATGTGGTGGCATGCGGGGAGGTCGGACTCGCCGGCGAGCTGCGCCAGATCAGCCAACTCGAGCGCCGGCTCGACGAAGCTGCTCGGCTTGGTTACCGACGGGCCATCGTGCCTGCATCGGCGCCAGACTGCGAAGCCGACATTGCCCTGCTGCGTGCCACCACGATCGCTGACGCGATCCGCATGTCCGGCGTGGGCGCGCCGTCAGCGATCGCTGCGGCCTAGGCCGTGCCTCAGCGAGCGCGGATCTCGAGCTGTCGGCGGTCGGTGATGATGTAAGTACGGTCGATCTGGTCCAGCCACCCGAGCTTGATGAACGAAGCAATCGCCTTGTTGACGCGTTCGCGCGATGCCCCGACCATGCCGGCCAGCTCTTCTTGGGTGATCGGGAGCTCGAATCGGTCGGTCTCGCCGGCCAGCTCGAGAAGTCGCTTGGCAGTGCGACCCGTGACATCAAGAAAGACCGAATCGGCCAACGCGAGGTCCATGTTGCGTAGGCGTCCGGTCAACATGTCGACCACACGCCACAGCAGCGCCGGGTCGTCTTCGTAGAGCCGTTTTACGGGTGCGTAGGGCACGACGACAACCTCGGACTGTTCCAGTGCGCGGGCACCGGCGGAACGTCCGTGGTTGTCGAATATCGGCATCTCGCCGAACAGGTCGCCTGGCTCCATCAGTGCCACAACTGACTCTCGCCCATCGGGCGACCGGTTCGAGATCGCTATCCTGCCTTGGGCCACGATGTAGAGATCGTGTGGCTCGTCGCCTTCGAGAAACAAGACGTCGCCGCGTCGGAGCTCGCGGAACTCCGACGCAGCAGCAATCGGGGCAATAGCGTCAGGGTTGAGGCCTGCGAACAAGCTGGCGGACGCGATGAGACTGGTGTCGACCATGGTGATCAACCACACTAGTGGCGTGGATCTCGCCCGTTGCTGTGCTGTCGAAATCATCACCTCGACCTGGGGTTCTTGGTGACCGTACTCGCGGGGTCAGTGTGGACAATTGTTGTTGCGGCCGGCTCTGGGCGGCGGTTCGGAGCCGACAAGTTGAGCGTCGCACTCAGCGGCGATGAGACGGTCTTCGATCTGTCGGTTGCCGAAGCAGTGCATCACAGTGACGGGACCGTCGTGGTGGTCGCCGGTGACAGCCCCCTGCTGTTGGGAAAGCCGGCTGCCGGGGTCAGGTTCGTCGCCGGTGGTGGCTCGCGGTCGGCCTCCGCTCGCAATGGGTTGGCTGCGGTGCCCGACGACACAGCCATTGTCCTCATCCACGACGCGGCGCGGCCTTTGGCCGACGCCGGCGTTTACGGCCGTGTCATAGACGCGGTTCGCGGCGGCGCAGCTGCGGTGATCCCGACGATTCCGGTGGTCGACACCATCCGAGCTGTCGATGGTGGGGTCGTCGACCGTGACGCGCTCCGAGCCGTGCAGACGCCGCAGGGATTCTTGGCTTCAGTGCTTCGCGAGGCGCATGCAACACAGAACGAAGCGACCGACGACGCGGCATTAGTTGAGGCGTTGGGTCACGAGGTGGTGTTGGTGGACGGCGACGTCCGTAACCTCAAGATCACTAGACCCGCCGACATCGCGATGGCGCGGGCGCTCATTGACGAGCCAGGGTGAAAGAACCAAGGGTGGAGAGGCAAGGTGAAAGCAGTGCGCGTAGGACACGGTTTCGATAGTCACCCCTTCGGTGACGATCCGTCGCGTGCGCTGGTGCTCGGTGGCGTGACCTTCGAGACAGACCTCTGCCTCGTTGGACACTCCGACGCAGACGTCATCGCTCATGCCTGTGCAGATGCACTCCTTGGACCTGCAGCGCTGGGCGACATCGGGGCCTGGTTTCCTGACGATGACCCAGCCTTCGCAGGCGCCGACAGCCTGCAGCTCTTGGACCAGGTGGTTGCCGCCGTCGCAGACGCTGGCTGGCGAGCCGTCAACATCGACTGTTCGGTCGTCGCTGAGGAACCCAAGCTTGCGCCTCAGCGTCTCGCGATGCAGGCAGCGCTCTCGGGCGTCGTCGGTGCGCCAGTCACGATCAAAGGAAAGCGCCCCGAGGGTCTTGGACCCGTCGACGGCATCGCCTGTTGGGCTGTTGCCCTCTTGGAGGAATCATGAGTGGTGGACGCAGTAGCGGCAATCGAGGTGGCGGCGCTGGACGGAGTCGCTCCGGCGGCAAAGGCGGCCGTGGAGGCGGACGTCCGCGGCCTGGTGGCGGCCAGCGGGGTACGACTCCTCAGCGCCGCGAACAGCGAACCGATCGCCCCAAGGGCCCTGGTGGCGATCAGGTCGAGGGTCGCCATGCGGTACGGGAGCTGTTGCTTGCCGACCGTCGTAAGACTCGGGAGGTGATCTTCGCTGCCGATATCGATCCCGCGCCGATCCTCGACGAGATCGTCGATTTGGCCGATGAGATCAATGTCGAGGTGCGAGAAGTGGCGCGCTCGAAGTTCGAGGCGATGACCCGCACCGAAGCGCCTCAAGGTGTCATGGCGTATGCCCAGCCGCTCCCCGAGCTCTCGCTTGAAGACGTCCTCCGCACGCCCGATGGCTCACCTCCGTTCTTGATGATCCTCGATGGCATTACTGACCCGGGCAACCTCGGGGCCCTCATGCGCACCGGCGAATGTGCCGGTGTGACCGGCGTTGTGCTGCCGCGCCATCGAGCCGCCCGCATCACCCCGACCGTCACCAAAGCCGCTGCTGGAGCCATCGAGCATCTCCCTATCGCCACGGTCACAGGCATCCCGAAGGCACTGGGCGATCTGGTGGCGCACGGTGTGTGGTCCGTTGGGCTCGATGTCGTCGCCGACACCGA
>Ga0302127_10000688_pt1 | contig 19079 bp, 17 predicted proteins | sample CB4_SCM_MG_FD_204452 | JGI IMG/M metagenome (GOLD analysis project Ga0302127, IMG submission 204452) | Marine microbial communities from Western Arctic Ocean, Canada - CB4_SCM | ecosystem: Environmental > Aquatic > Marine > Oceanic | place: Canada: Western Arctic Ocean | collected 2017-09-24
TAACAGAACCCATGTTCACAATTTCAGCCACAGCTTTATCTGGTTTTTTGACGTCGTCTGGTTTCGTAAAAGATTTCTTATACAAATTACTCATAAATCACTCCTAATGATCAAAAATATACCAGCAATTGTAATTCAGAAAAAAAATAAATGTGATAATAGTTGTCATTTGGATTTAGGTTGCCAGTGGATTGTTTGTGCCTTTTCGATTATCATTTTTGGGTACCATCACTCATTGGTTTCGACAGTTCCAATATTTTTCCCAATTAACCCATACCGTGAGTGAACTAAGGGATTGAAGATGAAACATGCTCCGATGGAATTAAAGGCGAGTGGTATCGTAGTAAAATGCTTCATCGAAGAATACTAACAAAGGAAAACATTTCATGAAATATGATTTTATTATAGTTGGCGGAGGTTCTGCTGGCTCAGTATTAGCCAATCGCCTGTCTGCCAATCCCAAAATATCTGTACTTTTACTGGAAGCAGGATCGGACTATCAAAATTACGAATCAATTCCTGAAGAAGTAAAAAATGGTGATACTCGCTATGGAGAATCTCCAGAGTCCATACATAACTGGGCTCTACAAGGTACAATCACCGAAGAACAGGGCCAAATCCACGTTGCACAAGGGAAAGTAATTGGTGGAGGAGGTTCCATTAATGGCCAAGCAATGCAAAGAGCATTCCCTGAAGATTTCGACTTATGGGAATCTTTGGGAAATGGAGAATGGGCTGCTCATAAGGTTCTGCCTTTTTACCGAAAGATGGAAACTGATTCAGACATCAGGGATGATTTTCACGGTACTGATGGCCCTATGCCTGTCAGAAGACGTACCAGAGGGCTGAACACGGGGTTACAACATGCTTTCTACACTTCTGTTACTGATGCCGGTTTTCCGACGGTCTCAGACACTAACGGATCAAATCCTGCTGGCATCGGAGTCAGGCCCACAAATAATGTCAATGGCATACGTGTCAGCCCCGCCATGGCTTACTTAAATCCAGTGAGGCATCGATTGAATCTCACTGTAAAAGGTCAAGTGTATGTCAAACGGGTTTTATTTAAAAACGTGACTGCCTGTGGGCTAGAAGCGGAAAGCGGCGGAGAACCGTTTTTTGTCGAAGGGGATAAAATCATTCTCAGTTGTGGAGCGATCAGATCACCACAACTCTTAATGCTTTCTGGGATAGGCCCTAAAGACCTATTAGAAGAATTTGAAATTCCTCTAATTCATGCAAGCCCTGGAGTCGGCAAAAACTTAATGAACCACCTCAGCGCCCAAATCACTTTTAAAGTGAAAGATTCTGTACCAATGGAATTAGACCCAGATGGGGCTGATTTTGAATTTCATTATACTTCTGACGGATCAATTGAAAAAAACGATATGGTGTTAAAAACTTCCACAGTGATAGATCCCAGAGCTGAACGAGTGCAGGGAGTTCGTACAAAATTTATTACCGAAGGCGTGCCTCCTGAAAGAGTGGCTCGACTATCTTGCCAACTGGGCCTACCCGCTGGAAGCGGTTATGTGAAATTAGTTTCATCGAATCCTAACGACCAGCCAGAATTTAATTATTGCTACCTCCAGCATCCTGACGATGCACGGAGGGTTAGGGAAGGAATCCGAAAGGGGATCGACTTATTGGACTCCGAAGCATACAAATCCGTGATTGACTATCGTATCAGCCCGACTGACGAAGTAGTCAATGACGATGAAATATTAGATTTGTGGGTCCGTGAAACGGCAGGAACAGCAAGACACGTATCTGGAACTTGTAAAATGGGCCCAAATTCAGACCCAATGGCTGTTGTCGATCAATACGGAAAAGTGAAGGGAATGTCAGGTTTATGGGTCATTGACGCGTCAATAGTTCCAAAAATTCCGAGATCCGGAGGCATCTACCCGACGGTTATGATGATGGCTGAAAAGATATCTGAATATTTAATCGAATAGAGGGAGCCAACGGAGTTGGAGTTTTAGCAACGACACCAAAAACTGAAAAATAAAATTAATCTTGAAAATGTGAAATGGAGTATGTGCCTAGAATTAAATTGGTACCGAAGGTCAGACTCGAACTGACACGGGGTTGCCCCCACTGGTTTTTGAGACCAGCGCGTCTACCATTCCGCCACTTCGGCACTCTCCGCATTATACATCATATCATTCTTTCTAAGAATTTCACTTGACTGAACAGCTCATACCCTTCTATAATTCGATTCGGAGTTTTATAAATGCCTAAAAGAACATATCAACCAAAAAAACGAAGAAGAGCTAGAGTACATGGATTCTTCTCACGATCGAGTACGTCAGACGGAAGAGCTGTCCTCAGAAGACGCAGATTTAAAGGAAGACACAAGCTCACAGTATAATGGCGTTATTGGTTCCAAATTAATTTCATTAAAGCGAAAGAGTGATTTTGCCAATGTTTTTGAACATGGGCAAACTAAATCTAGTGGAATAATAGTGCTAAAGATTGCCCGCAATAATTTACCAAACAACCGGTTTGGTTTTTCTATTAATAAACGGGTCGGGAATGCTGTAACCAGAAACCAAATCAAGAGAAGATTTCGAAACATTATAAGAAGTTTAGAATTGAAACAAGGATGGGACGTGGTCCTAATAGCAAGAGTCAAATTGAATACTGCGAATTATACTGAAATGAAAATTGGCCTGACCAGGCTTTGTCAAAATTTTGGACTCCTGATTGAATCAGGCACCTCAAAAAAGAAGGTTGAATGAAGCACATAGCTTTATTATCAATAAAGGGATATCAATTGGCCATATCACCATATCTTCCTTCATCATGTCGATTCAGCCCATCATGCTCTCAATACACATATGAAAGCATCAATAAATACGGAATTCTAAAGGGAACTTTGAAAGGTATGGGGAGAATTGGAAGATGTACACCTTTTGGTAAAAAGGGGCACGATCCTGTTAATTAATATACAGCCTTCACATCTAAAATTCCCAAGCAGGCATAGATGCAGTCAACTCCGAATTTTAAGTATTTGTCTAGCGATTTGCGCCGCTATATTTTTGATTGGTTGTAACCCAGGTGATTTAGGGAAAGCCGTAAAAGGCTGGACCCCGATCGCCATGGATTACACCACTTCCATAATTTATACAGTTGATCAAACCGGTCATGTAATAGCAGTGCAAGATCAAGGCTTTGAAGGACCGAAACTACTGTGGAGTTACCCTCCTGGAAAAGAAGATAATTTAAAAGGTTCCTACCAAGCTCCTGTAATATTCGAAGATAACATCTTAGTGGCCGGGATCAATGGGCATATCTATTCATTCAACAAAACTAACCATTCACTATCTGACCACGGATGGAAGCAACCCCAATCAATCGGAACTGACCTTCCAAGAATCTTTACAGGAGTGGCAGTAGATCCGGTTAATAACAAAGCCTATGCTGGTTCAGATGATGGTTCCATGAGTTCTTATGAATTGTCCACTGGGAAACCTCATAACTGGGAAGGATTCCAACTCGACGACAAAATTTGGTCAACGCCTCTTGTGCACGAAGGTAATTTATATTTTGGTGCTCACAACAACAATTTTTATTCTGTTGATGGAATTACGGGGGAGATACAATGGACATTCGCTACTGATGGGGCGATACCTGGATCTCCTATAATAACGGAGGATTTAGTGATCTTTGGGTCAATGGACAGGCAACTTTACGCTTTAGAACATAGGACTGGAACAATTAGATGGACATTTGAGGCATCGAACTGGTTCTGGGCCCCTCCGGTTGTAAAGGGTTCGACTATATACGCAGCGTCAGTGGATGGTGTAGTCCATGCATTGGACAAAAATGGTAATGAACTGTGGAATTACGACCACAAAGAACAAATTATAGCGTCGCCAGCTGTTACTCCGTCTGGCTTAGTAATAGTGTCAGTGGATGGTAAACTAACGTTGCTGGACCCCACACCGCAAGACCTCGGGGAATCGAGGATCAAATCCACCCTGGAACTATCAGAAAAAGGCATCAAGGCTCAAATTTTATCAAATGAAGAATATATCTATGTCTCCAGTCAATCGAACAACCTTTATAAAATTCGAGTATCTAATTCTGGATTCGAAAAGAATTGGTGCTACGATCTGGAAGAAAAGAGTGTCTGTGAATAAGTTGATATTGCATAAAAGAAAGGCTAGGTAATGGAAATTTTTACATTACTGTGGTCGGAAATAATCATCAGGCCGATGTTAAACACCTTGATGGTATTTTACATTCTATGCTTTCATAATATGGCTGTTGCAATTGTTGCATTTACGGTATTAGTAAGGCTAATAACCTTGCCACTAACCTTGAAACAGCTTAAACAAATGCGAAGCATGAATGCTCTCCAGCCAAAAATGAGAGAAATGCAATCCAAATATGCAGGAGACCGTAGCAGAATTTCGCAAGAAACAATGAAAATCTATCGCGATTCTGGAGTCAGTCCAATAGGTTGCTTAGGACCATTGATAGTCCAAATGCCAATTCTTATCGGATTGTTTAGAGTCTTAATTAAAGTCCTGTACAGCAACCCAGACGATCTCATAGGATACTCTGAACTCGTCTATTCTTGGTTGACCTTCTTGCCAGTACACCAGGCGGTACCGATTAATTCGCAGTTCCTTTGGTTAGACCTAGGAGCACCGGATCCGTCTCCAATAATAGTCCCATTTTTAGTTGCCGCGACGACATTCCTGCAACAAAAAATGACAACAACTCCATCTGCTGATCCCAGACAACAATCTAGTCAAGCTATGATGCTGTGGATGATACCCATCATGTTAGGATTCTTTTCTCTTCAATTCCCTAGTGGTCTTTCAATGTACTGGATAATGTCCAATTTGATCGGAGTTGGAATTCAATATTTTATTACTGGTTGGCAACCATTGTGGCCATTGTTCCCAAAGAAAATACGTCAAGAAACCCCTAGTCCCACTGGACCCAAATCACGAACGCAACAAAATAATTCATCGGAGGTAAACGATGGAAATAGTAGAACGCAGCGCCCGCACAGTCGACGAAGCAATAGAACTGGCGCTAATGGAACTAAACGTAGACCGAACAGAGGTCGAAGTAGAAATACTAAACAAAGGTAAAGCAGGATTTTTAGGCATTGGAGGCGAATTAGCTAGAGTCAAAGTTTCTCTAGGGAAACGACCTGCACCACCCAGAAGAGGTCCAGCAAAAAAGCCGGCAACACCCAAACCCGCTAGTAGACCAAGAGCAGTGGCTGTAAAAAAGCCTGCACCACGCAGAGAAACAAGTATTCCAAAAGTCGAAACGGGAGAACCTGTCGACGATAGTGAAATGACGGCACTAGCGATGACAACAGTGAATGACATATTAACCGCGACAAAAGTGGACGTCATTTGTAACATTAATGAAGAGTACAGCACGCCAGGTAGCACCCTAGCGATAGAACTGAGTGGCAATGATACGGGATTATTAATAGGCAGACGCGGACAAACTCTGATGTCCCTGCAGTTCTTGGTGAATTCAATAGTAAGAACCAAGACCGGAACCAATACAAGAATAGCAATTGATGCTGAAGGATACCGAGACCGAAGAGAAACGACTCTCAAAGAAATGGCGATTAGAGTAGCAGATCGAGTGAAACAAACCGGTAGAAGTGTAACTCTGGAACCTATGAATGCAGCAGACAGGCGCATCATCCATGTTTCTTTAACAGAATATGACGGTATTAAAACCGAAAGTATCGGGGAAGCGGATAATCGAAAAGTGGAAATCTACCCAGACAAATAAATATACTGAACCAGTCAATCGTAATTAATATGATGTAACGTAACAATAGTTTAAACCTTATGTACAACCAGCATTAAAGCGTGGAGTGACAATTGACATTATCGGATCATCCAAAAGACGAATGTGGCGTAGTTGGGATCTATTCCCAAAGTTCTGAAGCTAGTAGATTAGCTTTCTTTGGCCTTTATGCCTTGCAGCATAGGGGCCAAGAAAGTGCCGGTATAGCAGCAACTGATGGCACTACTATACGAGTCCACACAGACATGGGATTGGTGTCGCAAATTTTCCGAGAAGATAGTTTGTCCCATCTACCCGGTGATTTGGTCATTGGGCATACTCGTTATTCAACGACTGGGAGCAGTAATATCTGTAACGCCCAGCCAATCATTGCTCACGGTATTCATGGAGAAATAGCTCTAGGCAACAACGGCAATATAATTAATGCACAACAACTTAAAGAGCAACAAAAAACTCAATGGAATTGTACTTATACATCAACTACTGATTCAGAAGTGCTTGCCCATCAATTAGTTAATGCTCCTGGTTCGTCATGGGCAGAACGAATGAAATCATTGATGAGAACAGCCCAGGGGGCATATTCCTTAGTCGCTTTGAGTCCTGACACTTTAATAGCAGCACGAGACCCGTTAGGCATACGCCCACTTTGCCTGGGTAAATGGGAAGATGGATGGATCGTAGCATCAGAGACTTGTGCCCTTGATCACTTAGGCGCTGAATTCGTCAAAGAATTGGCACCAGGTGAAATTATAACCATTCATGACGGTCAACTACATTCAGACCTTTACACGCTGACTCCGAACCCAAGAAAAATGTGCGTGTTTGAATTAATATATTTTGCTAGACCTGATAGCAAAATTGACAATGCATTGGTATATTCGGTTAGGCGGAGATTAGGGGCTCAACTTGCAAGAGAACATCCAATCGAAGCTGATTTAGTCATCGGTATACCCGATTCGTCAACAGCTGCCGCAGTAGGGTATTCAATGGAATCTGGCATACCATTCAGCGATGGATTAATTAAAAACCGATACGTCGGAAGAACGTTCATAGAACCTGAACAAAGCCTTAGAGAGATTGGCGTCAGGCAAAAATTTAACCCGCTACAAGAAGTCATAGAAGGTAAACGACTTGTGGTGGTAGATGACAGCATAGTCAGAGGTACTACCACTCCGCACGTTGTAAACTTGCTGCAAAAATCTGGAGCAAAAGAGGTCCACCTTAGAGTGTGTGCCCCTCCTATTAAGCATTCTTGTTACATGGGGGTGGACATGGCATCGCCAAAGGACTTAATAGCTGCGAACCATACCATTGAAGAAATAAAAGAATACATAAACTGTGACACTTTGGGTTACTTAAGCATAGAAAATCTTCTCAAAACAGTTGAAAACAAAGCTGGAGGATTTTGCGACGCCTGTTTTACAGGTAATTATCCTGTGCCAGTCCAGCTAGAAATGACCAAGTTGTCATTGGAATAATCTCCCTAGTATTCATAACAAATGGATGTTTAACATGAGCAATAGAAAACAACACTCACAAGAGAATAACTGATGGAAAACAATTACTCCTCTGCTGGAATCGATTTGACCCAAATGGAGTCAATGAAAGACACTTTCAAGGCATTCGCAAACTTAACCAACACTCCAAATGTCTTAGGAAGCAAGGGGAGTTTTGCAGGATTATACAAGTTGACAGGATTCGATTCACCTGTACTAGTAGCTAGCACTGATGGAGTGGGAACAAAACTTAAGATTTCAGCTATCATGGGTCATTATGAATCTTTAGGAAAAGATTTAGTGGTCTTGAATGCAAACGACATAGTTTGTAAAGGAGCGACTCCTCTATTCTTCTTGAATTACATCGCTTTCAGTGAATTCAATTCACACATGCTGGAATCTCTTATGAAGGGTATGGTCTGGGCATGCAAATCATTGGATTGCAGTATGCTCAGCGGAGAAACAGCCAATATGCCTGGCGTATACACCTCAACTGAATTCGACTTAGCAGGTTTTATAGTAGGATGCGCCGAAGAGAATCAAATCATAACAGGGGATTCTATTGAACCTGGCGATACCATTTTAGGTATCCCCTCCAATGGCTTGCACACAAATGGATTCAGTTTGGTCAGAAGAGTATTTTCTATTGATAACAATCCTACTGGACTGTTTAAAAACTATCCAGAATTAAATCACTCATTAGGTGAAGAATTATTAAAACCCCATAGAAGTTATTACCATGAATTAAAAACATCATATCCTTTGATAAAAGGACTTGCGCACATAACCGGTGGGGGTCTACCAGGGAAATTACAATCCATAATGCCAACAGGAACTCAAGCCATCATAAATACAACATCATGGGATGTGCCGAAAATCTTCCAAATGATCCAACGAATTGGATCCGTATCTTCTAAAGAAATGTTTAATGTGTTCAATATGGGAATTGGAATGGTAGTGGTAACAGACAAAGAATCTGTTACTCAAATCAAAGAAAACATTCCTTCTCTTATAGAAATAGGATATGTATCCGATACAATTGCCCCCAATGCGGACACAGTCCAGCTAATATAATTTTTTGCAGGTGCCTAAATGAAAGTACTACTAAGTGTATTTGATAAATCCGGAATCGAAAATCTAGGAACTCGGCTCTTTACCGGAGGGGCTCAATTAATCAGTACCGGTGGTACATATAAAACATTAACTGATAACAAGTTGGATGTAACACAAGTGGCAGAAATCACAGGATTCCCAGAGATGTTAGACGGCAGAGTAAAAACTCTTCACCCAAACATACATGGAGGTATTTTAGCCAATAGAAATATCCCAGCTCATCTTGAAGAATTGAAGCAAATGAAAATTGACCCAATAGATGTAGTGGTTGTAAATTTATACCCTTTTTCAGACACTATCAATAAACCAGATTGCTCTTTAGATGAAGCTCTCGAAAACATCGACATCGGAGGCCCTACTATGATACGGGCCGCTGCGAAGAATTTTAAGTCAGTAGCTGTAATAGTTGATCCAGAAGATTACGACTGGGTGGCAACAAAACTATTAAATAGTGATCTTAATTTGACAGATAGAAAGTTCTTGGCTGCAAAAGCATTTAAACATGTCTCGGAATATGATAGGACAATTAATTTGTATTTATCTACTAAAGACAACGACATTGAAACTCTGCCACAGGACATCACGTTAAACGTGAGTAAAATTGAAAATTTGAGATATGGAGAAAACCCGCACCAAAAAGCCGGATTGTATGCCATAACCAATCCTGCAAGTACCGGATTGGCAGGAGCCAAGCAAATACACGGCAAAGAATTATCATTCAATAACATCATGGATGCGGATGCTGCATGGAAGACAGTTAATGAATTTCATGAACCCACTGTGTCTATTGTAAAGCATGGCAATTCATGTGGCCTTTGCACAAATCAGAATCTGTCTGAAGCATACAAACGGGCATTTGAAGGAGATGCTACTTCAGCATTTGGCGGTATTGTAGGAACCAACAGCATTGTAACAACAGAAATGGCGGAACTCATGAATGAAATCTTCTATGAAGTTCTGGTGGCCCCCGGGTATGAAGACGGTGCATTAGAAATTCTTCAAAAAAAGAGGAATCTCCGTATATTGGTAGCGAACCATCAACCTATTACTGATACTCTAGAGAATTATGACTACAGAGTAATAACTGGGGGATTTTTAATCCAAAACCAAGATTTTTTAATTGAAGATGCTACAAAATGGAAAACTGTTACCCGACGAGAACCTAATGAGGCTGAGTATGAAGATCTGATGTTCGCATGGAAGGCTGCCAAACACATCAAATCCAATGCTATTGTCTTTGCAAAAGACAAAACGTTAACTGGTATGGGAGCAGGCCAACCAAATAGAGTAGTAAGTGTTCATCTTTCCCAACGAGTAGCTGGACTAAAAGCTCCGGGCAGCGTACTTGCATCAGATGCTTTTTTTCCATTTCCAGACAATATTGAACTTGCATCTGAAGCCGGCATAACCGCTATTATCCAACCCGGAGGATCGATCAGAGACGAAGAAGTAATAAATGCAGCTAACCAACATAACATAGCTATGGTATTTACAAAAACTAGACATTTTAAACATTGAAGGTAGATATGAAACCTAGCGTTGACATAGTAATACCCGTTTACAATGAAGAGTCTGTACTCCCAAGAAGTATTTTGCTATTAGTAGAGTTCGTAAATAAAAATATTTCAAATCCGTGGAGAATCGTTATAGCTGACAACGGCTCGACAGACAACACAAAAACAGTTTCTGAAGCGTTGGGCCAACGCCATCCTGGAGTTGAATATTTACAAATTCCTCGTAAAGGCCGAGGAATAGCTCTCAAAACTGCATGGCTGGATAGCACTGCTGACATAGTTATGTACATGGATGCTGATTTGTCTACCGAACTCACAGCGCTACCACCAACTTTAAATGCCATTGAAAATGGAGCTCACATAGTAATCGGAAACAGATTTCACAAAAACTCCCAAACAACTCGATCATTCAAACGTTCCTTTATTTCATTTTTTTACAATTTGTTAATCAAATCATTTTTCTTGAGCAGTTTTAGTGATGCCCAGTGTGGATTTAAAGCTTTGACCAAAGAAAGTGCCCAATTGCTGCTTCCTGTAATAAAAAACAACAACTGGTTTTTAGATACTGAAATGTTGATCATTGCAGATCATAATAATTTCATAATAAAACAGATTCCAGTAACATGGATTGAAGACACAAACAGTACTGTAAACATCATTAAGACCGCAACGGAAGATATAAAAGGGTTACTTAGATTAAGGTTTGCCAAGATGCCACAATTAACCCCGCCTTACATAAAACCAGAAGAGTCAAACTATGTCGGCGATCACATCTATAAATAGAGGTCATCACAATGGACTTAAACCTTTTAAATAAACATGTAATTATAACGGGAGGGGGTTCTAATATAGGGAGAGCAATCGCCCATGGGTTTGGAGCAGAATTTGCCAAAATAACCATTGCGGAATTGGTTCCCTCTGATGGAGATCGAGTTGCGAAAGAGATTACATCTTTATTCCCGAAGGCACAGGTTAGAGTAATCCCGACCGATATCACTATCCCCGAGCAAGTTGAACATATGGTTTCAGAGTCTGTCAATTTATTTGGAGCCATAGATGTTCTCATCAATAATGTAGGTTGGACAATAGACAAACTTTTTACCGAAAAACAACGAAGTGAATGGGAAAAAGAAGTACAAGTAAATTTGTGGGGGCCACTTAATTGCATAAATGCGGTATTACCCAATATGATTCAATCACAATCGGGGTCCATAGTTTCCATAGCGTCCGATGCCGGAAGAATGGGAGAATACAGAGAGGCAGTATATTCAGCATGCAAAGCAGGAGTGATTGCGCTTAGTAAATCCATTGCTCGAGAAAACGGGAAATTCGGTATTCGAGCCAACGTTGTCTGCCCAGGACTTATAGTCCCTCCTACGGGAGAACTTATAAGCGAAGAAAGCATGTGGAACGAAATGCGTGATATATTCACGGACGATGTTTTGGAAAAAGTTAAAAAAAGTTATATTCTAAGGCGAATGGGCACTGCACCAGAAGTAGCGAACGCTGTAATATTTTTGGCATCTGACGCCGCAAGTTTCATAACAGGGCAAACATTGAGTGTCAGTGGCGGATACACGATGATTTAACCCAAGATTAACAACATAAAATATTAGCGAGGAAGGAGTAAACGATGGAAATTGGAGTGAGTATCCCCAGATTACCTGATCCCGAAGGCATAAAAACATTCGCAATCAAAGCTGAAAAATTGGGTTTTGAATCAATAATGGCCGGCGATCACATTCTGTTGCCTACAGATGGCACGGATCAATACCCGTACACTGAAGACGGAAGATTCCAACGACCTGTCGATGAGCCATTCCTAGAAACTATGACTTTATTAGCATTTATATCAGCATTGACCAAAACGATTAAAATCGGAAGCACCGTATTGATATTGCCATATAGAAACCCTATAGTGCAGGCAAAAATGTTTGCATCCTTGGATGTGCTCAGTGAAGGGAGAATGATTTGCGGCGTAGGCGTTGGATGGTTAGAAAAAGAATTCGATACTCTAAACGTTGCTTATAAAGACCGAGGCCCTCTCACTGATGAGTATTTAGCAATATTCCGTTGTTTATGGGAAGAAGAAAACCCAGAGTTCAATGGTCCTAACTTTCAAATAAATGGCATACAATTCTATCCAAAACCAGTGCAACCAGGAGGGATTCCAATATGGGTTGGAGGGCACACACGTCGAGCTTTACGCCGAACTGTAAAATATGGCAACTGCTGGCACACCACTCGTCAAACACCAGAATTTGTGGCCAAAAACATACCGTACTTAAAGGAACAAGCCGAAATTGCTGGGCGGGACCCGTCAGAAATAACAGTCTCACTAAAGCGTACGCTTCATTTTACAGACATTCCCGGTAGAAATTGGGGAACTGGAATCCCAACTGGCGGATTAGTAGTTGGCACTACGGAAGACGTGGTAAATGATGTATTAAAATGCAAAGAATTAGGGATTGACCAATTGACCTATGACTTCAAAGTAGACGGCTTAGAACCTCAAATAGAGGTCATGGAGCATTTAGCCAAATACGTACTGCCAGCGGCAATAGCGTAATCACAAACCATTCTGTTTAAATATCGCGGCTTTTTTAACTAAATGTTCCGCTGTACTTCTCATACGTACGACTTGTTTTTCAGTGGTTGGTGCTTTTATAGTTCCTGGTATGCCTGTTACAAAAGAGTTATCTGGGATATTCGTGTTCGCCAAAACGACAGCATTGGCGGCTATCATACACTCCTTGCCGATAGTAGAACTAGTGAGGAATGTACAATTATTTCCCAGAAGAGATCCTGTTCCGATGAAGTCACCATGCACAACTACCGAATGGCCTATAGTAACGTAATCTTCAATAACCAAACCATCACCATGCACTACTGAACCTTCTTGGATATTAACATTATTTCCAATTTTAATGGGTTCGTCGCCATCTGCCCGTATAGTTACTCCTGGCCAAACACTACAATTTTGTCCTATTTCTATATCTCCAACAACATATGCAAATTCGCTCACCCAGGCCGATTCGTGAATTCTAGGGGTTTTGTCTCCTAAAGATCTAATCATTCAAACACCTACTGCTCTTATTAATTTCCATAGCTTTTCAAAGCTCGTTGAGCTTCTCTATCCATTTCTCTGTCCCTAAGTACTCGCCGTTTGTCATATTGGCGTTTTCCGGTCGCTAAACCAAGTTCCAGTTTAGCTCTACTTCGTTTGAAATAAATTTTCAGCGGAATCAATGTGTAGCCTTTACGAGAAACGGTTAATGATAACTCATTAATTTGTTCTTTATGCAATAACAATTTACGGTCTCGTTTAGGATCATGGTTGTTAATTGTTGCGTTTGCGTAAGTACTAATATGAGAATTAAACAACCACATTTCGCCTTTTATATCCTTTGCATAAGCATCTCTCAAATCTACTTTGTTGTCTCGGATTGATTTGATTTCAGTTCCAGTTAACATGATGCCAACTTCAAATCTTTTTAATATTTCATAATTAAAAAAAGCTCTTCGGTTAACTGCTATAGCAGTTTCTAGTTTTTTTTTGACAATTTTCTTTTTAGCCATGCTATTTGGTAAGTAAAATCTGATTTTTCATAATATCCAGGGCGACATCCAGAGCATCTTCGGTTTCTTGGGCACCCTCCATTTCTGATATTACTACATCAGGGATTACTCCTTTACCTTCTATTAAATTTCCATTTGGAGTGTACCATCTAGCGATAGTAAAATAAATTCCAGAACCATCACTTATTTTTTTTAAGGTGTTGACGCTTCCCTTTCCAAATGATATTTCTCCCACGATCAATGCACGTTGATGATCCATTAAGGCTCCAACCAAAACTTCGGAGGCAGAAGCGCTGTATTCATTGATCAATACTACTAAAGGAATGTCAAGTGCGACTCCTCCTTTCTTGGCTTGCCAGTTTTTTCTATTATCACGAGCATCAATTTCATATAACAGCAATTCGTTATCTATAAACATATCTGCCACGTCTACAACTGAATTCAATAAACCACCCGGGTTATTCCGTAAATCTATAATCATTCCTTTTCCTTTTTGATTTTTAAAAGATTCTATTTGTAGTTCAAGCTGGGTGGCTGTGTTTTCTTTGAATTCAGTAATGTTTAATACTCCGATTCCTCCGGTCATCATTCTCATAGTGACTGAATCAATTTTTATAACATTTCTTTCAACATCAATGATTTCTGGAGAATCAGCCTCGGTGTGTAAAATCAGCAGAGAAACTGTTGTACCTCGGGGTCCTCGAATCAGATTAACAACTTCTAACAATGTCATACCTTGAGTAGAAATTTCATTAACCTCCAATATGATATCACCTGGTTGTATTCCTGAAATTTCAGCAGGAGAGCCCGGGATCGGAGCTATAATAACCACACGTCCGTCTCTCATACTTACGTGGGCTCCGATACCTTCAAAAAAACCTTTGTAATCTTGTGAGGAAATAGAAAATTGATCTGCAGTCAAAAAAGAAGCATATGGGTCTTCCATAGCAAGTAACATGCCTCTGATAGCTCCTTCACTTAATACTTTTGGATCCATTTTTTGCCGATCAAAATGTTCTCGCTTTAGCATATACCATACTTCCGTCAACCTACTGAATTCTTCAGGTAGATCTTTCGGCGATTGGAATTCTTCAACAGCAGTAGATGTTACTCTGCAATTTAAACTGATGATAAGCAATGCAAAAGCAAATACATACAAAATGAAGTTACGAGAAAAAGTTAAACCCAAAACATACTCCTGACATTTTATTAACTTAAATTATACGTAATGTTGTGTCGATTAACTAGCGTTTATTAATGCGTTGACAGCTGGAAATGTGCCTGCTAGCATTCGATGATGCAAGGATTAATTTCATACGCGACCTACATACCGAAATTTAGATTGTGTTCAAATACCATAGGATGGGACAATTCGTCGGAACGTGCCACAGGTAATTTTGACGAAGACCCGATAACTATGGGCGTTGCTGCCGGAAAAATATGCCTAAATAATCGTGATACAAACAATATTGATGCATTGTTTTTCGCAACTACATCAGCGCCTTACCAAGAGAAACAATCAGCATCTATAATATCTTCTGCTTTAGATTTGCCTGAAGAAACATTCACTATTGATGTCACCGGATCCTTAAGATCTGGTTCTTCCGCTATCATGATGGCTCTTGATTCAATTTCAGCGGGCACTCATCAAAACGTACTAGTGATTACGGCCGATATGCGCATTGCTCCTGCAAAGAGTTCGATGGATTACTCATTTGGAGACGGGGCAACCGCATTATTGCTAGGTAAAAGGAATGTGATAGCAACTGAAATAAGCCGGCATAGTCAAACTAGCAGTATGATTGACTCTTGGAGAGGTTATTACCAATCTATGGTTAATCAATGGGAAGATCGGTTCATAATTGACCAAGGACTCCAGGCCACTTTGATAAATGGTATTAATAAATGTTTGGCTAAATCTTCAATTGCTCCAGAGAACATTTCTCATTTAGCCATGTCTTCTTTGAATGCCAAAAGCAATTTTCAATTAGCCAATCAACTCAAAATCCCAACACATAATATGAATTCAATTTTATACGACAGCGTAGGGCATACAGGTACATCGATGGCAATAATGGAGCTATGTAAATCTTTGGATAATTGTTCGGATCCTGACGAAATCATATGCTTAGCAAATTATGGAGATGGAAGCGATGTGATCTTATTCAAAACCACTCATGCAATTCAGCTCTATCACAAACAATCAATTAATGTTATGGACTACATAAACAGTAAATTAGAAGTTCCAATGTACGAGGATTATGCTAAATGGAAGAATTTGTGGGCAATTGGAGACGTTTCAAGACGTCCAGATGCCTCACCAACTTCTGTCACTGCTTTACATAGAGAAGAAACCAAAAATACAAAACTTCACGGTGGGCGCTGTTTAGGTTGTAATTATGCACAGTATCCTATTCAACGAATTTGCGTCAATTGCAAACAAAGTTCTGGCCATAGTGTCATTAATTACAGCAACGAAGGATCTACATTATTTACTTATTCCATGGATTATTTGGCATCTTCAACTGACAATCCTTTGGTGTTAGCAACAATAAATTTCGACATCGGAGGAAGAATGTTATGCACCATGACAGATAGGACTTTATCGGAAATATGCATAGACATGCCTTTAGAAATGACGTTTAGAATTATCAATTCCGTTAATGGAATAAACAGCTATTTCTGGAAAGCGACACCGATTCGAATATAATCACAGTGGAGGAATCATGAGGGGAATCAAAGATAGAGTTGCCATTATAGGCATGGGATGTAGTAAATTTGGAGAACGCTGGGACGCCAACGCATCAGATTTAATGATTGAGGCAGTACAAGAAGCGTACATGGATGCAGGACTGCAAACTGATGACATCAATGCTGCGTGGGTTGGAACCGCCAGTTCATTCCGAACAGCCCAACCAGTGGCAGAAGCTTTGAAATTCAACTATATACCTATAACGCGCGTAGAAAACGCGTGTGCTACCGCCACAGAGGCATTTAGAAATGCCTCGTACGCAGTCGCAGCTGGGATCTATGACATAGTCTTAGCTGTGGGCGTAGAAAAGTTAAAAGATTCTGGTTATTCAGGCTTAGCGATTCCTGAAGCACCTAATTCCGGAGTGACTCCATCTGCTCCTCCTCCTTCACAATTTGCTATGGCAGCGACCCGGTATTTCCACAAATACGGTATAAGCCTGGATGAAGGCAAAAACACTCTAGCGAACATAGCTGTCAAAAACCACCACAACGGATCTTTAAACCCGAGAGCTCATTTTCAAAAAGAAATCACCCATAGCCAAGCCATAAACGCTCCTTTGATAGCATCTCCACTCGGTTTATACGATTGTTGCGGTGTAAGTGATGGAGCGGCGGCTGCAATTATTACAACTCCTGAAATAGCTCGTTCTTTGAAACAAGATTATGTGCTCGTCAAAGCACTGGGACTGTCGGTCGGAGCTTTCGGTATGTTACGAGATGACTGGGACTTTACGTATTTCCCGGAAACTGTAAAGGCAGCAGAATCAGCGTACGCAGAAGCAGGGATCACGGATCCAAAGAAAGAAGTTGATTTGGCGATGGTTCACGATTGTTTTACTATAACTGAACTGATTATTTATGAAGATTTAGGGTTTAGCAACAGAGGGCAAGGAAGTAAAGATGTAGAGGACGGTAAGTACAGCTTGGAAGGGTCTTTACCTGTAAACACAGACGGAGGATTAAAATGTTTTGGACATCCTGTAGGCGCAAGTGGCATCAGGATGATTTACGAAGTCTACAAACAATTGAGTGGTAAAGCTGAACGCCGACAATTAAAAAAAGCGAATATTGGCCTGACACATAATTTGGGAGGAAGACCAGGATCATTCACTTGTTCTATCGGAATATTTGGAAGCGCTGACACTGCCTAAGAACAGATCTTCAGGCTAGTGAATCCGAATATTAACTGCTGAAATTTTAAATATCGGAGTAGTAATGTTAAATCCATTATCCATTCTCGATGCTTTCACAAAAAATTATATTTCGTTTTTCACAGGAGTTCCAGACTCTTTGTTGAAAAACCTAAACCAAGCTTTTTTAGACGAAATTTCGCCTAAAAACCACTTGATAGCAACAAATGAAGGAACGGCTATTAGTTATGGTATCGGTTATCACTTAGCAACTAATAAAACTCCATTAATTTACATGCAAAACTCAGGCTTAGGAAATGCGATCAATCCTCTTATTTCACTTGCTGATCCGGAAGTCTATAGCGTACCTATGGTTTTGCTGATTGGATGGAGAGGAGAACCAAATTCAGAAGATGAGCCTCAGCACATCAAACAAGGAAGGATTACTGAAAACCTCCTCAAATGCCTGGAAATTCCTTTCGCTATTTTGCCAAGAGATATTGAAAACGCTGAACCACTAATTAAAACTATGATCGAAATGGCAAACAAAGAGAGTCGCCCAGTTGCTATCCTTGTTAAAAAAGATAGTTTTGAAGGGGACGAGAGTAACCACCTTCCACCAACTAACACAAAACTATTGAAGCGAGAAGAGGCCATTCATAAAATTTTAGAAGTGATCAAAGACGACGACATTGTTGTAGGCACAACTGGTATGGCTTCACGCGAAATATACGAATTCAGAAAAAATCGTCACATTTCTGCTAATCTAGATTTTTTAACAGTCGGAGGGATGGGACATGCCTCACAGATAGCATTAGGAATTTCGAATTTTCTACAACAACGTAACGTGTTCTGTATCGATGGTGACGGTGCATTGCTCATGCATTTAGGAGGACTGGTCATTAATGCCCATCAAGGAGAAGGTAATTTCCATCACATTCTTCTAAACAATGGTGCCCACGATTCAGTCGGGGGACAACCTACTTTGGGTAATAAAGTGAGTTTTAAAAACATAGCAAAATCCATAGGATTTAAAACTTCTCTAAGAACCTCTACTAAGTCCGGTATTTCAACTGCATTGAGCAAAATGTATGATGCAAACCATCCGAGTTTCCTAGAGATAATAATTGACAAAGGTTATCGTGGTGATTTGATTAGGCCAGCTGAAAGTCCAATTGAAAACAAATTACATTTTGCCGCTCAATTAACCAAATCAAGTGCCCCAAAATATTAAAAGTTTTTCCGTTGGAACATTTATGATGTTGATCCAATATAGACTAGAAAACATCTGTTAGTTAATATCACACGGAGAGTTAAATACTTTTGACAGACATTCTCTTAATCCAATGCGCTACCAACAACAATAGAAATACCTATGATGCAATTAAAATTGTTAAAATATACTGTAACTTGACCATTGCTCCAGTGGTGAAACCCTGATGTAATATAGTCATACTTGAATAATATATCTACATTGTTAGTTAGATATATTTTCTGGTTCCTTTGTACAACGTTGCAAGAGGGAATGATGATAACAAAGCATGAGTCAATACAGGTAGTAGGTCGAGGTACACAGATCACTTTCTCTATAAGTGATAATGTAGGGCTAAGTACAGTAATAAATGATTTAACGTCATATTTGCATCAAAACAGGTCTTGGTTCGTAGACGGAACCATTGATGTTAATGTAGGTA
>Ga0302127_10000691_pt1 | contig 19068 bp, 9 predicted proteins | sample CB4_SCM_MG_FD_204452 | JGI IMG/M metagenome (GOLD analysis project Ga0302127, IMG submission 204452) | Marine microbial communities from Western Arctic Ocean, Canada - CB4_SCM | ecosystem: Environmental > Aquatic > Marine > Oceanic | place: Canada: Western Arctic Ocean | collected 2017-09-24
ATTCATCTCCTGATTTTGGTACCCACAGTGCTATGGCTCTATCTGCCCGGGTTCTTGGTCAATACATGGGCAATGATGTGGGGCAAATGGTTCCCGAAGACTGGCTATGGCCCTTGGCCTATTGACGGGGGTAGAATTCATCAGGACGGGAATAGAATTCTTGGCGATGGAAAAACTTGGAATGGCTTGATTGGAGGTGCAATGACCAGTGGATTACAAGCCATGTTGATGGTGAAACTCGTCTCAGGAAATGGTGCTGACTCAGCGCCATTCGTGGATTTAATGTACGGTATTGGCCCTGAAGATTGGTTTTGGATGGGCGGCAGTATGGCAACTGCATTCTTCGTTGGCTCAATGCTAGGTCTTTCATCTCTAATTGGCGATAGTACAGGATCCTACATCAAACGCCGTAGAGGAATGAAGCGAGAAGGTGATGTCAGCAGCAAAGCGCCACTTCTCGACACCTTGCCTTTTGCAATTGCAACCTTTACCTTTGGGGCTATTTTCCTACAAGGCTCAGCTATTGGGGATCCAGATAATCTTATTGCAATTTTTATTATAATCATCATGACACCTTTTCTACATAGATTGTTCAATATGATTGGCTACCGGCTAGGTTGGAAAGATGTCCCATACTGAATATTTCTCGGTCAAACAGGGAACTTGTTTTTTGATGATGAGCGCCCGTCAGATTTCATGCGCAGCCGAAACAGCATCATATGTGTCTTGATTTTACTCTCTATGGGCGCCTTGCCAAGCCTTGCAGATGCTCCTACTGATGGCTCAACCATCACCATCACTTCTGATGAATCATGGAGTTCATCTACCACTTTGAATGGTAGCGTCACCATTGCATCAGGGGCCACTCTAACAATAGATTCAAACATCGATATTGCTACTTCATCAAGTATTACCGTTTCAAGTGGTGGTAATTTGGTAATTGATTCTAGTAGTATCAGCGCCCAAGAACAGGTGGTCTGGTTGGCAATGGATGATTTAAACGCCCAAATCACAATACCACTCCAAGGTACAGGTGGAGATGTGTTAATCAAGTTCACATTCAAGGATTCTTTAGCAGAAAACAACCTGGAAGCAGGATTTGCAGGCTCCGAATTAACAAGCCAGAGTGGCGAGGATGCAGAATTTAGAACAACTTTACCACAGGGTGTGACTGAAGTTTCAATCAACCTCTCGACAGGTTGGTTAGCCGCAGAGATCAGTGGAGTGGATATCGTTGAATCAGGTACAGGAAGCAGTGTTGAGGATATCAGAAGCCTTCAGTATACAGGGCTCAAGGCCGGTGCAGAAGCACCATGGAGTTTGAACATCATGGAAGGTGGAGGTCTTTTAAGCACCAATTCATACATCAACGATGTTGACCTTGCGTGCTTTGGAACATGCATATTAAACCAAACTACCATGCAGTCCTTTGAACCGATTGACCTTTCGGACTCTGGGATAATCACCTTGATGAATTCAAACTTAAATGGCAGCATAACTGATGAAGATATCAAAGGTCTACCTGGAGCGGAAATCAATTGGAATGCAACAAATGGCTCTGGAGGTTATACTGATAGATGGATAATTGAAAGAATTGGGCAAAAAATAACCACTGCTCTTCCAGGTGTTTTGATTCAATTAACTGAATTAGGTTACAAAAATGAAAGTAGAACTGTAACCACCGATTTAAATGGAATGGCTACGCTACCTACCAGAATTATTCAATGGATGGATTCATCAGGCGAGGAACACAATGAATCGGCAAGAATTGAGAATATTAGTTTCAGTAGGGCTTCTGCATGGGGGGACTTCACTGGTCCTTTGGGATTACTCGGGAGTAGTGATACAACTGTGTCTCTTGATTTACCGATGATTAGTGTTATTTCAGTTAAAATTGCCGATAGTGAAGCAAATGTTGGCGATTCTGTTAGCGCCACTGCGTCGGTAAGGAATGATGGGGCAGCAGCAACCATCAAACTAACTTGTACTGATTCAAGTGGTGCCGATGTCAGGACCTCACCAAGTTACATTCCAGTTGAAGCAGGGGCACAATCTACAACCGCAGTTGAATTCACATGGATTCAAGATTCTTCGGGAGATGAATCCATAACCTGTTCACCGCTCATTCCATCTGCCTTCTCGAATTTTGAAAGCCTTGTGTTAACAGAGCAGAGTTCTGCCAATAGTAGCAGCATGAAATGGATTGCACTAGTTGATTCAGGAACCAATATGACCATATGGCTGATGGTAGCTGTAATCGTTGGAGTAGGAGCCCTACTTGCTTTCACCAAGAAAGGAGGGGTAGTGGAAGAAAATGGAGAAGTTGCCTTGCCGGAAGATGAAGAAGCAGAGGACCCAGAATCAACAGAAACCGAAGAGGCAGTTGAGGAAGAAAATAGTTAATCAACATTTTACGGCTGCTTTGTAATCATCTTCACCACTTCTATTCTCATTTTCTTCCCAGAAGTATTCGAAACCATTGGTGGAGGAGAATGTGTCGAATGAATCCCCGCCTGGCATGATATGAGTTATCGTGATAGTTGACTTGTAGCAGCCATCTCCATCATAAAAATCACTTCTTGGGATGTAGTATACCTCTTGGCCATTGATATCATCCCTTGTCTCCATTCCATTTAATTCTAGGTTAAGCCAACCATAAGTAATTTCGTTTGAGCCTTTAGAAGAGGTCATAGAATCGCCATTAACAGAGAACTCTGTCCCACCATTCCACACTTCTGAGCCATCTTTGCTAATCGTTATTGTAAAAGTATAATCACTTGAAATTTCTTTAATATATGCATCCCATTCCCCTTCCACTGGGCTTGATGAACGTTGCAAATCCGAATTTTCTTTACCAAGACCTAACTTCATTTGAATGCCAAGATGGTTAGTCTCCGTATGACCCGTGCCCCCTCCCGTATTTCCACTTTCATCTTGTTCGGTTACCGGCACCATATCTGCACCAACCGCAGTGATGGTTCTGTCAAGAAGTCCGGGGGATATTGCCCCTTCCCATGAATACTCTCCAGCACTAATACTCAGGGTGTAGGTCAAGGCTGAATTATCATTTGCATCAATAGTACTTCCTCGATAAATATCCGCTAATGGAACTCCAACCGTTGAGAAGCCTTCGTTATTAGTTTCAATTCCATCCTTTGTCCATACTTCCTCTCCCTTAACAATGATAACCGCAGTAGCATCTCCGCCAGCGGTATTGTAGAGAGTGAAAGACAGCATGTCATTGGCCTCATCTATTTCAAATTGAGAGGCACTAACATTTCCGCCTTCCCAAGAAAATGCAGCAAAATATGGAATTGCAGTTATCACCAAGAAAGTAAGGCCAACCGCCACAATTGTATTCTTATCCCACTCACCTTTCTGTTGTTTGAAACCCCATGAGGTTAAACCCCATGCGAGTAATAGCAATCCGAATGGTATGATCCCTTCCCAATTGGCTAAATCCCAGACACAATAAACTGCGAAAACTAGAGACAGAAATCCTGAAATGAAACCAATCTGGGCGTTTTTGTCATTTGTGGCGCTCGGGACTGAAGACTCTAGGGCGGGTTTTTTCTTTGGGACTTTCTCTTTGGAAGCGCTTCCACTTTTCCCCGCTAATGTAGCAGTCTTCAATAAACTGCCAGTTTCAGCAGATAGTTTTGCATCTTCGGGGGTGCCAGTATAATTTTGAATGCCTTCCAAGTCTCCGTCTTTTGCGACGTCCTTGGCTTTATCTAGTAGACCCGACATTTACCATCACCTATATTCAGCGTGTTCTCTATGGCTCATCAAGGCTTTGCCTCTTAGTGTGAAAAACATAGTGGATAAGCCGAGAGTATCCCTTGCGGTTCAGAACAATCCCATTGGAGATTCTTCTTCCTCATCAGTGTTGAGATATCGCCTACCCATTACAGCAGCAGCTAGTGCAACCATTGAAAGAGTTGGAATTATTTCAAAGCCTGGGAGGTAGACACCACGAACATAAATTGTGATTATCTGAGATTCAGTAATCGGGTTATCTTTATCATCTCGCATTGAGAAATCGCTCGTGGCCTGGAATTCCAACTGGTAATAGGCGTCGGTCCATCCTTGAATCTTTGGAGTGCGGACGTTGATTTTCACTTTCTTCGCTGAATCTGTTGCTGGCATTTCCAGACTGACTGCCGGCAGAGTAACTTGGAACCCCTGCTTACTTAGGGTGTTATCTGGATCTTTGTCGATAATCTCGAAGCGGAATTTATCCTCAAAGTTTCCATGATTGTAAACATCGAATACAAAGATGTAGTCGACCTTCGGCTTTAGTTGAGTAAAGGAGTTTTGAGCAACAATTTGCACCATTGTGAACTGCTTGACTGAAACAATCATGTTTGTTGACTGCTCGGCAGTAGATGGGCTAGACACTCCATTAATATGAGTCACTGAGGCTCTAATAGTCACCTGATGGTCTTTCATTTCTGCCTTCGAAGGGGCTAGAATTCCAATTGGGAAATCCGCAGTCTGGGTTGCTCCAATTGCCAAGGAGCCGGGAGCCGCAACTGCGATGCCTGCTGATGTAGCAATATCTATTCTGACATTCTCATCATAAGCAGTTGGGTTCTGGATAGAGCACATGGTTGAACCACTGCGGTCTTTACCTGGCGCTACATCGATTTCGATAGTCAGCGAGTTGCAGGTAAGGGTTATCATCGGGGTCGGGGATTGGGCCTCTACAACAGGTAATGGAGCCATAGCCACCATCATCGATCCTAGGTAGAGCATCATCACGATTAGGGGGGTATGCTTCCTCATTCTGTTCACCGTGTTGTTTTCCACCTGCAACCCACTGATAACCATTATGGGTAAAAGTGTTGACTAATGGCGACCTATATTGTATTATTTTCAGATATCTCAAGCGTAATGTTTGTTCATGTGATGCTCGCGCCTTAGGGTCAAGAGGGCCTGTAGCTTAGTTTGGTTTGAGCCCCCGGCTCATAACCGGGTGGTCGTCGGTTCGAATCCGGCCGGGCCCACTAAAATCTGCTAAAAGCATCATTCCACCATGTTTTGGCCTTAGTTGGCGCTGAAAACCAAACCACAATACGCCCACCCACGCAACAATTCAAGGCCCCACTACCCAGCATCAAATAGCGTCGGACTCTGGAAAATAAGGAACATCACCTAACATCACAAACCTCGCGAGCCTGATATGACAACACTAAGCAACAAAAAATCAGCCGCTGCAGTTGCGTAGAGATGGCGCGGCTCATGCCTGATACCTGAATTGGATTTTTTTATGCTAAAATTGATTCAAACATCCAGCCGCGACTGAACAGGCCTAACCACATCCCGCGCTTTCAATTCGGCCTCATCCCGAATCGACTCGGGAACAAATACCAAGACGCGACTATCTAATTCAATCAAAGAACGAATCAATGGACTCGCCTCACTGACATCTCGACCATCAGGTAACAATATCCCCTCACTATATGGTAGATAACCACGTTTGGAGATAGATGCAATAATCAAATCATCAGTAGGGTTAAATCCAGCATTTTCTAGCATTCTCGACATTGGTTCAACCAATTTTTGAGCCATCTCATCAGTCATCCCATCAATACGCAAGGACTTGTGGAATCCTCTTCGAGATAACATCTTACTAGCCAACCCAGATAATTCGCCATCCACATGGTCAGCCCAATGAGTCATTGCCACTTGAACATCAGCATCAGTCAACTTACTATAGGACAGCACATCCAAATTGGAATTTGTCAGCATATTCTTCAAACCGGTATCCAATTCTAATTCGCCTAATTGATACAACACTCTAGCACGAGACAACATTCTAGTTAGGTATGATTGAGTTAGTAAATTCACCTTGTGGAAGTAAACTTGTTGATACATATGGAAACGACAAACCAAGTATGCCTCGATTGCAGGTAGGCCCCAACTCATGATGTACAAGTGCCCGTCGTCGTCTACCCTCAATGCTCGAAGTACTCTATCTATATCGAAACCACCAATTTGTGCACCACTATTTGCTTGATCACGCAATAGATAATCCATTCTATCTACATCTAATTGGCTGGAAACTATCTCCTTTAGAAAAGGTTCAATTTGTTGACCGCCATATTGCGACTCGCCATTCATAATAGCAAGCAATCTTCCAAATCTCGCTTCGCCCAAAACTGCGCGGGTTGCCTGCCCAACTTCTGTGTTAGTAGATTCAAGCATCATCTCCCCCCACTTCTCATGGCTATGATATGTAGCAAATATCTCGGGGTCTTCCAATAAGTGTGAGTAGGGCGGATGACCAATGTCGTGAAGTAAGGCCGCGATTTGTACTAATTCTGAATCATCATCACTCAGCCTGCCTGGGTGCACGTTCTGCAATTGTTGTGCTAACCTACCAGCTAAATGATACGCTCCAAGACTATGAATAAACCGACTATGGTTTGCCGCAGGGAAAACATAGTAGCAAGTAGAAAGTTGTTGAATGAAGCGCAGTCTCTGAATTTCTCTTGTGTCAATGATGGTGACAATGTGAGCGGGAACAAGGATATCTTTGTGGATTTCATCCCTGATTACGCGGTCCCTCAATACATCCCCTCCGCTTTGGCGGCCAACTTGGCTGCCTTCAAACCCACCTATTGTCGTCGATGACTCAATATGTGTGTCAGATTACCCGCAGGTGATGGGTGATGAGGAGAAGGCCAAGGCAAAGGTCGAAGACAAGCCCAAAACTAAGGCTAAGGAGAAGGCCGCGGACAAGTCCAAAAGCAAGGCTAAGGATAAGGTCGAAATTAAGGCTAAAGAAGAGGTCAAGCCCAAAGACAAAACTAAGACTAAGGGCAAAACCAAGGTCGAGGACAAGTCCAAAACTAAGGCTAAGGGCAAAACCAAGGCTAAGGATAAGGTCGAAATTAAGGCTAAAGAAGAGGTCAAGCCCAAAGACAAAACTAAGACTAAGGGCAAAACCAAGGTCGAGGACAAGTCCAAAACTAAGGCTAAGGGCAAAACCAAGGCTAAGGATAAGGTCGAAATTAAGGCTAAAGAAGAGGTCAAGGCCAAAGACAAAACTAAGACTAAGGGAAAAACCAAGGTCGAGGACAAGTCCAAAACTAAGACTAAGGGAAAAACCAAGGTCGAGGACAAGCCCAAGAGCAAGACTAAGGATAAGGTCGAAATTAAGGCTAAGGACGAAGTCAAAACCAAGGTCGTGGACAAGCCCATAACTAAGGCTAAGGACGAGGTCAAAACCAAAGAAAAAACCAAGGTCGAGGACAAGCCCAAGAGCAAGACTAAGGATAAGGTCGAGATTAAGGCTAAGGACGAAGTCAAAACCAAAGTCGTGGACAAGCCCAAAACTAAGGCTAAGGACGAGGTCAAAACCAAAGTCGTGGACAAGCCCAAAACTAAGGCTAAGGACAAGGCCCCCGAAATGGCCGGCGGCCTTATTGAAAGCAAAGTATTTCTCTCTGGTGCCGATGGCAAATTGTGGCCAATGTTCTTCTTCTCCATATTGCTAGTTTCGGCTCTAAACTTCTATGCAGTTAGCCGTGAACCTGATGTAATATCCATTGCCGAAATCTACGAACATGAAAATGAAGTAGTCAAGATTGAAGGTATTATGGTTTCATGGGTGGAGGACCCTTATTCAGATGGTTCCGAGAGGTTGGATATCATCCTTCAAGATGAGAGTGGAGTTGCTGAAGTGCGTTGGTTCAACTTTGGAGTACTGCCTACAATTGGCTCAAAAATATCCGCAGTTGGAGATGTACGCCAATGGGAAGGTCGCTTTTGGATTCAATCACTTGGAAATGGGGCCTTGCAATGGGATTCTAGCGATGTTGCTCAACCAGAAAGTGTTCCATTAGCAATAATCGGCCAAGATCCTGAACCATATTTGGGCAAGACAATCTCAATTGAAGGATACATCACCAAGACCATCCACCCGGACACAGTTTGGACTTCGGCCTATATTGCAGACCACCCTAATTATGCTAATTCAAAACACCAACTTCGTCTATTCATCAGCAGTGCAAGTGGGACATGGATTGAAGCCGGTTCCAAAATAACGGTATCAGGTCAAATTCGCTTTGAAGAGCGTGAATTCAGATTTGTCATGTACACACAAGGTCCGGAAATCTTGGTCGATTATGCCGTCATGCCAAGTATTTCAGTGCTTGAATGGGGAGAGAAAGACACTTGGGGTTATGAGATGAATAAATTGGTTCAAATTCAAGGCACTCCATATCAAGATGAAAATGATGATTGGTGGGTTCAAGGCCCTGCATCCCATCAACGATTATGTATTCTACCAGGCGATAGGCTACTCGAAAATAATGCCTCTGCCTTCAATAATATGGATGGACTATGGACTGGTAGACTAGTTTGGTTAGCAACCATAGAGGATGTCTGTATGGATGATGGCGGTGATGTTTCATCAGAACCAATTCTTGGAGTTGAGGACCTCTTGGTGGAAATAGTGTCTCACCCTTCATCTTACTTAGATGACCCAGCCAAGCAATGGAATATCACTGGCTATCTTGCTGAATCATTAGCACCTGATGATAGCAGTGCTTCGGTTAGAGATGCGCAATCATGGCGAGATGACAAGGTTAGCGTCTATGTTGACTTCCCATCCTCACGAAGCCAGTGGATTGAGGAAGGTCAAAGAATGGAGATGGTAGTTACTGTCGCCTGGAATCCAATGTATGGGAGTATGAACCTAGTAGCAGTAGAATGGGAACTTCAGGGTGAAGCCTTACCCACCGAGAGATTATCATGGGATAACGATGTTGTAATCTGGGGTTATTCCGAGAATAACTTAGTCTTTATCGAAGGAAAATTGATGCCAGTAAATGGAACTGGCGAAACATGGTTGATAAGGCCAGAAACTAATGACCGTGTTTGTGCTGAAACTCAAAGCCTAGGCAGCCTAAACCTTGAGGCCATGAACCATAGTCAACCTTGGTATGGACGCTTAATTGAAAAACAAGATATCGATAATCGAAGCACCTACCTCTGCTTATCAGGGGCAAATTCTGATGATAGTGATGGTGATGGTCTTTCAGACTGGTCAGAAAGAGAAGTCTACAACACAGATATCGATGATCCAGATTCCGATTCTGATGGGTATGGAGATGCTTCGGAAGTGCTTGCAGGCTCAGACCCCAATGATTCAACATCTACTCCAACAGAAACTTGAGGTGACTAAATGTCTTGGGAATTAGATCTGGCATGGTTACTCGGCTCAATGTTTGCCGGTATTCTGATGGGTTCACTAACCGGTTTAATCCCTGGATTTCACGTTAATAATGTGGCCTTGATTTTGCTTGCACTTTCTGGCACCATGGTTGCCTGGGGAATTCCATTATCAGCCGTGGCCACATTGATTGTAGCATGTGGAACCGTTCACACTTTCTTAAATTATATTCCTTCAGCATTGATAGGCGCACCTGATGGTGATACCGCGTTATCCCTACTACCTGGCCATCGCATGTTACTTGCCGGAAATGCTGCAAAAGGTGTAGCATATTCTGCCCGTGGCTCACAACTCGGTCTGCTTATCAGTCTTCCACTAATCTTCGTAGCAAGGATTCTTTTTGGTCCTGAAATGGGTTTGTATCAAGAGATGAGGAATTATTTGCCATGGATTTTATTGGCTATTTCAAGCATGCTTTTGATTACTGAAACCACACGTCTAACTTGGCCAAATTGGCTGCGGAAAATATCTGGTGGAAAATTGGGTGAGGATTCCCGCTTCGCAGGTTTCATCGCTGCCACTGCTTTCTTTCTCCTCTCGGGGATGTATGGCTGGGCGGTATTCGCCCTCCCCGCCAGTTCACCTGTCGGGATGCCTAATGCTAGTTTGTTATTGCCTGCTTTGGCCGGACTATTCGGAGTCGCTAATCTAATCGATATTTACACCACAACTAGCGAATTACCACCTCAAAAAGACGATTGGGACTTACCCCCTGCTGGACCTCTCTTAGTCCCCTGTTTCTGGTCCGCTGTTGCTGGTGGTTGTATGGGAGTACTTCCCGGAATGACAGCAGCACAAGCCACAGTCTTGGTAATGGGTGGACGTAATGTTGTCGCTAAAGCTCAAGGCAAAGAGGGCTATGGAATGGATTTTGAAAGTGGAATGCTTCCTGTTTTAACCCACGAAGAAATCCTTGAACGTGCTCGAGCCGAAGCAGCTGGCGAAGAAATTGAAGATAACCATTCAGAACAAGATTTGGAAATTATCGCTATTCTATCTGCGGTTAATACAGCGGTAACTGTGATGGTTCTTGGATTCCTATACATTATTGGCCGCTCTCGTTCTGGTGCAACTCTTGCCTTGAAAATGATGTATCCAATCGACAAGTGGGTTGAGGCAGAACCGACTGCTGACTTCATCAGATTATTGGTAGTCTGTATTGCCTCTGGGTTAATCGCTGTACCATTGATGTTTAAGGTGGCTAAAGGATTGTTAAAATTGCACGAAGTGATACCCCTGCAGACAATGGTTTTGTCAGTGATAATCTTCGTCTCTATTCTAGTCTATTTATCGACTGGTTGGATAGGCATTGGAGTGTTAATCGTTGGAGTAGTAATGGGATTGATGCCGCCTAGAATGGGAATCCGCAGAAGCCATGGGATGGGAATAATTCTGGTACCGATAATGCTCTATACTTTTGCTCAAAAATTCGATGCATTTGGTTTTATTTGAGTAAAGAAGCACGGGAATGCTTCTTGAGGCTTGACTTAGACGGTCGGCTGGCACTAGTGCCGTAGGTGTGCAGTTATGGGTTCGCGAATTAAATCTTTCAGCCTCGTATTGATTTTCCTAATGTCTTCTTTTTTGGCATTTATTCCGACTCCTGAATTGGAAAAGCAAGATTCTGAATTAACTTCGGGACGCGCAAGCCCCTGTACAGGGAATATTTGCCTAAACGAGGCAATGCCCAATCCGAATGGCTATGATGATGCACTTTGGCCTAATGGTGAATGGTTTGAATTAACCAATACCGGAACCTCCAATATCGATATTTCAGGTTGGTATGCAAATAATAAAAATAGCAAACAGATTACCTTTGATAGTGCAAGTATCGTCGGCTATAATTCCAGCAATTCCGCTACATGGACAATAGCACCGGGGGATTACCTTATCATCGCCCGAAATGGGAGTGCTAACTTTTACTTGACCAATACCGCTGAGACCTTGGAGCTGTTTGATTCATCATCCTCAAAACAAGATGAGGCCTCATGGACTACTGCTTCATCAGGTGCATCTTATGTGGAAGACCCTGCAGATGCATATGCTGATTGGATAACAGCAGCAGGTCCAACTCCTGGCTCGAATAACAGTGGTGCTTCTGGGCCAACTTATTTTGCAAGCGACTTAATTATTTCAGAAGTCATGCCCAATCCTTGGCCATCAGCCGATAATGAGACTTGGCCTGGTGGCGAATGGGTTGAAGTTTACAATAATGGAAATAGCGACTTTGATGTAAGCGGTTGGAACCTAACTGATTCTGCTGGAAATAGTATCAGTCTTGACCAATACCACATGATTGGCTATGATTCCAGTGTGCCTTCTACTTGGCTTATCGAGGCTGGCGGATACCGAATCGTGGCAGTGAATTCCACAGCTAGTTATGGAGTGTTGAACAATGGCCAAGAAGAATTATTCTTAAAATGGCCAAATGGCACAATTTCAGAGAAGGTCACTTGGAATAATGCCTATTCAGGAATGAGCCTCAACAAAAATGCAATGGGCCTTATGGAAACTTCAGTATTCCCAACGGCTGGAATGGAAAACTCTCAACCTATTGCAAGTATTATCAATGCATCATCGAATATCTCATTCAACGAAGTTTTACCAAATGCAACTGCAGATGGTAATATCTACGCTAGTGGCGGTGAATGGTTAGAATTGTTCAATTCAGGAAATTCAGACCTCGACCTTTCAGGATGGAGTATCAAAGATGGAATGGGCAATATAACCTCACTCAATGGCTCATTAGTAAATTCTGGAACAACCATCCTAGTAGATGGCTATAGAATCGTAGAATTTACTGCCGGTACTCGATTGTGGGAGGATTGGAATTATCTCACCCTATTCAATCCGAGTGGGGAAATCGTCGACGTGCTCCATTGGGATGCAAACCACGGCGAAAACAATTCCCTGATTAGCCAACCGGATTTCACCCTCCCTTGGCAACCCTCTCCCTTCAATACCCCCGGTGAACAAAACCCCTCAACAGGGATATCCAACGAAACTTTAGTCATCATCAATGAAGTCATGCCTAACCCATCAGGGGCAGATACCTCTGCATGGCCGGGCGGAGAGTGGGTCGAGTTGTGGAATATCGGCAATGATAGTATCGACTTAGATGGTTGGAAATTACAAGCGGGTGGAAACAAAAATTACGCCTTGACATCTGAGAGAATCCTGAATAAGGAAAATACAAGCATTGAACCTGGAGAATTTCTCGTTGTTTTTATGAACGGTTCATCTTCCTTTTATCTAAGAAATACAAACGGAGATAGCGTCTCTCTTCACAATGCAGATGGAGATTCAATGCATACAATTCTTTGGGATATCAATATCACTGAAGGGGAATCATTGGTTCGCCCCCCGCCACAAAGCGGTACTGGATATTGGCTGAGTTCGCTGTGGCCGACTCCTGGCTCTGAAAATCCCTCATTTGGAGGTTATACTGGCCCAACAACAATTTTGATGAATGAAGTTCTTCCTCATTGTTACGATGACTCAGTTAGTCCGGTAGATGATTGGGTAGAGTTGTACAATAGTGGCACAGAAGCGGTTAACCTATCTCGCTTCTCTTTGGTTGCAAGTGATGGTGATACAATCGTTATCAGAGATGATAAAATATGGAATGGAAGTACCGGAAATATTACTATTCTTCAAGCCGGTGAATATGCTGTTATCCTCGGACCAACTAATTTTGCTCTCGGCTACGGCGATAGCATCGACCTACTTGACCCCAATGGAAATTACTTGCAATCGATGAGTTGGACCACAACCGTAGACTGTAGAACGGTTGGACCGGATCTTGATGATGCAAATGCAGAATGGAAAGTAATGCTATGGCCAACTCCCGGTGAATTGAATCCAGACCCTGCTAATTATGACTTCGACGCCGAGGTATTATTCACTCGCTTAATGGTCGAAGAGACCTCCTATTCGGACAGAAACAATGAATTCTTTGAGTTGACCAACGTTGGAGAAAAAACGGTTGACCTAACAAATTACATTGTCAGAAGAACAAAATTAGCCGGCGATCCATATGATGGAAAGTTCAGTAGCCTATTCCTTCAATCCGGAGAGTCAATCGTCCTAACACCCGATGCAACACACTTGGCAGAGGATTCTGGAATGCAAGTTGTACAAGCAAATACGGTCATGGACAATACTGTTTTCCTAACAAATAGCGGTGCTTCATTGCAATTAATTTCACCAACTAACGAAGTCATTGACAGCCTAGTATATGGAAATGCAGACCCGGCAATAGAAGGATGGAGTGGAGCCTCACTTAGCAAGCCAAATGGCTCCTCTGATGGCCATATCTACATCAGAGGGGATGGATGTAATAATCATCTAGATACCAATACCAGCGAGGATTGGAAAATGCGATGGAGCAGGATAGGAGCCAGCCAAAACTGCAATGTTCCAACCTTTTCAACAACAGGAAGCATTACTCCAACTATTTCTCCAGCGGGTTCCTTAGCACAAATAATTCAGTGGCTGGATTCAGCTCAAACCAGCATTCACGTTCACATCTACGAATTGCACAGCCCAGAGATTTCCTTTGCCCTACGCCAAGCCGCTCAGAGAGGAGTCGAGGTCACTGTTGTTCTCGATGAAGGTGATTATTGGTGGGAGGATAATGCACTGCGATGGCAGCGTGGTCATGCAAGCGACTTGGCTGCTGCCGGTGCGACAGTCTATTGGTTTGGAGAACCTTCTGATAGCGATGCTCCCGCGGGACCCTATGCCTTCCTTCACAGTAAAGTGGCTGTTGTTGATGATAGCAGCACTTGGATTGGTTCAGGAAATTGGAAAAGAAGTACGATGCCAGTAGATGGTCAAGCAGGTAATGTCGATTGGGGGGTCATAATAGAAGCCCCTGATGTGGCTATGCAAGTATTGGAAAGAATCTCTTGGGATGAAAATCCTGCTAACTCTCACGTCAAATTACATGACCCGCTCTCTCCAAGCCAAGGTACTCCAAATGGCTGGGCAACTCCTACCCAAGCAGACGACCCTCCTACTCTACCAACTAACACCCTAACAACTACAGGTGTAGTAGAAGGACGATTACTAACATGCCCAGATGATTGCATGGAAGGTCTGGCTTGGCTAATCGATGAAGCAGATGAAGAATTATTACTTTCTCTTCAGAATCTCGATATGGATTGGTATTGGGGATGGGGGGTTAGCCCATTATGGCAATCCTTAGAAAATGCCGCCCAAAGAGGTGTAAAAATACGCCTCATCATTAACGGCTATTATTGGGATGATGAAATCCAAGATGCGGTAAACACTTTCAATCACGAGTGGAATGAAACCAATGGTTGGGATACATCTGCAATCATCATGTCATCCTCGGATAGCATCACCAAATTGCACAATAAAGGTGTTATCGTGGATGGCGAGTTGACCTTATTCTCATCAATAAATTTCGGAGCAAGTGCAATAATCCGCAACCGCGAAATGGGGGTCGTCATAGATTCGGTTGAGATTGCAGAGTTCATGAGAACATCATGGCTAGAAGACTGGAATAGAGTTGATGACACAACGGATAGCGATGGTGATGGCCTTCCCGATGGATGGGAATTAGCCAATGGCCTGAACAGAACAAATGCAAATTCACCTGCAGGTGTTTATGGTGAAGAGATGATGGATAACGATGGTGATAATCTGAGTAACCTTTACGAATATCTCTATGATTCCAACCCATTCTCTCTAGATACGGATGGAGATTGCATCCCCGATGAAATCGAAATAATTATTTCAATAAGCCTCTCTTCTGGAGCATCTCAAGATCTTGTAAATCAAACAATTCGTAATGCTATGCGCTCAACAGACGTGGACGGTGATGGAATTAATGACGGGATATTTTGGAATTGCGGGGAAGGTATTGCCCAAGATAGCGACTTTGATGGAGTTGAAGATGAACTCGACAATTGTCCTGATACCAGCATAGGACATTCTGTGGACTCTGATGGCTGTTCAGATGAACAACTTTCGAACAATGATGCCGATGAGGATGGAGTTGAAGATGTATTGGATAATTGTCCTGACACTCTAATTACAGAAGTAGCCCTCGGCTGGGGTGGGAATTATGTTGCAGAAGAATCATACCGAGGTTGTAGCCCAACTCAACTCGATGCTGATAGCGATGGGATATTCAATGACAGAGATGAATGCCCTGAAACTCCAGCCAGTTTGCAAGTAAATATCGATGGCTGTTCTGCCGAACAATTGACTGAAAAAGCAAAGTCTCAATCAAATGAAGAAGAGAAAGGGTCGGCAGGAATGGTTTTCACGATAATAATGATCATCTCAGGAATCGGCCTATCGGGATGGTTGCTAGCAAATATGCTGAAAAACAAAGGATCGCTTGAAGACTTTGAGTATACGGATACAGAGATTCCTTCGAACCTCGGCTTGATGCCAATTCTCGATGGCAGCAGCGGTCCTGTCTTAGATGGAAGTACAACACCTACAGTAGACCTCTCTCTTTTCCCAGGATGGGAAGAAGCAACTGTCCAAACTTACCTCAATCAAGGTTGGACTATTGAGCAATTGAAAGAATGGTATGACAGTGCAAAGAAGTGATGAAAATGACTGTCAGTGAACGTAAAATCACAATATGCGACATGAGCGACTTTCTTTCAAATGACACAAATAAACAACAACAATTCATCAGTCGAATGGGTGACGCCCTCAAAGATATAGGCTTCTTTGCCCTAACAAACCACGGAATCCCACTTCCTAAAATCACCTTGGCATATTCTGAATCTGAAAAATTCTTTTCCCTCGATCATGAGATTAAGTTAGGTTATGAACAGAGAGCAATTAACCGTCAAAGAGGCTTTACAAGTTTTGGAATTGAACACGCCAAAGGTAATGATGTTCCAGACCTCAAAGAATTCTGGCAAACTGGGCGTACTCTTTCGCCTGAGCATAAGAATTTTGAAACTTACCCAGCAAATGTTTGGCCAAGAAAGGAATGTCCTGGATTTGAGGATGCTATCGATGGCCTTTATCTGAAAATGGAAAGTTTATCGATAAATTTACTAGACGCAGCCTCCCTCTATTTAGGCAAGGAAGAGAGTTGGTTATCCAACATGGCAAATGATGGAAATACAATAATGCGAATGATTCACTATCCGGTAGTTTCCGATGAGGCAGACCCAGCCAGCGTTAGGAGTGCAGAACATGAGGATATCAACCTCATCACTTTACTTGTTGGAGCCAGCGCAGATGGTTTGCAAGTAATGGATCACGATGGCAGTTGGATAAGTGTTGCAACCAATCATGAGCATATCATTGTAGATTCAGGAGATATGCTTCAAAACATCACCAACGGCCTGTTCAAGAGTACGACTCACAGAGTCATTAATCCCGATGATTCAAGAGATGCAAGATATTCTATGCCGATGTTTGTACATCCAAGGGATGAGGTTGATTTGACCCCTGACTCCGGATTTGTTGCACTAACAGGTGGCATACCACTTTACGAGTCAATAACTGCAGGTGAATATCTGCTACAACGGCTCAGAGAAATAGGCTTAACTTCCTGAGGCGATAAGATGCTAATGCCTGAGATCATAGCCAATAAACGAGATGGTAAGGAATTATCAGAAGATGAACTAGCGTTCGTTGTCGATGGTGTCTGCGATGGTAGTATACGTGCTGAGCAATTAGGAGCATGGTTGATGGCAGTTTACAATAATTCCATGAGCATGAAAGAGAGAATCACATTGACAAAATTAATGCGTGATTCGGGTGAAGTTATCGATTGGCAAGGACTTGCTCCGATGATTGTTGACAAACACTCAACCGGTGGAGTCGGCGATAAAGTGAGTCTTGCCCTTGCACCGGCCTTAGCAGCCTGTGGCCTTAAAGTTCCAATGATTGCAGGGCGAGGACTTGCTCATACTGGTGGTACAATAGACAAATTAGAATCGATTCCAGGATATACAACGTCCGCTAATGAACGAGATATTCGCCGCACCATCGGATTTGCAGGATGTTGTATTTATTCCCAAAGTACAAACATCGCTCCTGCAGATAGCATACTCTATGCAATTCGCGATGTAACTGCCACTGTTCCCTCGATACCACTAATCACGGCCTCAATCATTTCAAAGAAATCCGCAGAAGGATTATCCTGTTTAGTTCTAGACATCAAAGTTGGGAGCGCTGCCTTCATGCAGAATCTAGAAGAGGCCAGAGCCCTTGCTAAATCGATGATTGAAGTCGGTGAAGGAGTAGGGATGGAAGTGAGGGCATTGCTAACTAGAATGGAAACCCCAATTGGCAGCCATATAGGAAATGCCCACGAAGTTTTGGAAATATTGGATATCCTCGATGGTTCTGGTTCTTGGGACACAATCTCACTGATAGCCATGCAAGGTGGCCACCTACTGCAGATGGCCGGCATAGTCGATACAGTAGAAGCTGGTCAAATGAAAATACTCAGTACCCTCAGTGATGGCTCGGCGAAACATCATTGGGATTTGATGTGCGAATCTCAAGGTGTAACTAATGAAGTAATCAATCAAATGCGGGATCACTTAGAAACTGGAGAGCATAGATTCACATTACATTCCAATATCGATGGTTGGGTCGAGGATATAAACGCCATGGAATTAGCCAAAGTATTGTCTGAACTTGGAGCGGGAAGAAGCGAATTAGGTCAAGAAATAGACCATTCAGTTGGAGCTGTTATCAATGCAAAGGTTGGTACTCAAGTCTCTGAGGGTGATTTAGTATTGGCAGTTGAACATCCAAACGACGAATTAAGCGAAGAAATTATGGCTCGGCTTGAATCATGCATTACGGTATCAGCATCTCAAATTTCAGTCCCTGATAGGCTAATTGAAGTCATCAAATAACCATAGCCGTCAAGCGTAGCGGTGATAAGGGGGATGCGATTCGACCGGCTTGTGCCGCTTTAGCTTAGTTGGTGGAGCGTGGGACTGTTAATCCCAAGGTCACAGGTTCAAGCCCTGTAAGCGGCGCTTTTATTTTTATTATTGTTAGCGTACCTGTTTAGGTCTCGAACTACGTATCTTCTTACTCATCAATTCGATGCCTTCAAAGCAGCAAGGTGGCAGCCCTAAACGATGAAGATAGTTCCGCTAACAGGCATCTTCTTTGTCCTCGGATGCTTATTGGCATCTTCTGCAAGCCCCCTTGTAGATTCAATATCAGTTCAGGATAGTGAAGATGTATCAAAGCAGACTCAACCTAACCTCCTCATCTCAGACCCAATAGACCCAGCCCTCAAACACATCCTCTCATCCACTTCAGAAGCAACAATACTCGAAGTCATCATCCAATTCGATGACCGAACTGCAAGCTCTGAAAAAATAGAGTGGCTCGCAGAAAAAGGAGTCACTGGCCTGCACTTAACCAAGGTTGTACCAAGTATTTTCGCCCGCGGGCCAGCCTCTGCAATCGCTGAGTTATCCAGTCAACCAGAAATCCTGTGGGTCGAATGGAACGCCCCTTTGGAACAATACATGAACAATACAGTTGATGTAATCAAAGCTCGAAATGTATGGGACCGGGAAGTCCTCACTAAGGCAGGGGGCAAGCACCCCAGCCATCCTACCATCAAAGGCGATGGAGTCACAGTGATAGTTCTAGATTCGGGAATTGATGCTACTCATCCGGACCTTGATTATAACCCACAGGACCCCAATAACCCAAGCAAACCACAAGCCGGTGACAAGGTTATTTACAATGCGAAGTTAGACCAAGGCTCTGGTTCTTCGACCCCTGCTTTTGCATGGATCCCATTACAGAATTCAGACACATCAAGTGGCCATGGAACCCAC
>Ga0302127_10000696_pt1 | contig 19014 bp, 20 predicted proteins | sample CB4_SCM_MG_FD_204452 | JGI IMG/M metagenome (GOLD analysis project Ga0302127, IMG submission 204452) | Marine microbial communities from Western Arctic Ocean, Canada - CB4_SCM | ecosystem: Environmental > Aquatic > Marine > Oceanic | place: Canada: Western Arctic Ocean | collected 2017-09-24
TAAATATGCCAGTATCACCCGCTACTACAGCCGATCCGAATGCACCGCCGAGAGACTGAGTAATTGTTACAACGTTTCCTTCGGCATCTGCTGTCACAAAGTGAGTAGTTAGACCAGATGCATATTGAGCCTTCACACCAACCGGAGGCTTATCGACTCGTGATCGATTCCATCGTTCGGCGGGTGCCCCTGAAGTTTCGAGCATGCTGATTCCTGCGGCACGTTCCGCTGCGTATTCAGCAGACAGCAGTCGATCCAATGGGATATCGGCGTAATTCGGGTCGCCTGCGTATTTCGCACGGTCGTCGGCAGCGATGTAGACAGCCTCGACCAGTTTGTGCAGAGTGTCGCTTGAACCGTACGGCATGTCATCGAAATTGCTGAGAATGTTTAGAGTTTCGAGAATCTGGAATGCAGACGAATTCGGAGGAGCTACTCGAACCTCGTAGCCTCGATAATTGGTGCTTATCGGCTCCTGCCAGTACGCACGATACGCGGCAAGTTCTTCTCGACTGATGATCCCGCCGGCCTTTTTCAGACCCGCCTGAATACGGTCGCCCAGCTTCCCTTCATAGAACTCTTTTTGACCGCCTTCTGAGATCGCAGTTAGGGTTTTGGCAAGATCCGGTTGTCGGAATATGGAACCAGCGCTAAGTCCGCTCCGTTCAACTACGAGAGCCTTTTGAGACGACTCGAATCTGTCGATTCTTATGAGGTTCTCTTCGATCATGTCGGCATTGAACGGTGAAAGTGCAATTCCTTCGTCGGCATAGCGGATTCCATCACGCATCACCCTGGAAAGAGACATCGAGCCGTAGGTGTCGTGCAACGTCAACCAGCCGGATACGTTGCCGGGAACCATAGGCGAAATAGGACCAGTTTCGGAGTTGAGATTGTCGTACATCTCGGGTTGAGCTGCGTTTGGAGCGTGCCCTGAGAAGTTCAATATACGAGTGCGCTTCTCTTTGGCAACGTAAACCATTGCGATGCCGATTCCGCCGACGCCCGACATGTACGGTTCGGCTACGTTCAGCATGGCTGCTACAGCCGCAGCCGCATCAAAAGCGTTACCGCCGTCTCTCAATACATCGAGACCTGCCTGTGAGGCGTATGGGTGCGCAGATGCGACCATTCCGTTTACTCCCACAGCTGGTGCACGTGTGGATCGACCGTGAGGCGATGTGCCTTTTGGGAAGAGCGCATTTGGATCGATTTCATCTACGTTGTACACGGGATCGCCTTTCGAATATTTTATGAAAGCGGGCAGATTTATCTAACTGGCTGGGTGGGTTGCCTATGCCAGCGTTGATAGGTGGTTGCGAGATTCTATTTGTTGTTCACTGGAACCGTACGCCATCGAGTAGTGCCCTTTGTATCCGGCAGTTTCGAGTCGAGTGAAAAGATTGGTGAAATCGAGATTGCCTTCACCCGGAATCAAGTGAACTTCGTATTCGCCATGATTATCGGCAAGTCGTACTTCGCCGATTCGGTCTATTCCGAATGCGTCAAGGAAGCCATCGATGCCGTCTGGAACTAAGTGCGAATGGTTTGCGGTGAATGCCCAGCCCATGTGCTCGGCAGGAATTTCGTCGAAATACTCACGGGTTTCTTCAACTGTGTGAGCCATGTAGTGAACTTCGGCATGTTCTGGTTCGAAGTTGAGGTTTTCAAGAAGGATTTTTTGTCCGGTATCGGCCCCGTACTTACAAATTCGCTTTAAGCGGTCGAGCGAAGCTTTTTTGCGCTCGGGAACGTCGCCAGTGAAGTGATATCCGGCGTGAACGACTGTCCATGCGCAATCGAGCTGATTTGATAGATCGACGCTTGCTCGCATGTAATCCTCAACGGCTCGAGAAACATAGGGAGAGTATTCAGCGACGTTCACCGCTGAAAGAGTGTGAAGCCCTATCGTAATGCCATTGGTTTCGCACAAGTCCCGCACTGCACGTGATCGCTCAGGCGTCCACGTATCCATGTGGTTTGGACCTGCGTCAGCGTTGAAATCTAGGAAGTAGAACTCGTTGTCGATTGCCCACTGGATCGCGTCTTCAAGCCGGGTTTTGCCAGCGTCGATTCCAATCCGGTCTTTCAGTGACATTGTTGGGTTCCTTTATTGATTTCGTACGTGAGTGTTGCCAAGTCGTGAGAGAGCTTACTTAGTTCCAGTTTTTGTAGAGCATGCTGTTTTCCAAGTTCACCACTTCGTATGGCAATCCGGTCGCCGCTGCGGCTTCCTTGCCTTCATCGAGTACAAGCCATGTTCCGCCCTTGCCGATGGCTCTACCGTTGAGCATGATCAGCTCTCCAGCTACTAGCGACATCGATGCCTTGCCAGTGCCTGAGTTCACCACCGTTACATCGGCATCGGCACCATCAGAGAAGTGTCCTTTATTGATGAGTCCGAGCATTCGTGAAGGCGTGTAGCTGAGTTTGATAACCGCTTCGTCCATGCTGAGAGCGCCGAATGCGACGAGAGCCATCGTACGTTCAATCGCCACGTTTCGTGGAAGCGAACCACCATCGGTTGAAATAGCGTCGACTCGGAACGTGCCATCGTCGTACTTCGCAGTAGCGAGACTGAACGCACTGGTTGGTGGATTCACTGGATAGCTAAGAGCAGCATCGGTAGATTCGGCTTCCCAGATATCTACAGCTTCCTTGCCTGTTACGGCGATCACGCGCCCGCCACGTTCGATAAGGGCCGATCCGTACCCGTCCATCAACGAAGCTTTAACGCCTTCATCAGTAGTTGGGTAACCGCGAGCTTTCAGGCAGTTTTGGGCGACGTTGTAAATCACATCGCCATTTTCATCGCACTTGCCGTTCGTGCCGTTCGCTTGTGCGAGATACGCCTCGGTGATCCACTGTGAACGCATTCGTTCGATCATGCCGAGTGCTTCCTGCACTTCCTCGTGCGGTTCGTCGATCATCCCTCGTGTGTACGAGTTGATATGAGCAACGTGCAATCGGCCATTCCCGGTAATTCCGGGCACTTCACGAAGTCCAGTCATGTCGCTACCGGAGTCTTTAGTTCCAACATGGAATGCGACCCAAGCAAGCTGATCGTTGGCTGCTTTGACGACATCTGAAGAAGCTTCAGGAGTGAACGGGTGGTACCCGCCGAGCATCTTTACGCCGAAGCCGCCACGTTTCTTTACATCTGAAATTACGTCACGCATAACTGCGGGTCTGGGGTCGTCCTCTGAAACCGTTTCATGAGGAACTAGGCCCATGAGCGACGCTACGTTTAGTCCTGCGCCTCGTTGAATCATTCCGGTGACCATTGCGGTGGGATCGCCAGCGAGGTCAAGAGCTGTCGTAGTGCCTGATTCGACGAGCATGGCGTGACCGTAAGCGCGATCGACGTTGCCGTTGAAGGGGCTTGATAGGTGAGCGTGGGTATCGATGTGGCCCGGCATAACGATTTGGCCAGAAACATCGATGATGTCGTCAGCCTGGTCAGGAGAGATCGATTCAGCTACGGCAGCGATTTTTCCGTGCCGTATTCCAATGTCGAAATTGCCATCGATATTGTTGGTGGGGTCGACCACACGTCCGTTTTTTAAGACTGTGTCGAAGTGCTGTGAAGTAGCCAAATTTAGAATGAATCCTGAGTGATCGCGCTAAGCAGTAGTTTTGTTTTCGGCGATTCTACAGAGAGGACGGCGGTTGGAGTACTTGCAGCAGCGGTAATCGACTCGTAATGAACGCGGTAATCGAGCGGTAATTCAGGTGTAACCCCGGCGTAACGGTGGTGGCTGAATCATAGTTTTATCGACGGCGTGCCGGAGAGATTCATAAATAACTAACTGGTTGCCTGCCGCATGTTGCGAATGAATCTCACGGCACGTTTTCGCGCTTGACGAATTTATGACTAAACCCTGATCATTCAGCTATGCGCCGATCCTATCGTGGAATACTATTGGGATCTATTTGGGGCTAGTTTTCATGGAGATACAAGTGCGCCCGAACAAACAGTATTTATTTTTGATGATGCTTGGAATGGTTGCACTCGTGATAGCCGGGTGTAGCGGAGGCGGCGATGAAGAGTCGACCGATCCGACTACAGCGCCGAGTTCTACTGGTGCAACGGCGACCTCGAAGCCTTCTAGCTCAGGAGTTTCTGGATCATCCACAATCGGCACGCTAGAAGTACGTGTAACCGATGCTCCCGATCCTTCGATCACCGCTGTTTAAATAACAACGGACAACATCGAAGTTTCGATCGCTGGCGAGGGCTGGGTCTCTGTAATTGACGAAGAGATCACATTTGAACTGCTCGCCCTAGAAGGCGTAGAAGCCGTTCTCGGTACTGCCGAACTTCCTGTTGGGAAGTACACACAGGTTAGACTATCTGTTCCAGAAGTTGAAGTTGAGAAAGACGGCGAGATCATCATCGCTGAAGTTCCTATCGATACGATCAAACTGGTCGGTAACTTTGAACTTTCCGCCGACGAAAAGACGTTCATCAGCCTAGATTTTGAAGTAGATAAATCGTTGGTGGCTCGTGGTCCAAAAGGGTTCCTATTCAAGCCTGTTATCAAGCTGACTGTGGGTGATCCGGGTGAAGAAGGTTCAACTGCAGTTGCTCTCACAGGTAAGCCGACTGCCGAACCAACAGCTAAGCCAACAACGGTTCCAGCTGCAACCGCAGTGCCGCCTACTTCCACACGTGAACCAACTGCAGTACTGACCGAAATACCGGATGCTATTGGTGCGTTCTTCTTGCACATCTCTGAACCAGAAGACGGCGAAGCGTTTGTTTCTACAAGTACTTTCGATGTTGTGGGGCGAACATCTGTTGACGCACTCGTGAGCGTGAACGATGAGTTCCCTGAAGTTGCGGTAGACGGTACGTTTACTCCAACTGTGACTCTTGAAGAAGGGCCAAATATTGTCGAAGTTGTTGCGAGTACAGCTGCTGGTGACGAATCCAGCATAGTTCTATTGATTATTTATGAGCCGGCCGCTTAGGAATGAAAATCAAAACAATGAATGTTCAAACTTTTTATAGGCCGTTAGCGCTGCTTTCGATCCTTTCGCTATTACTAGCGTCGACGATCACTGCTGCTTCTGTATCGGCCGATTCAAGCGATGCCGATATTCCACCGGGTCAATTGACTCGTCGTGGCGTATCGGGAACCGTCGCAGCTGTCGGTAGCGACAGCATCGTTGTCGAAACCAAGTTCGGCAATGTGACCATCAACGTTGATGGCGGAACGATTATCAAGTCGAAAGGCGACACGATCGCCCTTGAAGACATCCAAGTTGGTGATCGAGCTGGTGTACTTCTTAACAAGCCACCTGACGCACCGAAAGATAAAGACGACGATGACGATGTGGACTTATCGGCTCCCACCGATGGCGACGACACATCGACTGATCCAGACCTAACTCCGCCGGATACATCGACCGACACATCGACCGATCCAGACCTAACTCCGCCGGATACATCGACTGACACATCGACTGATCCAGATCTAACTCCGCCGGATACGTCGACTGACACCGGAACCGAGACCGAGCCAGAGCCCAAACCTCTTGCTCCATCGTTCCGTCAGGACGTCACGGCTCTGAGAATCTCGATAGTTCCTTCAAAAGCAACTCGTAAGCACGAGTGTGTTGTTGTCACGGAAACGGGCGATGGCACGACAACTGTCCTCGATGAGGACGGTGTCGAAACTGAGCTGGAAGGCGACGAAGGTGCAGAGGGTGAAGATGTATGTCTGATCACTCAAACCGGTCGTGGCGGCGGTAAAAAGATCACCGGATCGACCAGTTCAAACACTGTTGATGCTCGTCTTGAGCGTATGGCAGAAAAGAATGCTGATCTAGCCGAGAAACTCGCTGAGAAGAAAGCGTCAGTTCAGGAAAAGCGTGACGAACGGTTGGCAAAGACCGTCGAGAATTTTGTGCGATCTGACAAAGAACACATAGCGGACTTATTGACCCGAACTGCCGGGACAGGTCTACACTCCGCACTTCGTTATTAACGCAGTGACCAATGACCTCAGATACTTTTACAACTTCTAATTCAGCTTTGCCCAACCCTCTGGGTCGACCCGGTATGGATGCGGTGATCGTTTATACCGGCCGTGGCTTGCGCGATATGGGCCGTGGATTGATCGCCGTTATCTTGGCGATTTACCTTGCTGAAATAGGCCTTTCAATTCCGCAAATCGGACTCGCCCTCGGAAGCAGCTTGATCGGTGGATTCGTTCTGTCGTTGGCAGTGATGTTCACTGCTAACGTCATCTCACGTCGTGCATGGTTCGTGATTCTTGCTGTAGTCACCGGAATCTCGATCGCTATGTTGTTCTTTACTGAGAACGTATGGCTGATCGGATTAGCATCGTTCTTCGGATCGTACGCCGGTAGTGGAATGCATCTGGGACCCAGTCTTCAGATTGAGCAATCGTCACTTACTGAGGTGACCAACTCTCAAAATCGTACGAGAGCGTTTTCGAATCTTTCTGTTTCTTCGGCAGGCGGGCGGGCGCTAGGCAGTGCGCTGGTGGGAATCGCTACCTACTTGATCGGCGTTCGTGATTGGGAGCTGATCGACGCATACAAGGTTTTGCTGGCGATATATCTCGGTATCAACATACTGAGCGCAGTTGTGTACCTCGCACTTTCTTCTGCTGTCGAATCTAAAAAGAGTGCGGGCGATCTGCTCGTAAATCCGTTCAAAACGCCTTCACGCAAACCGATCCTGAAAATTTCTAGTTTGTTCGGTCTCGATTCGTTCGCTGGTGGCATGATCTTCGATGCGTTCTTCGCGCTATGGATGCTCGATAAGTACGGCATGAACGAAGGCACGATTGCTGCCATCATGATCGCCACTCAAGGCTTGAATTTAGTTTCGATTTGGCTAGCTCCGACTGTTGCGAAGAAAATAGGACTTTTAAACACGTTTGTGTGGACCCAGGTCGCCGCAAATGTTTGCTTGATTGCCTTCGCGTTTGCACCGGGTGCCGCAATTGCCGCTGGAATATGGATGCTGCGCGGCATATTCGATGAAATGGACGTTCCGACGAGACAGTCGTACATGATGGCTCTCGTGCCACCGGAGGAACGTACCGTGATGGCAGGATCGGCTAATTTGGGTCGTGGGTTCGGTCGAATGCCAAGTTCGACCGTGACTGGTTTCCTATGGGCGGGGGCGTACACCGTTGCGCCGTGGTTGATTGGTGGCGGTCTAAAGCTGGCTTACGATTTCGCCATTTACTTTTCGTTCAGGAACGTCGAGTTGCCTGAAGAGAAGGACTAGTTTCGCCCGGCGTACATCATCGCCTTTGAAGGATCGATGATTTCGTACGGAATGCCGGTTGTCTGAACGGTTTTTTCGCCTCGATCAGTGGTGAGAATCGTTCCGTCTGATCCCAATACTCGACCAGCCATCATGATCATTTCGCCGCTCACAAAGCTGTAACTCGCTTTGCCTGATTCGGGGTCGACAATCGTGATGTCGGCGTCGAAACCCTCAGAAAGACGACCTTTTGAAGCAAGGCCGATCATTTTCGCCGGGTTCAAACTGAGCTTCAGAACCATTTCAAGCGGTTCTAGCGCTCCGAACTTCACTAAACGCATCGCCTGTTCGATATTTACGTTGCGAGGTAGTGCTCCGGCATCACTTCCAATGGCATCGACAACGAATTCGTTCTCAGAATTTTTCGCAGTGGTTAGTTGGAAAGCAGATTCAGCACCGTTCACCGGAAAACTCATCGGGACATCGGTATTGCCTGCATCGAAAAGCTCAACACCGCGTTCGCCGGTCACAAGCACAAGCCCTGTTCGAGTTTCTTCAACCGTAGAGGCATACCCGTCTCGAAGTGCCGCCCTAATTCCCTCGTCGGTTGGTGCGTAATCTCTAAGTTTCAGGCAGTTTCCAACTACGTCGGCAAGAACGTTGCCATCTTTATCACATTTTCCTAGGGTGAAATTAGGACGTGCTAGATGAACTTCAGAAACAATCTGACTTCTCAGGTCATCGAGAATTTGTAGCGCTTCTCGTATTTCGTCTTCGACACTGAGAATGGAACCGCGACAGTAGGCGTTGATGTGAGCTATATGCACCCGCCCAGTGCTGCCAATAAGCGCTGGGACTTCTCTTAGACCATCGAGTCGTGATCCTGTTTCGGTAGTGCCGACATGGTAGGCGACATAGGCTCCCAGATCGTTTGCAGTTGATATGAACCGAGAAGTTTCTTCAGGCGTGAACGGGTAGTACCCGCCCCATAGTTTGATTCCTAAAGAACCTGCTTCGAGTGCTGTTCCGACGACTTCAAGAATCATGTCGGGACTAAGCCGCCCCTCAGGGACGGTCTCTCCGGGCTTTAGATAGCCGAGACTGCCAACATTCACTCCAGAACCGCGTGCGTTGATGCCAGCGGTTAGTGCGTCCATGCTTCCGCCGAGGTCGATGACGGTAGTTGCACCGGCTGCAGCCACCATTTGAAGCCCTATGCCTCGGATTCTTCCTAAATCGGCAGCGTTCGCAACGTGAGCATGGGAATCGATCATTCCCGGCATCACCCACTGGCCGCTAACGTCGATCGAATCGTTGGCTTGATCAGGGTTGATATCTGAGTCGATTCGTTCGATCACACCGTTTAAAACGGCGATATCAGCAATATCGTCAAATCCAGTGTCGGCGTCTAGAACACGACCGTTACGAATTAGTAGATCGTAGTGACCCAAATAATTTCCTCGTTCTTTCGAAGCTATTTTGCGATTCATACGGCAGAATTGGACGCAGTTTATTCACTAATTTTCAAATTGGCTCAGGCACACGGCTAATTTGTGGGACATCGAACCCGATTTGAACACGAACACCATTGCGCTAATCAAGCCAATTCACATTTTCGCCGTATTAGCAGGGCTGTTGATTGCAACCTTTGCTGTGATTGCCCCGGCGCTTGCTCAGGATGATGCTGAAGTACCGATTGTTGGTTACAGAATTCTTGACGAATCGGCGGCGGGACCACACACGATTCAGCTTCAGGTGAGTCCGGTAGCCCCTATTCTGGGCATCACCCGATTTGCGATTCGAATTCGCGATACTGAAACCGGCGAAGATGTTAGTGACGCAAAGGTCAGCATCCTGGCTTCACCATCTGAAAAGGGTGAGGCTCAGTACTCTCTCGCACTTAACTCGCCAGCCGACCGTACCTACTATCTTGCACAGCTTGATATGGAAACATCTGGTATTTGGGCAGTTGAGGTCATTGCTGAATCAGATCTCGGTGCTGGTACTACCGTGATGTCGGTTCAAGTTAGCGATCGAGGCCGTAGTGGCACTGGAAATGATTGGGGCCAAGCCCTGTTTGGCTTAGTCACACTCTCGTTTGTTGTTGGTATCGGTTGGGTTTGGTATCAGTCGAAGCAGGCGCTTAAGCGTCGTGATCAACAGCAATAGTCTGATTCGTAATTTTTTGGCTCGTAACGAATTCTGTAGGTTTTGAGTTCAAACACCATCGGTTTTCTTGACCAAGCGCACTCTCAATGCTACGTTTGCGGCATCTTACAGCGGTGTGCGACAACCCATGAGGAACCGGTCTTCCCGGTGCGTCGTCTGCTCACCCATTGAGACGAAATCGCGTTCTGGTACCGATTTTGACTAACGAGGAGCACGCTATGACTGAACCGGTACGATTCGAGGCTGAAGACATCTCTCCAAACGAGAGCGGTCGAGGAATGATTGCTGAAGCAGCACCGTTCGTGGCTTCTGTAGAACGATTAATGATCCGAGTTCGCAGTGCGAAACTCACTGATCAGGCGCAAATGTTAGACAACCTTCAGGCTTGGATTGACCGAGCTATGACAGGTGGAATCGACGTTCTTCGGGACGGCGATCAAATTTTGAGTACTTTGAGCGCCAACGTAGGTGAAATGATTCATTCACGAACGATGCTGCGACGCATCGTTTCGCCAATGGTCGGACTCTCTGTGCTTGCAGGCGCACTTGCCGCTGTAACGGTAACCGTTGCAGGGGTTGAAGCACTATTTCTTTCAACACCGCTCGAAATTGTATTTGCAGCAGTGATATTCGGAATCGCAGGTAGTGCATTTACGGTTCTTCTACGAACTGTGACGATGCAGCTTGAGTACACCGAAAAAGTGGCACTGTTTATGGTTGGGCTTGCTCGACCGTTGGTCGGTGGAGTTCTAGCGCTGGCGGTGTTCGCACTGTTCGGTTCAGGAATTATCTCGCTGCCTCTGGTTTCCGATCAGGAAAGCACTACTCGAATTTCCTTCTTGGCCGGTTATGGCGGAAACGGAATATTCGCTGGTCAGCTGGCACTGTTTGCCTTCGCATTTGGAGCTGGAATCTTCGAGGGTTACCTCACTCCACGGTTCTCACGTGGAATGGCTCGAGTTGCCGACAAGGTCAGCTCTGTAAGTTCGTAGTCCTCACCAGTTCGATATAACGATCACCAACAACAAAAGCCCGCTCACGATTTCGTGAACGGGCTTTTGTTGTTGGTGATCGGAGTTAGTTACCGAGTATTGCGGGTGGTTTGGCCAGCGCTCGGGTCGTTTGCTTCATCGAGAGTCATCGAACCCATCCACACGATCACGGCGACGATTAGTGCTAACAACACGAAGAGTGTGATCAGCATCGACTTGAGCGGCGAGCGACGTCTCATTCGAGGTTTTTTACCTAAGATTCGTGCTTCCATAGCCGCACTTTCCATGCGGGAACCTAAGCGAGGGTCGTTCATGTTCATCTGGAAACTCCGAATCCGTTCTGGCGCAGTTATACGCAGGTTGAAAATTAGCTGAAGAGAACTACTAATAGCACCAGTATTACGATCGGTGAAGCCATTAGTAATCCGATGAGAGTCAGCCGTAGAGCCGCTTTGGTAAGTCTTGCCCAGACGTTCGAAGATTGGGTGCCGTTTTTGTCGCCTTTGATTGCGTCGAAGACAAACACGAACATAGAGGCATTGTGAGTTCCGGGGTCGTGATTGTTCATACAGGCTCTCCCCAGCCGTAAACCCACCAGAAGAAAACGACCAAGATAGTCAGTAGGACGAATAGTCTAACTTTGGCACTAGACCGTCTGCGGCCGCGGTAGTGTCGCTGGCGTTTTGAATTGGCCTGGACTTCCATGCCTTTGGCTAGGATCTTGCCGCCGACATTGTGATTATTGTGGTGCTGCACGATTCGGCTCCTAGCTGTTGGCCCACCAGACAATTGCAATTATCGGAGATAACGTGATCAGTATCCCTAGTAATTTGGCTTTCACAGAGGCTCGCTTGCCGCGACTGTGGCGATTGCGCTGGCTATGAGAATTTATCTCCATCCCCTTCGCCTGAATTCTCGAACCAAGATTATGTTGATTGTCCTGATTCATTGAGTACCTCCCGATCGATTGGGGTGACTCAGCGTGGAGCCACTATTCCAATGCCGTAGGCACATCTTATACCATCTGTGATTCCTGATTCATTGCAGGCAGAACGCGGGACTTGGTGAGTTCTGGTTCACTGACGTTACTCGAGCGAGGAAGCCCAAATTACCCCGGCTATAACGGCGATAACGGGCACGGCAAATACGAGAATTTTTAGCCAACTTGCTGATTTAACTTGATTCTTGTGCGCCGCACGAGTCGCAGGCGCGTTTCGTTCAGGACTCGCAGTATTAGCGTCATCCAACTTGGGGTTGTACACGATTTAACTCCTAACCCTTTGCCCACCAGATGATGGCGGCAAAAATGAACACGTAAAACACTGCCCGGGTAATCAACTGGCGAACTGTGACCGTTCGGCGACCATCGGGATCACGATCATCATTGCCTTTATTCCAGGGATTCACTTTTGACACTCCTAAAAAGAGTTAAGTAACGGCGAACAGCTGCTTAAACTTTACCTTTGAAACCAGCGAGTTGATCAGAAAATGTGAATACCGCTGGTAGTCCGCCGGTGTGAAGGAATATGACTGTTTCGTCGTCACTGAATCCACCTTCTTCGACCTGATCTATCAAAGCCGCCATCGCAGTTCCGGTGTAGTTGGGGTCGCAGATGATCGCATCAGTTTGGGCAGCAATGTGAATCGCCTCGTTGACCTGTGCGCTCATCACGCCGTAGCCCTCACCAACGTACTGATCGAGTACTCGCATGTCGCTCTGCTCGAACGTAACCGGCAGGTCAAGAAGTTCCTGAATATCTTTGTTGTGATCGAAAATGTACCCGCTTAGTGGAACATCGTAGTTCACCGTGACTCCAGTGAACTTCCAGTCGAGTCCCATCGACTTCGCTGCGACGATCAGGCCGCACAAAGAACGACCCGCAACGCCGATGATGTGGACGTTATTGAGATCGTTTTCCTTGATTTGTTCGAGGATTTCGATACCAGCCTGAACGAATCCGACCATGCCAACGATTCGAGGAAATAGGTGGTCTTGAATCAGGTAAGGCTTGTGACCTTCGGCTTCAAGCTCTTCTTTGAGCTTGGTTGCGTAGCCTTCGGCATTGCCCGACTGATATTCGTCGAGTAGGTGCAGTTCTGCGCCAAGAATTTTGTCGATCAGTAGGTTGCCTTGAACGTTTCGGTTCGCAGCGTTCTTGAGAATGAGGATGTAGCGCATGCCGATTTTGTTGGCGGCTGCAGCAGTCATTCGGGCGTTGTTCGAGTGGTAGTCCATGATGTTGATCATCACGTCGTAGCCTTCTTCGGCAACATGAGGCATCTCGAACTCGTAGTGTCGAGCTTTATTGCCGCCGTACGCCAAGCCCGTCATGTCTTCACGTTTGATCCATATCTGCGGACCTCCGAGTCGCTCGGTGAGCCGGGGCATTTCTTCGAGCGGAGTCGGCAGATGAGCGATGTTCATCCGCGGCAGCTTGTCGATCTTGGCTTGAAGTTCGTCGGGAGTGAGGTGTTGTGTCATGGTGCTGCGGGTGCCAGTGGCACTTTTTATATGTGTAGGCAAATACGGGCTAAGTCGGGAATTGTAATGGTGAGGAGCGACTTGTGTGGTTTGATATGTGCTTCTGGATCAGTTCTCGGATTAGTCGACGAACTTATCGGCGTGGGCGAAGAGTTGGGGGAGGCCGCCTGAATGGATGAAGCAGATCGTTTCTTCGGGGTCGATTCTGCCAGCTCGGAATTCTCCGATTAGACCCGACATTGCTTTACCGGTGTAGTTGGGATCGAGAATGAGCCCTTCTACCTTGCCGACCATCTGAATCGCTTCGATTACTCGATCATCCGGCTCGCCATAAGCAGGACCTCGATAATCATCAAGAACAGTTAAATCGTCTGCATCTAGCGAAACTTCAAGTTCAAACATCTCGGTAACCTGTGAAGAACGATCGACAGTTATGTTTTGGAAATCTTCGATGCTGCCGGGTGAGTACTGACAAGCAGTTGCACGCCAATCGAGTCCACGATTTTTGGCGTACAGGCGTAATCCGGCAATCGAACGGCCCGTAAGCCCCCAGAACCTAACTGGCCCTGTGACCTCGGCGTCTTCGAGCTGTTGCTCAAGTTCAAGACCCGTTTCGAGGAAACCGATCATGCCCATGATGTCGGAGAACGGATCGTCGGGAAGAATGTAGGGCTTGCGACCAGCTTTGGTTTCTTCGGCAAAAAGCTTGTCCGCCATCTGGCGACCGTAATCAGCCGGTGTCCGGTGAATATTGGCGCCCATAAGCTTACAAAGCAGTAGGTTGCCTATGAGCGGTGCGGTGACCATATCGATTGAAACGATGTGGTATTTCAGACCGGCTTTCGCACAACCAGCGGCAATGAATCGAGCCTGATTCGAGTGGTAGTGGTTGATGTTGATGACGGTATCGAAGCCGCCTTCGAGAATGTGAGCAATCTCAAACTCGAAGTGCCGGCCCTTGTTGCCACCGAACGCCAAACCTGTAACGTCATCGCGCTTCACCAGCATTCGATTTGGCACATCAACGCCTTCGTCGATAAGTGCTTGCTGCAATCGATCAAGCGGCTCTACTGGCGTATTCAGAGTCGAAAGCTTGAAGCGAGGAAGTTCTTCGAGTTTTGTACGGATATGTTCTTGCGAAACGGTCAAATTTGGGATTCCTGCGTTGACGATATTTTTGGCGTTAGCTGTTCTGAGTTGGAAGCCAGCCCCAAGGATGAGGTCCGAAATCGAGTGCCTGTGGGATGCCATGTTTGACAGCCATTACCGGCTTGATCGCCTGTGATCCAGCTTTCGTAGCCCCCGAAGATTCTCGGAACGAGAAATCGCCTTCGACGAGATCGACAATCGAGATATCGGCTGTTGTTCCGACGCTAAGCGAGCCAAGATCGTCGTCAATTCCAAGAATTTCGGCTGGCTTTGAAGTCGTCATACGAATCGCATCTTCGAACGAAATGCCAAGCGTCATCACCTTGCCCATGCACTCGGTTAGCGAGAACACCGGTCCAGCGTAGATGCCCATTGCAGTGATGTCGGAACTGATCGTGTCAGGCACGAAGCCGGAATCGATTACCGACTGCGCCGCAGCGAACGTGAAGTTACCTCCACCGACACCTACATCGAAGTAGACGCCGTTGTTGCGAGCTTCCTGCGCCTGTGAAATTAGCGATCCGTCTGCGAGCAAAGCTCCAACGGCGCCGCTCAAAGTATGAGTAACCACATCGCCTTTGCCGAGAATATCGGTGAGAATGCCGGGCGTTAGGTCGGCAGCGATTGGATCTTGCGCAGCAATGTCGCCGACGTGGATCATCACGAATCCGCCAGCCTCGTCGGTAATCGCCTTTGCAGCCTTCGGTATGTCGTTCCCGAGTGCTTGGATTCCGGGAGTGACCATTCGGGCTTTTACGCCCTTGATGATGCTTGGATTCGACTGAATGACTTCAACCGATGCATCGTGATTTATATCGTCGGCAGATTTCAATTCAGGAAGGTTTGCAACGCCCATTTTTCCGATGTTAAGAAGTGCGAGAAGACGGGTTTTGGCGTTTGGAGCGAGGTAGTTCACCAACCCGCCAGAATTCAATGCGCCAATAGATCCAGCGTCGAGAATGGTCGTGATTCCTGCGCTGACACCAGCTGTGTCGGCATCGACCATGAATTCGTCGTTCGCAGGCTTGCGAATGCCGCCAGCGGCGTGGGTGTGAAGGTCGATCAGACCGGGTGTGACGACAAGTCCAGTTGCATCGACGACTCGCTTGCTCGCTGAAGCGTCGATGTTGGCTTCAACAGCAGCGATCTTGCCATTTTTCACGGCGATATCGAGCTTGGCGTCAACGTTGTTGGCAGGATCGAGTACTCGACCACCAGAAATAACGAGATCGTAGGAAGTAGGTTGGGTTGGCATTTTTATGGAAGTTGTCATCCTGAACTTGATTCAGGATCTGTTGGTCGGTTGGTGGTAGCTGGTTCAGCAAGCGATTGTGAGGGAGTACATGGCGGTTGTCACCCTGAACTTGGGAATTGGCTGTCATCGAGAGAAGCTAAACCGGCGGCATGTATTATTGTACTTAGTGTAGCTAGTAGTCATTATTTAGCATGAGCAAGTTTCGATGAAATAGTCAGGTGAATTATGACGAGTAAGAACAGAGTATTTGTGACCAGTGTTCAGAGAAGAACGAAGACTGACCGGACGATCTATCAAGATTACGAAAATTTCGATGATTCATTTTTCATAAAGATAGGCTGAGAGTCAGAACCATTGGGTCTAACACTGAAGTCTATCTTTATGAAAAAGGTAAAAGATCCGTCGGGACCGGGATCAAGATACCGACAGAATCGGTTCAGGCACTGATAGGGGCTTTGATGGCATCAGGATCGGCAGGAACGAGCCTGACTGCAACATTGAAAAATCAAAAGCAATGATCTTGCTCTAAAGCCTTCTTCACATAGTTCTGTTTCAATGCCGAATATATCGGGCACATAACGAGCGTCAAAATCCGCTAATCGATTCCATTCTGTACGTAGTTCATCGAATTCAACTGAATGGATATTGTTCTGTTCTCTCCAAAGCCACTCGTAAAAATTTGCAACGTGATATCTATATTCACCGGCAAACTGACGAATGTGAACTAGCTCTCCATAAGATTCGAGCTTCTGCATTGCCAATTTATCATCGGCGAATCCATCGAATTCTTTGAGGGTTTCGACATCAAGTCCCATTCGTAACTGCGTGTCAAATTTACTGTTAGTTCCTGGAACCTTCGTCATGTTCATCGAATTGTTTTTTGGTGGTAGCCAATAGTGATGGACAAAATTCCTCAAAGTCTGGGCGAACCGGTGGAGACCATTGGTTTTAAATTCGATGTCAGTATGTTTATCCAGAGTTTCTTGGAACGGGTGATTTTTATATAAGTGCTTTCGATGCCGTCGAAAGTGGTCAACCAGCGAAAAGGAAGAAGCGAGAAAGTTCAATAGGAGTCGTGCAATTTCGTCATGTGCGTCGTCCATTGCATCTTTTGCATGGGTTGCCCAAATGGTCGGAATACTCTTTGGGTTTTCGATTGCGGCTGCCAAGCGATCCAAATCTTTGTGGTTGCGATTGAGCATTACCATTCCGCGCTGGATAGATTTGATACTTGTGAAAATTACCCACTCACGACTTTCAAATAATTTTTCTCGTCGCTGCATTTACTCGGGGTGAGTTTGGATTTCAATGCTGCTCATTCCTAATACTCCCTCAGCGACCCATCTGGATTGATCAGCGGTGGTCGGTCGTAGGGTACTGGTGGGTAGTGCTTGAAGGCTTCTTCGTTTAGTTCGACGCCGATGCCGGGTTTGGTTGGCACTTCGAGATAGCCGCCTACTCGTTTGAGCGGCTCTTTTACGAGTTCAGCCTTGATGCCTTTATCGTCGTCGTACGGGTATTCCTGAACTGAGATGTTGTGCACAGCGGCGTCGATCTGCACGCAAGCCGCCGTAAGAACACAGCTTAGTGGGTTATGTGGAACCACTCCAACATAGGCTGCTTCAGCCAACGCAGCGATCTTCTTCACGTTGGTGATGCCACCGGCAAGTGATAGGTCGGGTCGAACAAAAGCTGCGCCCTGGTGCTTCATAAGATCGCGGAATTGGTAGACGGTGTAGAGCCGTTCGCCCATCGCCAGCGGAATTGGCTGCTGCTGAGCAACCCAACCCCACTGATCCATGTTTTCTGGTTCGATAGGATCTTCGTAGAAATACAAGTTGAACGGTTCGAGCGCACGACCTAGTCCGATAGCCTCAGCTGGCGTTAGGCGATTCACAACGTCGATCATGATGTCGCAATCGGGTCCAGCCGCTTCTCGAACAGCAGCGATGCGCTCAACTGCGTTGTTCTGCATGCCGGTGAAGCTCATGTTTTCGAGCCCGAGTCCCTCTTCGAAATCGGAATTGCCGAAATCTCCGAACGGATAGACCCTGAGCGCCGTGAATCCTTCTTCGACCCTTGCTGCGGCTTCCTCAGCTAGTGCTTCGGGAGTGTTGCCGCCGAGATGCGTGTAGAGGCGAACTTTTTCGCGAACCGGTCCGCCCAACAGTTCGTAAACAGGCTTGTTTAGCGCCTTGCCCTTGATGTCCCACAGGGCGATATCGATAGCGCCGATAGCCGCCATCATGTCGGAGCCGCCACGGAACAACTGCCTACGGAACATGTGCTGCCAGTGTCGTTCGATGTGGCCTGGGTCTTTGCCAACCAAATACTCAGCGCAGTACTCAACTGCAGCCCGAGGAACGAACGGGGTGCCGCCGGTTCCGGATGCTGGGTGAAGTTCGCCGACGCCGGTGATTCCTTCGTCGGTTTCAACCTTCACGTAGTTGAAGCGTGAAACGGGAAGGGTTGTTACTGCTGTGACTTTGATTTTTTTAACTCCGGGCTTTTTCGTTAGTCGCGCTCGTTACTTTGTAACTCGGCTCCGCGTTGCAGTCTCCTACCCCTAACCCCTTCCATTCGGAAGGGGGACAGGACAAGTCGATGCAGAAACATTAGGGCGCATTGAACACCCGAGGAGTCGAAACGGCAATAGGTACGCCGAGTCGGACGAGGCTCAGTTCAGCAATTGTTCTAGTTCATCGGCGTATTTTGGGAATTCGGCGACTGTAGGGGCCATTAGATTTGGAATCTCGTCGAACGGAGCCTTGAGTCGGCGATCGACCCATTCTCTGCGTGACTCGTAGTTTGGAATATTCACGAGGAAACTGTTGACGGCATTGAGGAAATTGATGAACGAACATAGGTAGCCCAATCTTACGTCGTTCTGATCGCCCGACCAGCCGGAAGCTGACAGCCCACCTACGTACGACTCAAAGATTGCTCGTTCGTTCTGGATTATGAGATTTGCCTCGTCGATTCCGAGTGTGAGCGACGGTCCGGTCAGCATTCCGGCATCTGCACCGATGGGATCCATCGTCGTGGTGCCCCAATCGATGCCAACAGTCCCCGATTCAACCGGAAATAGATTTCTCGGATGGCTATCTCCGAACGCCAAACTGTGAGGTAGAGATTTGCCGACTTCGATCAACTGGGTAGTGAGTTCGGCAATCCGAGTCGCAGTTTCAACCGGAGTGCTGCTGTATGCAGCTCGTATAGCGGTCGAGTTATGTTCTTCAACTAATCTAACCGCGTCAGATCGGAAATCCAACATGTTTAGTCGGTCTACAAATCGGTTGCTCAATATGTCGAAGGGAACCTCTGTTTTGTTGAGGTAGTGATATCCGTTGAACTGGCCAATATGATTCGCCGCAGTCGTAAATTGCTCGAGATTCCATGGTGGCTGTGGTGATTCCGATAGGTCTTCAAGCCACAGCGTCAGCATTCCGTTGTCGAGCGACTCGGAGTGATAGAACTTGGCTGATCGAAATGGCACAGCGTCAGACGAAAAGATTCCCGATTCGTAAACCTGAAGCTCACTTTCAATAAGGCCTGAACCGACCGTTTCAGAAGGATCGATGAGTTTGAGCACGGCGGACCAGGACTGCTGTTTGCCCGACGAAAGTGCTTCGCCTGTGACGATGAAAAGCCCGATCGTGCGCTTGTCGTTGTGGTCGACAGTTATTTCGTTGAAATTTGGCGTTTCGGCGAGTGATGC
>Ga0302127_10000698_pt1 | contig 18997 bp, 16 predicted proteins | sample CB4_SCM_MG_FD_204452 | JGI IMG/M metagenome (GOLD analysis project Ga0302127, IMG submission 204452) | Marine microbial communities from Western Arctic Ocean, Canada - CB4_SCM | ecosystem: Environmental > Aquatic > Marine > Oceanic | place: Canada: Western Arctic Ocean | collected 2017-09-24
CAAGCCAATTTGCATACTCCATAGGGGGCCGAGGAAGGAATGGCCCACCAAAACATGGACTGAAGTTTGGAACAGGTTCAGTAATACCCGCTTCAGTTCCTGCTAGTTTCGAGGTGTACCCATTTATAAAGTAATACATTGCTTGTTCTGAAGTTAACTTACTTACAGGTGGAAGCACACCAAAGGCATCCGCTGTTAAAAAGATTACATTTTTCGGGTGCCCACAAACGCTTGGGACGATTGCGTCAGGAACAAAATCAACTGGATACACAACTCTTGTGTTTTCTGTTTTCGAACCATCATCGTAATCCGGCATACGTGTGGTTTCATCGAGCACAATGTTTTCGAGCACTGCGCCAAATTTAATCGCATCCCAAATTTGCGGCTCGCCTTCTTTCGAAAGTTTAATGCACTTCGCGTAACAACCACCTTCAAAGTTAAACACGCCATCAGCACTCCAACCATGTTCGTCATCGCCGACAAGAGGACGGTTTGGATCAGCGGAGAGTGTTGTTTTACCTGTTCCGCTTAAGCCAAAAAAGAGCGCTACGTTTGTTGGGTCGTCTTTATCAACATTTGCGGAGCAATGCATTGGGAATACATCTACTTCTGTCATATCAAAATTCATTGCATAGAAAATGGATTTTTTGTTTTCGCCTGCGTACTGGGTACCGCAAATAATGACTTTCTTTTGCTCCAACGATTGAATAATACAAACGCCACTATTCAATCCATAATTTTCATAGTCTTCGATCACGAGGCTGCATGCGTTGATGACTGTCCAATCTGGATCAAAGTTTTCGGGGTTAGCGCCACCGATAAACATTTTCGAAACAAACAAACTGTGCCATGCTTCTTCTGTAACAAAAGAAACATTCATCCGATATCGCTCGTCCGCACCTGCAAAACCATCGAAGCGAAAAAGTTCCTCTTTCTTACCAAGGTACTCAGTTGCAAGTGCTTCAATCTTTGCGAAGTTTTCTGGAGAGATGGGCTTATTTACATTGTTCCAATCAACTGCGTCATGAATGGCCGGCGTGTCTTCGACAAATTTATCGTTAGGCGAGCGGCCTGTTCGTTCGCCGGTATCACAGCACAGTGCGCCGTTTGCAGCGAGCACACCTTCGCCCCGAGCGAGTGATGCCTCGACGAGCTTTGCTGTCGAGAGATTTGAGTGGATTTTGACACCGGGAAAATCTAGACTTTTAGTTGCAGTTTTCATGGTATTTCTCTTGTGAAAGGGAGCGTTTGCGGGTTTTACTGAAACCGCTAATTCTACCTCACCGTCGACAATATTTCTACTTTTTAACTAGCCCAAAATCAATCTAAAATAGGTGGTATATTGACCAAATGGGTCGTTGCGGATATCCTACGCAATCCCCTATGGCGACCGTAGCTCAGTTGGTAGAGCACCGGGTTGTGATCCTGGATGTCGCGGGTTCAAGCCCCGTCGGTCGCCCTTTTTTTACCCTGTTAAGATTGCTATGTAAAGCATTATTCGCCGTAAAGAGCAATCCTGCTTTATTCGGTGAACTAACTGGGTCCAACGAACTATGTTGGCCCATTGTAAAAATACACCCCAATCTCGAAAAAGCATAAACAATCTCAGAAGTTACAATCCATCGAATGCAATTTCACGCAATACAACACGATGTGATTCAAGGCGATCATAAAGCCACACGAGCGCGCATTGAATCCCTCCTTGAAAAAACATCTCCTGCAGAAGGCGATTTTATTGTCCTCCAAGAAATGACGGATACAGGTTGGTCTTTAGAACTAGATTCCATTTCAAATAACGGTACGCTGGAGTGGGCCTGTTCGCTCGCAAAACAGTTTGGTGTTTGGATGCAAGCGGGCTGGGTTGACTACACAGGTACTCGGGGAAGCAATTGTGCCTCCATCTGTTCGCCAGAAGGTGAAGAAAAAGCCAGATACACAAAAATATTTACCTGCAATCCCCTTGATGAAAACAAATATTTTGCCGCTGGAAATGAACTCGTTATTCTTCACATTGGTGAGATGGCCATCTGCCCACTCATTTGTTACGACCTCCGATTCCCCGAAATCTGGCGACTGGCATCGCTTGAAGGTGTCGATGTTTTCACCGAATCATCAAGTTGGCCCCTAAAAAGAATTTACCATTGGGATGCGCTCATTAAAGCCCGAGCTATTGAAAATCAAGCTTTTGTTGTTGGATGCAATCGTTCAGGCAATGACACCATCGCAGAATGGGGTGGGTCTTCTCGCATACTTTCCCCTCTTGGTGAAATTCTCGCAGAAGCACCCGAAACAGGAAACCTTGTAATCTCTGCCAATATCGAATATGAAAAAGCTCGCCAATGGCGTCATTCTTTCCCTGCAATGGATGATATTCGTAAAGAATTACTCGGAAACATCAAGGTTACGCATATCTACGCTTGATTCAAGGGGCTATGTCGGGTACGCTTCCATTCCAATTACGGCGAAATAGCTCAGTTGGTAGAGCACTGCACTGAAAATGCAGGTGTCCCCGGTTCAAGTCCGGGTTTCGCCATTAGAATGACATTATGGAAAAAACCGTAGAAGCAATCATTCTTGTTACATGTCCTGATCAACGTGGAATAGTCGCGCGACTTGCTTCGGCTCTTCACGAAACTAGCGGGAATATTTTAGATGCAGCCCAATACACATCTGATTCAACCAATACTTTTTTGCAACGAATACATGTCTCGTGGGAAGATAAAAAAGTTTCCCATGCATCCGTTCAACGTGCACTGAATCCACTCATCGAAGAACTGCAACTCGATGTGCACATTCGTTTTGGGAATACCCCGCATAAAGTTGCGGTGTTCGTTTCAGAAGAAGACCACTGCTTGCATGACCTACTCCTTCTTCGTAGAGACCGCGCACTGCGCTGCGACATTGCACTTATCATTTCTAATCACCCTGATTTATCCTCTATCGCAGAACAACACGGCATTCCATTTCATCATATCCCTGTCAATAAATCTTGTGACAACGATACTGAACAACGACAAATCAAATTGCTTGAAGAACACGACATCAACCTTATCGTCCTAGCGCGTTACATGCGTATCTTGAGCGCAGAGTTCACCCAGCGTTACGCAGGAAAAATTATAAATATTCATCACTCGTTTCTCCCTGCTTTTGCCGGCGGAAAACCGTACCACCAAGCGCACGCAAAAGGTGTGAAGCTCATTGGCGCTACGGCACACTACGCAACGGCTGAGTTAGATGAAGGACCAATTATTGAACAGAGCGTCATCCGCATTTCGCACAAAGATGAAGTTACAGACATGGTTCGTAAAGGCCGAGACAACGAGCGCACGGTGCTTGCTCGAGCTGTTCGATGGCATCTTGAAGACCGTATCATTATCCACGAAAATCGTGCAATTGTTTTTGAGTGATGCCTATGAGACTTCTTGAATGAGTATGTCATGTGCACCCTGCAAGTCCCTAAATAGCCAGAAGCAGCATGTTGTTTCTTTTTCTCGTAAAACAGCGACAGTGTTTTTCGCGGCTAGTACAACAAAATCACTTTACCGAAAATCACGTACGGTGAAAACCGCACCTGAGAATGTCAGAGAAAGAACGGGTTAATAATCCTTTAGCCGGCTGCGCGCATTCGGTCAATACGCATTTTGTACATCATCTGTTTCAATGTATCCGTTGATGCGTCCATCCCACCAAGTGGGTAATGTTCGTTTAATGCTGAAGAAAGTCGTGCCTCCGTTGTCATCATGAAATACGCAGGACGGCTAAGCACTCTTGTTGCAAACTTTAACGCGCGTTGCAAGTGTTGTTGCGTCGTCGCAAGCACCAACGTTTCGCCTTCAAGATTCAACGGTAGACAACGGAATTGCCACGCTTGCCTTGCTGTAACGAGTTCCTTTGCTTCACCGCGAGGCATAAAAGTTATTGGATCAATCGTCGGTGCGTTGCATGCATATTGATACGACCACGCTTCTTCAATTGCTTCAAGAGAAATACCGCAAAGTGTTTCTGCAATATCACCGAACGGTCTTCCTGTCTTTCGTTGCTGTTCTAAAATTGAACGAACATCTTGTTCTGTGAGCAATCCCTGCTCGACGAGCACTTCTCCAAGAAGGAGTGTGCGACTATTTTTCCATGCGTTTTCTTGTTCCATGGATAAAACATCGACCCCCTCTCATGGCAACTCAATGAAGGTTCGTCGGTTCACCAATCCATTGGGTAAAGTCGTGCCGTCTGTACCGTCTATTTGCGTTATGGGGCGCTAAACAGGGAAATCGGGGTCACTTGATAAGGTTTTCAGGATTCAAACCAAGCAGTTCCTCTTTCACAAATACCCCATCTTTACGGACAACTTCGCCGTCAAAGGTAATAATGCCGCCACCGTACTCGGGGCGTTGAATCAGAACGAGGTCCCAGTGTACATCTGATTTATTTCCATTGCATGCATCTTCGTACGAATTGCCCGGCGTAAAGTGAAGCGATCCGGAGATTTTCTCATCGAACAAAATATCTTTCATCGCTTCCTTTATATAAGGATTGAATCCGATAGCGAATTCACCAATAAACCGCGCGCCCTCATCTGCATTAAATATGTCTTCCAAGAATTCCCCGCCTTGGTCAGCGGTGCATCCAACAATCTTTCCGTCCTTAAACTCGAGACGGATATTTTCAAAGGAATGCCCACGGTAAATTGAAGGCGTGTTGTAATGAATAACACCGTTAACTGAATCCTTTACGGGGGCAGTAAAGACTTCCCCGTCTGGTATGTTCACCATTCCGCAACATGGAATTGCGGGAATATCTTTGATTGAAAATGTAAGGTCGGTATCGCCAGGCCCTTGAATGTGTACTTTGTCCGTTGCGTTCATAACTTCAACAAGTTTTTCCGCGGCACTTGCCATCAAACTGTAATCAAGCGTGCACACATCAAAGTAAAAATCTTCGAATGCTGAAGTGTTCATCCCAGCAAGTTGCGCCATGCCAGGTGTTGGCCAACGAAGCACACACCAGCGTGTGTGATTTAACCGTCGCTTCATGTGCACGGGTTGCCCGTAAATTTTCCCCCATGCTTGCTGACGTTCCGCGTCAAGCCCGCTCATTTCACTTACGTTATGTGAGCCACGCATACCAAGGTACGCATCCATTCGTTTCATACGTTCAAGGTCATATTCGGACCAAATTTCATATTGGTTATCTTCTGCCTCGTCATGCAAAGCACGCATAATTTGCGCATCACGAATAGAAACATGCGGGTGCCCACCAGCTTTTGCCGTTGCACGAACCAGTGCAACAATCATTTCAGATGGCATGTCAAACGCTTCAATAAGAAGATGTTCTCCTTTTTGAATACACGTCGAATAATTTATAAGTAGGTCTGCGAGTTTTGTGTAGCGTGGATCGGCCATTGATTCTGTTCCTTTATTTTGAAGAACATGGCATTGTACCAAAGTCAACACTCTGTTGAAAATATCTCATTGGCAAGCGTAACCACATCTTCTGGCAAATCACAGCACTCTCGAATCCACATCTTCCCTTGGTACACACCAGACATGGGCGCAAGCCAAAACCAACCAGCCATGTGCGATTCCGCCATGTGCGTCGTGTCCCAAAATCCATCGTCACTGCGACCATGCGCAACGCGCGCGCCCTTTTTAGGTTTTTCGTCCCACCGTTCAACATGCGAACCAAGCAACGCACTTTCCATGTCGTTTGCGCCCTGCACCGTGGGTGTGCACACGAGTATTAAATTGGCCTCTTTAGGCATAAACTGTTTCTGTGCTCTTTTTAGAAGCCGAACAATTTGCGGGGATTCATCGACAAATCCCGTTGGCAAACCAATCACCAACAACACACGTCTTTCGTCGTTGGGTGCCATAATTTTTACGCCACCAATTTCTACTCCCTGCGTGTCTCGCACAACATATTCGTCGCCTAGCCGCGCTGTTTCAATAAAAGCCGCTGCCGACGTGACGTATTCCTGCATTAACTTGTCATCTAAAACTTCATTCCAACGAACTTTAACTACCCATGGTTTTTCGATGCATTCAAGAATCCGCAATCGCGAAGAAATTTTTAATCGCTTGTGTGTCGGGCGTCTGCCGCTGAGGCGTTTAACGTGCACGAACAACTTGACACCATTCCGCTCTAGCAACAAGTCACACGTTTTCCCCGATGGAGTTGGCACTTCCACTTGAAGGGAACAACCTTGCTTACGTGCTTGCAATGCGACCTGCGCCTCTGCATACGAATCTAAAAAGCCGCGACGTTTTTTTCTTGCTTGTAAACGGTGGTATAACGGTTCAAGTTCGGGGTCCCCTTGCCACGAGCGAATCATCCCGACAATTTCTGGGTTTAGTCCGTGTGAAAAAGTATCCAGTCCGAATTCGCTTGGTGTCAAAAGTCTCTCCAGTACATTACGTACAGTTTACCTCTCTAATCGGTGCGGTGGAAGGTGGCAACAATCTCCATTTTTGGGAGGAGCTATCCAAAGCGACTCTATTGCATCAACGGCAGGCATAGCATCGATCGTCACATCGCGTTCACGCGATAGAATTTGCTCAATTTGGTTTCTACCCAGTCGAACTGTATACAACGCCCTGTTGTCTTCCCATGCTCGTTCCACTATTTCAGTTCGTTTTTCAAGAAAGTCAATCGCTTTGCTCGCCTGAATGGGCAATGAAATGAGTACCTCCCGTACTGGCCCGATGACGGCTTGTCGTACTTCCTCAGCAAGAATCTCGACGCCCTCGCTTGTCACGGATGAAATTTGAATTGCATCTGGGCAACGAGAAACCCAAACTAAACGGTCTGCGGGATCTATAAGTCGGTCAATTTTGTTTAACACCAACAAACGAGGTTGGTGTTCTGCACCAATATCTTTCAATGTTTTTTCCACGGTATCAAGTTGCGACATTGCAGAAGGATCTGACGCATCAAGCAGTATCAAAAGTAACTGGCAATGCACGGTTTCCTCAAGTGTCGAACGAAAACTCGCAACAAGATGATGCGGCAACCGTCGAATAAACCCAACGGTGTCAGAAAGCATCACGCCCATTCCGCCGCCTAATTCCCAACGATCAATTCGCGTAGAAAGCGTAGCAAACAATTGGTCGTGCGCCCACGCTCCACCAGACGTTAATACATTGAACAATGTTGATTTACCTGCATTCGTATAGCCAACCAAACCAACAGTGAAGTGGTCGTTGTTTCTTTTTTTTACTTCACGAACAGACCGTTGTTGTATTTCTTCCACTTCTCGACGAAGTTGTCTCAGGCGACGTTGCACCAAGCGGCGATCGATTTCAATTTGCTGTTCGCCGGGTCCACGCGTTCCAATGCCCACTGGTGCGCCGCCGGTCACTTGGCCAAGGTGGTCCCACATCGCACGCAATCGTGGATAGGTATATTGAAGTTGCGCAATTTCAACTTGCAACTTTGATTCTGCTGTTGAGGCACGGCTTGAAAAAATATCGAGAATCAATTCACTTCTATCGATAATTTTTTTCTCGGTCGCTTCCTCTAAATTTTGAATTTGTGAAGGAGACATATCATGATCAAAAATAATAATGGTTGCGTCAACTGAATCGGCTAAGTCTTTGAGCTCAGCAACTTTTCCTTTGCCCACAAATGTTCTGCCGTTAGGGAGACGTCGCTTTTGCGTAATGTGCCCAACAACGACCCCGCCGGCTGATTCTGTCAACGCACCGAGCTCGGCAAATCGATCATCAATAGGTATACGCTCACCCCGCAGGGTCAGCGCGACCAATATTGCCCTTTCGGCAACAACATTCAAATCTTCTCTTTGTTCGTATCCCATATTACTCGCGTGCTTCTTTCACACATGGTATTGTAGTGTGAGAAAGAAACGCGTAACAGACACTTTTAAATTTTCCATGTTTAGGGGATAGGATTTCGAGCATGCCACAAAAATATCGGCTCATGCCACTATTGCTACTGCTACTCACAACGCTTGCGATTGTGCAGTTTTCCATTGCAATCACAAGTTCATCGCCAAGTTATGAGTGGTTTGATCCACTTATCGATGTACGCGGCGTGCTTGTCGACCGGCATGTGAATCCCCCAGACGAAGAAGCTATGCAGCAAGAAGCCATTAGGGCAATGATTGAATCACTTGACGATCCATACGCCCTTTTCGTTCCAGATGACAAAGAAGAAGCATTTGTTAAAGATCTTGAGGGCGATTACGCTGGAATTGGCGCGCAAGTCCGCATGATCGATAGCGAACTCAACATTATCTCCCCCATGGAAAATTCCCCTGCGCTCAAGGCAGGTATAAAAGCTGGCGATGTTGTTGAACGCATTGACGGAGAACCAGCAACCGATGCCACCATCGACAAATTAATTGAGCGACTCACTGGGCCTGTTGGAACCGATGTCGTCGTCCGTGTTCGCCACAAAGATGCCAGCAAGGAAGACATCACTATTACGCGAGGGCACATTAAATCGCAAAGCATTGCGGGCCTCGTGCGTAGAAACCAAACATGGACATGGTGTCTTGACGACGAGAACGGCATTGCGTACGTTCGAATTATACAATTCAATGACACAACACCCCTTGAACTTATTAATGCACTTAAAACAGCAGAGCAACAAAATCGCATCGAGGGGCTCGTCATCGACCTTCGCGAGAATCCTGGTGGGTCACTTTCTGCCGCCATTCATATTGCTGACATGTTCCTTGAAAGCGGCACCATCGTAACCGTCACTAGCAGAGCCAATCCAATCCGTTCTTGGGATGCAGACCCACAACAAGTCCTGCAGGATGTGCCAATCATTGTACTCGTCAACGGTAATTCCGCTTCTGCTTCTGAAATTGTATCAGGCAGTTTACAAGCGAACAATCGCGTTGCCATTCTTGGCACAAGAACGTACGGCAAGGGGTCCGTTCAAGAAGTCCTTGAACTAACGACAGGAGGCATGTTGAAATTTACAACTGGACGGTACGATCTTGCAAACGGAAGAACCATCGATAAGAAACTTTCAAAAGACAGCGGGCTTTGGGGCGTTGACCCTACGGAAGGACTGGTCATTCTTGAAACAAGAAAAGAAGCGACTCTGCGTGTTAAAAGTCGTGAGCCATACACAATAATCACAGACCATGAGCCCGATACATTTATCTGCGGCGACCTTGATTGGATTGAAAGCACGCTCAATGACCACCAACTCGCGCAATCGCTGATTGCACTTCGAGCAAAACTTGAGACGGGTGCATGGCCAACGCTCTCCGAAGATGACCCCGTAGTTGCTGGCATTAGCGATGCCGTGACCGAGCTCGCTAAAGAACGAATTGAAATTTTGAAGGAACTTGTAAAAGTGAGCGATCAACTTACTGCATTACAAACGGAACTTGATGATGAAGATGTATCGCTCATTCCTGTAGACACAAACCTCAAAAATGCTGTCGTTACGTTAACCGATGAAAACGGCAATTCCATTGGCTCTTGGCGAGTCACTAACGGAAACATTGAAGCAGCACTTGACTCGCTTCGTCTCGAATCAACGACTGCAACTGAAGAAGTCATGCAAGAAGAGTAGATATATTTTCGGGGGAGAAAATTTAGGGGGGAGAAAAACAAATGACCCTCATTTTAGGTATAGAATCAAGTTGCGATGAAACCGCTGCATCCATTGTTCGAAACGGCAATGAAGTGCTGTCAAACATAGTTGCCTCGCAAGATGATTTACATGTGGCTTTTGGCGGCGTTGTGCCCGAGATTGCAAGCCGTGCACATCTTGAACGAATTCTCCCTGTTATAACGCAAACCCTCGAAAAAGCGGATGTACCGCTAGATGCACTCGATGCCATCGCCGTTGGCAACCGACCTGGCTTGATCGGTTCTTTGCTTGTCGGTGTTGCTTCTGCAAAAACGCTTGCATGGATGCTCGACAAACCACTTATTTCTGTCGACCATGTTCTCGCACACCTGTGGGCGCCAAATCTGAATGATGCACATGATGTCAATGATTTGAATGATGTACATGATGCAACCATTTCTTATCCTGCACTCGGCCTCGTTGTTTCTGGGGGACACACGTCCCTCCTGCTGTTACAAGATGCAAACACGGCAATCTGCCTTGGCAAAACAATCGACGACGCTGCAGGAGAAGCATTCGACAAGGCCTCTTCTATTCTTGGTCTTGGTTGGCCAGGTGGAGCGCGTATTGATACCGCCGCATCAAAAGGCAATCCAATTCACCAACTACCCCGACCTAAAACAAAAGGCACCAGGCCTGACTTTTCATTTAGTGGTTTAAAAACTGCGCTGCTGTATGGCGTCAGAGGAAATCCCACTCGCAAAGATGGCCAGACTGTCTTCCCGCGCGATGCCTCTTCGCTTTCGGAGCAAGATGTTTTTGATTGGGCTTCTTCTTTTCAAGAAGCCGCGGTGGATTCGATCATGAACGGTGTACGACACGCACTTGGTGATAATCAAGTACGATGTATAATCGCAGGTGGTGGCGTTCTCGCCAACACACTTCTGCGAAAACAACTTGTAGCAACGGCTGAAGGTTGCAACATTCCAATACACCTTCCTGACTTCAACTATTGTGTCGACAACGCCGCGATGATTGCAGGGCTGGGATACCACTTGTACGAGAGTGGTCATCGTGACCAACTCGACATTACAGCTTCACCCAAAGGTATTGCTTCTTAAAAGAATTCATGAAAACACACAAAAACAAAAAGCCAGCTCGAACAAAAGACCTCCTCCCACCACTTTCTGCATTTGAGCCAACTGGGCACCGCATAATTGAAGGCGAGCACCCTGCGATGCTTGATGATGAAACTCTGTTAAAACATGTCATATTTGACTTTGGAAGAGCAAGTGGACCCGGCGGGCAACATCGCAACCGTAAAGCAACCGCATGCACGGCTACACACTTGCCAACGGATATAAGTGGCGAAGCATCTGAACGAAGAAAGCAAAGTGAGAATCGTAAAATGTCCATCAGTCGATTGCGCAGAACGCTTGCCATTCGATTGCGAAGAACAATAACGCTTGACACGTTCGAAGCAACTGCTTTATGGGAAGAACGTCGAAACGGAGACCAGATCAGCATCAATCCAAAACATCGTGATTACCCGTGCATTCTTGCCGAAGCACTTGACCTCGTATTAGCAACCGATTTTGATATGCAGGCGTCTGCAAAAAAACTACAAATCAGTGCAACGCAACTTCTAAAAGTAGTCACTCACGACAACGCTGCAATAACTTGGCTAAATGAACAACGGAAGGAACGCGGTCTTTCCGCATTACGACCATGAGCAACACCACTACTTCTTGCGCTGTAGACGCGCATATCGATGCACTTCTTCATGAAATCATTGCAGTACGGCACGACTTACATGCTCATCCTGAACTTGGATACAAAGAAACTCGGACTAGCAAGGTTATACAAGATTTCCTTGGCAAAAATGAAATTCAACACAAGGGGGGGCTTGCAAAAGGCACAGGCGTACTTGCGTATATACAAGGCGAAGGCGAAAAATCTATAGGCCTTCGCGCAGATATGGATGCTCTGCCGATCTTTGAAGAGAACACCTTTGACTGGAAGTCTGTGCACGAAGGTTGCATGCATGCTTGTGGCCATGATGGACACACCGCGATTTTACTTGGCACGGCAAAGGTGCTTTCGTTGATTGCAAAGGAACAAACACTACCAAACCCCGTAACATTTGTTTTTCAACCAGCCGAAGAAGGTGGCGCAGGCGGTGAGCAGATGGTGCTTGATGGTTGTCTGAATGGAACAGTTCTAGGCACCGAAGTCGGCATGATGTTCGGGTTGCATGGCTGGCCACAACTTCCACTGAACAACGTGGCAACTAAAGTAGGCCCAATGCTTGCAGCAGACATTGGTGTTTCAGTCACTATTCGTGGCGTAGGTGGCCACGCCGCATTCCCCTACCTTTGCAAAGACCCAATAGTGTGCGCGGCAAATGTCGTCACTTCTTTGCAACAACTTGTTTCTCGAAACACCGACCCTCTTGATTCGCTTGTTGTTTCAATTACACAATTCCACAGCGGTACTGCGCACAATATTATTCCAGAAGAAGTAAAACTCGTGGGCACTATGCGGTACCTGAAAAAAGAAACCGGCATCATGGCGAAAGAGCGCTTTCGCGAAATCGTCATGTCCGTTTCAACTGCATATGGCTGCACCGCTGAGATAACACTCCGCGATGGATACCCAGTAACATGCAATGACCCTCTTGCCGTTTCTACATTTTTTACGATTGCACAAAACACAATTTCGCAAGACCGAATTCTACCCTTTGAAAATCCTGTAATGGGCGGAGAAGACTTTTCTTATTACTGCCAAGAAGTCCCCTCTTGTTTCTTCGCCCTTGGTTTACTCCCAGAAGGCGTTGACCAAATACCCGCGTTGCATCAACCAAAGTTTGACTTTAACGATGAAGCAATCCGAACGGGCATACAAATGTTTTGCGCGCTTGCGTTAAATACTGAATTAACTTGACGCTTGCGTCATGTGGAAATCAATCATCACGTCGTAGTGAATAAAATCAATGAGCAAAAACTTCTTAACTAGTTCAGGATCAAATTGCGAACCGGAACAAGCCGTGATTTCATGAAGCACTTCGCTCCGGTCAAGTTTTTTACGATAGGCACGCGAAGAGCACATCGCATCAAAAGCATCAGCAATACCAAGTATTCTTCCAAACAACGGCGTGTCGGTTCCCGATGTGCCGTCGGGGTATCCTCGCCCGTCCCATCGTTCGTGATGCGACCGTACGCCCGGAAGCACTGGGTGTAATTGCGGCACATCCAGAAGTATTTTCTCACCGATGACAGGGTGTGCACGTATTTGTTCGAACTCATCATCAGTAAGTTTTCCCGGCTTACGTAAGATTGATTCTGGAATTCCGATTTTACCTATGTCGTGCACCAACCCACAAATATGCACTTGCTCGATTGTAATATGGTCGAGTTCTAACTTCTTCGCTACTTCTTTTGATAACCAAGCAACGCGCTCAGAATGACCGCATGTATACGTGTCTTTTGCATCGATTGCAGACACCAAGGCTGCAACAGTACCAAGTAAAAAACCGTGCCGTTCTTCCGCATGCCGGCGTTCGATGTCGAGGCGTTTCAAATTTGCAATTGCAAGCGATGCAATTTCTGCAAGCGCTTCACAAAATTCGCAATCGTCTACCACCGATTGTCCGCGCACTGGCCCATTGCGGTTGTCCAGATAAATGCAACCAACAACGGCACTCCCAAGTTTTAGAGGAATGCAGACTGCTTCTTCAATGGAATATTGCATGATAGATTGCGCTTGATCGTCGACCATTTCTGCTTTTTGGTACCGCACCGATTTGCCTTCAAGCGCGGCGTCCAAAAGTGAACGGCTTAGGTTTGGTGTTCCCTCAAGTGCAATCATTCCCTGCGCACTAAGTATTTTTACTCGTCCGCCAGAACGCGGTTGCACAATTGCTACATTTCCAAATGCCGTCCCTTCGCTTGCTGCAACGGCAAGTACCGATGCAATTTTTTCTTCAGTTTTCGCAGCGTGAATATTTTTGCTGCATTTAAGCAGTGCAGTTAAACGTTCTTGTGCAAGACCTGTTCCGTCAGCACTTCTTTCAAGATGTAAAATTGAAGTGCCACTAATTGTGCTGGCATCATCAAAGGACTCAAGGTACCTATGTTCATCACCAGTATCGACAACTTCAAAGGTGAAGGGCTCGATTGTTATTAAATCTCCAATGCGTAAACGAACTCCGTGGTCATGTTTAATTTTTATACCGTTGAGAAATGTGCCGTGCCGTGACGCTTTATCCTTGAGTTTCCAAATAACTCCGTCCTCGGCTTTGCTTTTGATGAGTTCTGCATGATGCCTCGAAACAGTTTTACCAGAAGCAAGCACAAGGTCATTTTCTTTACCTCGGCCTATTTTGAGTGGGCCTTCCCCGCTTAGAGGTAATGAAAGCACATCTGGGCCGTGCAATGTTTCTATAACAATTTTGGGTTCTGTCGCCATCTATATATAGAGTACGCCAGAACCCAGTCATGCAATACGCCCAATCGTTAAATATATGACTTGGAGAAGTTTATTCGGAAACAATGCTCTCTAGGTATTTAGTTTCTAAGTTGGTTGCTCCTCAAGCAAGAGTTTGGTACGATGTGTCGTTCACAATTAACACCGTTACAACCACTGCATCGTGAATTGCTGGCCGCATTCACACAATGATGTCGGTGGAAGGCAGGAGATCTAAAATGGCCAAAAAAATTGAAAAGCAATTCAAGGTGCTCGCACCCGGTGGACAAGCCACCCCAGCACCCCCTCTTGGACCGGCACTCGGCGCAAATGGCGTCAATCCTGGTCAATTTATCCAGTTGTTTAATGATAAAACGCGTGAACTCAACGGCAAAATTGTCGGTTGTATCATCACCGTTTACTCAGATCGCTCGTTCGAGATTGAAATTAAATCTTCACCAGCTGCTGTGCTCCTTCTAGCTGCCGCTGGCATCGAAAAAGGTTCAGGCGTCCCCCACCTCGAAAAAGTGGGTTCAGTGACCAAAGAACAAGTAAAAGCGATTGCAGAAGAAAAAATGGAAGACCTCAATGCAGCTTGCATCGAGTCCGCCATGCGAATTATTGAAGGTACCGCCCGATCCATGGGCGTGACCGTGGAGGATGCATAAACCAATGGCAAAGTTAACAAGAGTACAAAAAGCGAGTCTAGAAATCGCTTCAAAAGGCAAGCAACCACACAGCATCATCAATGCCATAAAGCTCCTTAAAACGTATCCAAAGCGTAAATTCGACCAAACAATCGAAGTAGTCATGCATTTAGCGATAGATCCCCGGCAAGCTGACCAGCAACTTCGCGGTTCTGTTTCCATGCCAAAAGGCGTCGGTAAATCCGCACGAGTCGCTTGTTTCTGCGCTTCTGACAAAGTAGAGGCCGCAATTGCCGCCGGCGCTGTCGAAGCTGGATCAGAAGATCTTGTCAAAAAGATAGAAGGTGGCTGGCTTGATTTCGACGTCGCCGTCGCAAGCCCAGACATGATGCGATTTGTCGGCAAATTAGGCCGTCAATTGGGTCCAAAAGGCCTTATGCCTTCACCAAAAGCTGGAACAGTAACACCAGATATCGAAACTGCTGTTGCAGAATTCACTGCTGGTAAAGTTGAATACCGAAACGATGACGCTGGAAATATCCACTGCATAGTCGGTAAAATGAGTTTTTCTGATGAAGACCTTATTGAAAACCTCAGTTTCTTCTTAAATATGATCATAAAAGCCCGCCCAGCGGCTGTAAAAGGCGAATTTGTTAAAAATTGCGCCATTTGTGCCACTATGACCCCTAGCGTAAAGATTGCAATTTAACCTGCTGTCAATAAAGGAATTACACAATGAGTAAACCTATCAAAAATATGATCGTAGACGAATATAAACGTCGGTTTGAGGGCGTTGGCAGTGCACTAATCATCGATATTCGCGGTATCGAAGCAAACGACAACAACAACCTTCGTATCGATTTACATGGAAAAGATATCCACATTACCGTTTTGAAGAACAGCCTTGCAAAGACTGCTTTTTCAGGTACAGAGCTTGAATCACTTAGCACGACCCTTTCTGGTCCGTCGGCACTTGTCTTCGGTAGCGATTCAGTCGTAAACGTTGCTCGTGAGCTCGTTGACTGGGCAAAGAAAATCAAGACTCTTGATCTTAAAGCCGCTATCCTTGATGGCGAACTTTTTGAAGGTACTGCTGGCGTAAAACGCCTGAGCGAATATCCAACAAAAGACGAAGCGCAAGCAAAAGTCGTCCAATTGGTGCTCACTCCTGCTGGCAATTTGGTCAAAGCAGCAACAAGCCCAGGCAGCAATTTACTGGGAATTATCAAAGAAATCACAACTCGTTTGGAAGAAGGACAAACAATCGAAAAGATTGCCTAACCAGCGGAAACAAACATCGCGTTTGGGACTGGCCCGTTTGGGTTAAAAGTCGCACAGGGCGGCTCCTCTCCCGCGCATGACACTAGTTATATGAAAAGGACATTATTACTATGAGCGAAGAAACAACAACAACAAAAGAATTTGATGCAGCAATCAGCAAAATTGGCGATGACATCGCTGGTTTGACATTGACTCAAGCAGTCGATCTAGCTGATTACATGAAAGATACCTACGGTATCGAGCCAGCAGCAGGCGGCGCAGTCATGATGGCTGGACCAGCAGGCGACGGCGGCGGTGATGAAGAACAAACAGAATTCGATGTTATCCTCGAATCTATCGGCGATAAGAAAATCGCAGTTATCAAAGCAGTTCGTGAAATTACAGGCCTCGGTCTCAAGGAAGCAAAAGGAGTGGTTGACGATGCCCCTAAAGCTGTCAAAGAGAAAGTTTCTGAAGAAGAAGCAAACGAAGTCAAAGGCAAGCTTGAAGAAGCTGGCGCAAGCGTTACTATCAAATAACTCACTGCTACACAAAGACTTAAAAACGATCACTGGCTTGCCAGTGGTCGTTTTTTTATACCCACTAAGCTCCTGAATGGCGTTCCACATCGTATGTCTGCTTAGATTAACGGAATCAGAACCTGCACACCAAACACGATAGAAAGTGTGTGTGCATGCATGCGTGTTTTTTTACAGAAAAACATAATCAGAGCTCCCAACGCCCCAATGCCTCAGTTAAAAAAAAATTTAATAAAAACCTCAAGTTTTGGCCCCTAAACCTTGCCGAAAAACCGTGTTTCGGGTAATCTACGTGGCTCGGCAGCGGCGGTCGCGGCACTTGGAAGCACACACGAAAACATACTTTAAGACAGGCAAACTGCACTTTAATGCAGTGACGACCAGTTGTGAGGTTACTATATGGCTACGAAAACGATCCGCAATTATTCAAAACGCGGCGATGCAATTCCTGTACCACCCCTTACTCAAGTTCAAGGCGAAGCCTATGAACGACTCATCCAACTTAAAATTGATCCGCTTAAACGCGATGCTATTGGTATTGAAGGTCTTCTTCAAGAAGTTTTTCCAATTGAAGCATACGACGGTTCCATGCGAGTTGAATACTTGTACTACAAATTAGAAGAGCCAAGGTATACCGTTGACGAATGTAAAGAACTGCGACTTACATACGGAAGGCCATTCAAAGTAGCAGTTCGTTTTGTTCGCGATGGTATAGCAGAAGTTCTTGAAGAAGAAATTTACATTGGCGAAATTCCAATCATCATCGGTGGCGGTGAATTTATTATCAACGGTTCTGAACGTTGCATAGTGAACCAACTCCACCGCTCCCCTGGTGTCGACTTCTCTATTCAAGACGACACCGGCGATCGCCAACTCCACAAAGCAAGGATTATTCCTGAACGCGGTTCATGGATTGAAATTGAAGTCACCAAGAAAGATGTCTTGGCGATGAAGATTGACCAGTCTGCAAAAATTGCAGCAACAACATTCCTTCGTGCACTTGATGAAGAATTCAGTTCAACTGAAAAAATCCTCAACAAGTTTTACGATGTGAAGGTAATGTCTGTTAACAAGATTAAACCAGAGTATTACTCTGCAGAAGTGATCATGGATTCTGAAACTGGTGAAGAACTCTGCAAAGTTGGCGCACAAATCGGTGATGCCTACGATGCGATTTTAGCTTCGCCTATAAAGAAAATTTCAGTTATTGCAGACCCTGCTGACCCAATCATTCTTAATACACTCGCTATTGAAAAACTCGACTTCCTTGCGGATGCCACAGAGCACGAAGCAGCATTACTTAAAATTTACGGCAAACTTCGACCAGGCAACCCGCCGCAAGTTGAGAAAGCACGTTCATTATTCGCCGATAAATTCTTCGACGATAAACGATACCGCCTTGGTAAAGTCGGTCGCTTCCGTATCAACCGTAAATTTGACATGGATGTTCAGGAAGACATCATGCATCTTCGGCCAGAAGATTTCATCGCTGTTGTTGAATACATGCTTGACCTTCGCGCCCGTAAAGACGGGGCACACATCGACGACATTGACCACTTGGGCAACCGTCGCCTCCGTACACTTGATGAACTTGCCGTTGAAGAAATGCGCAAAGGATTCCTCAAGCTTCGCCGAACTGTCCAAGAACGCATGAGCGTTAAAGACATGGACGAACTGAACAAAGTTGCAGACCTTGTAAACTCAAAAGCTGTCAGTTCTGCGATAGATTTCTTCTTTGGTCGCAGCGAACTTTCACAAGTAGTTGATCAAACGAACCCACTTTCAATGCTCGTTCACGAACGTCGATTATCTGCGTTAGGGCCTGGCGGTTTGAACCGAAAACGCGCTGGCTTTGAAGTTCGCGATGTTCACATTTCTCACTATGGCCGCATCTGCCCAATTGAAACACCAGAGGGTACGAACATCGGCCTCATTGCTTCGCTTGGTATTTATGCGCAAATAGATGAATATGGTTTTATTCAAACTCCATACCGCCCTGTTGAACGGAAGAAAGCAAAAGACGAAATCCTCTATCTTCGTGCAGACGAAGAAATGAATACCGTGCTTGCGCCGACTGAAGTCCTCAACGATAAGGACAATATTGAAGGCATACACGTCATTGCTCGCAAAAGCGGCGATTTGACACAAGTGGCCCCGAGCGAAGTGAAATACGTTGATATTTCACCCAAGCAACTTGTCGGCATTTCCGCATCACTCATTCCGTTCCTTGAACATGATGATGCGAACCGTGCGTTGATGGGCTCAAACATGCAACGCCAAGCTGTTCCATTGATTATTCCTGACCCACCAATCGTGGCAACAGGCATGGAACAAATCGTAGGCGAATACTCCGGCATGCTTGTCAAAGCAAAAAATGCTGGCACAGTTACCTACGTTGACTCGCGCCGCATCTTGATTGATAACGCAGATGAATATATTCTCAAAACGTTCCGTCGACTCAATGAAAAGACGTGCCAAAGCCAAAAACCAATTGTCAAAATTGGCGACAAAGTAACAGCAGGTCAAATTATTGCCGAC
>Ga0302127_10000702_pt1 | contig 18945 bp, 16 predicted proteins | sample CB4_SCM_MG_FD_204452 | JGI IMG/M metagenome (GOLD analysis project Ga0302127, IMG submission 204452) | Marine microbial communities from Western Arctic Ocean, Canada - CB4_SCM | ecosystem: Environmental > Aquatic > Marine > Oceanic | place: Canada: Western Arctic Ocean | collected 2017-09-24
TAGAGCAGATGCGCACGCACACGTTCGGTCTCAAAGATGTCGATACCGCCATTAGAGCGGTTGCAGGGGAAGGTATCACCGATGCCATCCACGTGTCAGTACTTCCCTGGGAATAGGCCTTTCGTAATGGCTACTTAGGGATTCCCTTGGGGATGGATGTCATGGCCCCTGGTTTGCACCGCCCGGCAGTCTTCTCCCGAGGGAGAAGACTGCCGTTCCGCTAGCGCCATTGAGAGCGTGCTCATGACAAGAGAAATGCCAATGGTGCTAGAAGTGGCGGCACGCCTATGCGTGCGAATGAATCCTTTGAGTGCGTCTGAAGCGACTTCAGGAGGAAGTGCGTCTAACGGCAAAGAGGCAAGGACTCTCTACCTTCACGTACGGGAAAATCGGGAAGCGAAAACCCTCTGATTTCCCTTTGCTATGGGCACTTTCCGAGGCACTATAAAAGAGTATTGAGGCGCGCGTTACAATGAAGGCATGTTGCGAGGGTGACACTCCTGCCGAAGTGGACTAACTTTAACCGACCCACAGGCGAATGGCGTCGAGTGATGGATGATGCGTGTATGGAGAATCGACGACGACCGCAGCCCCAGCCTTCGGGCCCAACCCCTCTAGACGTTGATACACAGGCAGTCAGTACTATCGTTGAAGAGATCCGTTCCAGGCTTACTAAGGCGGGGCGCAAGGACCAGGCTGATGGCTTTAAAAAAGCCTTCGGCGACCACGTCTCGTGCTATGGAATTAAGGCTATAGACCTGCATAACATTGGGATGGACTATGTTCGTCGGCTGCGCTCGCCTGGCTATTCGGCGTCAGTGGCGGTGGCAGACAATTTGTTTGGCACTGGTAATCTTGAAGAAGGGCTCATCGGTGCACAACTTCTCGGTGCTAATGCCCGCCACATCGGTGGCAGCGATTTCGAGCGCTTCGAGCTCTGGGCCGTTAAGCTTACAAATCCCCAGACGGCTGAGGCGCTAGGTACACAGTGCATCTCCCGTGCGATGTCAGGGAAGCCGTCAATCGCCTTGCGATTGCTGGAATGGGCAAAATCAGGCACAGCCCCAAAGAAAATCGCAGCAGTTTCCTCCTTTTCTCCTCTCGTTCGCGAAGGGAGGTTCATGACTGATGCGCTGACGGTCGCAGAGCCGTTGATGACTGATGCGAGCGAGGACGTGCAGCAGGCGGTGGGGACGATGCTGATGGAAATGACTAGGCTTCAAGCCCCGCGTGTCGTAGAGTTCCTGGGCCCGTGGAAGGGCAAAGGGCCGGATATTATCATGCAGCTTGCTGCGACTAAGCTTGCGGGCCAAGATCGGGCGGCGGTGCTCGGCTAATGACCATGGCCAGTGGTGTGGAGAAGCTGAGACCAAGTAGGGGCAAACGCGTGTACCGCGGTCTGCTTTTCGGTGTGATGGTTGGCGTGGTTGGTGCAGGGTTGTCGATTATCCCCGCGTTGTTTGTTCAAGCAATCTTCATCGGTGATTTGCAACGTTGCGAGGACCAACAGCAATTCGACCTTGCCGCGACAGGAGCAATCGTGACTACCTGCGGCCAGGACCTTTCTGACCAGCCAGTCTGGCTTCCTCCCGCGCTGATCGCGAGTGGTGGATTGATGGGTCTGCTAGGGGGATTTGGTTATGGATTCATCTCTCCTGCGCTAGCCCCCAAACGCCTCGAAGACCAGGACAAATCCTGGCTGCCTTTCTAGAGGTAAAGAAACCCTCTTAATCCCCACGCCTAAGTGCTACAAATGGCTCCCTTCTCCTGCTATTTTTCTATGGATCGGTCACCAGCTACGCGTGACAGACGAGAGCCGTTCAATAATTATGTTCCGAGTAGTTCCTTTGAAACCTGGACCTCTTGCGATATTAGTCAGCATTTCAATGCTGGTGCTAAGTGCGTGCGGTCTGCTCACCGAGGATAAACTCATTGTGTACTCGGTCGGTGAGGTAGGGTCACGTGACATCGTTGTGGCACGGTCGGACAGCGGAGATAGACGTATAGTGATTGCGGGGCCTAGTGACGACTTTAGTCCGGTGTGGTCACCCGATCACTCCCGGATCGCCTTCCTGACTAATCGAGACGGCAATGTTGAACTCTACACAGGATTGATGGACGGTTCCTCCGTTACGCGAGTGACGAACACGGGTGTGGATGAATCCCAGCCGACTTGGTCACCTGATGGACAGCGGATCGCCTATGTCTCACCCGATGCTGATGGAGCACCTCGGGTCTACTGGGTTAGCTTTACCGATCTGCTACCGAATCAGTTAATCTTCGAAAGTAATAATGAGGTGGACCCCGCTTGGTCGCCTAGTGGCACGTGGATCGCATTTGCGAGCCTTGATGAGAACGGAAAATCAGAAGGATTATTCCTGCGCAACCCGGACGGTGTGAACAGGCTACAGCTTTCAGCCTCGCCCGACCGTCACCCGCTGTGGTCACCCGATAGCAAGAAGCTGGTGTTCACTTCGACGCGTGATGGCGACGAGGAAGTCTACGTGCTGCACGTTGGTGCTACGGGCCCCGAGGGGCAAGCGGTACGCATAACAAACAACCCTGCGAGTGATTTCTCGCCAACGTGGTCTCCAGACAGCAAGCGAGTGGCATTTATTTCCGACCGCAATGAGAGCCGCGATATATTCACGGTATCGGACAAGGGCGAGGATATTCAGCCGTTGACGCGGAACCAAGTCGAGGAATTGAGCTTGGTATGGGGGCCAACCGGCAAGTTGGTGTTTGAGTCCAGGCCATCCGCTAAGTCGGAATTGTTCATAACCACGACGAGCGGCGTCCAGAACCGATTGTCAGTTGGGGATGTCACGGCTTCCCAGCCCGACTGGTAATTCGCTCTGAATCACGATGTCACTATAGTGGTGATATCACTAGCGCATGATTCAATCGCTGACTGGAATTGCTACCAACGACGACTAGGCAAAAGGCTTCCACCACTAGGAATTCCTTGTTCGACGATCCTCTCCTCGACTGACTAGAGCGTTAGAGAAGGACGCACAGATGAACGCCCGACGATGGACAGCCATATTATGACGAGCGCTTAGATCTCTCTCTTTTTGTCACGGATCGTAGCAAGGTGTCCGCGACGGTAGATGGTGATTGCGGACCTCCATTACTCTCTAGCCCATCACCCGCTCCGCATTCGCCTGCCTATATGGGGCTGGCCTAACCAGGAAATGATTCGACCTATTGAACCTCGTACTCAGGGCTGAGCTAGTGCTGATCCATGGTGCGTCGGGTTTTGGGCTGAAAGCGATTGCTAAGGCGGCGTAGAGGCACACGCTTATAGAGAAGCTGGGGGTAAAAATAAAATGGAGACGGCCTAGGTGCGAAGATCGGAGCATGGCACTGCGAACCCGAGACACGGAAGAGGATCATTTCAGTGAAAAACTCGGTCTTATGGCGAAAACGAAGCGTACAACGACTTGGAGTACAAAAGGGTAGTGTAATTGCGGTATCTGCTTCGTCCCGACCACTAGGGGAGCGCAAGGCCGGTTGAGGTGTCGACGGGTACCCAACCTGCGGATAAGGCCATCGCCTCAAGTTCATTTGGCTGCGTAATGCGTGCAACTCGATTCAGGAATGCCGACAGTCCCGGCGAATCTGAACGAATCGAGCGCAATTGCCCCTCAATAGGGCTGATCGATGCTGGACTGTCGGCGTAGGTTCCATTGAAAGCGAACCATGCATTGTTGAGCTTGCGGATGGGGTAGCCATTGGTCACGAATTCCAACCGACGTTCCTCTAAGAAGACCTCTGCGTCATCGACTAGGCCGGCCTCGAGGAGTTCTTCTAATTGAATCCGAGTGCGCTGCATCTCGCGCGGGAAATCAAACATGGCTGTTGATACGGAGTTGGACTCACGAGTCGTAGGGGGCACCCAGGTGGCGCGCTCGAAATGCTCACCCGTCAGATCCTCTAGCGCGAGGTCCCCTACCTCCTGTCCGAAAATGTTGGAGACCGTTTCATTGATACTCTGCAGCTCGCCTCCCGCGAACCAACGCTTCCCCAGCGGTTTAAACATTAGCCAGTGGTGTAGCCATTCGTGCGCCGCTAATTCCAGTGTGCCATGCAGCGAGCGATCCGGGCTGACTTGGGCGGGATAGGTGGCAACTCCGCCAATGCGAACCACGAGGGCTGAGGTGTTGGTGTTAAGGGATATGACATGTCGCTCAAGCGACTCTTGTTCTAGGAGGCTCACGCCAGAGTCGAGTAGTAGATCATCGAGCCGCTCAATGCGATCACGGGGCGAGCGCACGAGCACGAGGGAGCGCTCTTCGAAGGTGAAATCGACCGGTGGCCAACGGAAAGGACCAATCCCTCCAATCACCGCTTGCTCATGGGCTACCTTGGAAATTACAGACTCCAGCATTTCCTCGACGACCGCCTGAAGCTCCGAGCGGCGTTGTTGAAAGGTGTCTACTGTTGCCTGCATTGTGATAATCATGTCAGTATTCGGAGCAACTGAAGCGAGTTCTCGCTGTATGCCGCGCTGGGCTTCCACAATGTCACCCTGGAGATCGAAGAATTCTTTGACCTCCAGGAGTCGCTCGCTGTTCGTCAGCGTCCCTGGCCACACGAGATCGGCTGCACGGGTGAACCATTTGTCCATGAAGTGAGTGAGTTCCCACCGCACCAGGTCTTGTTCATGGACGCCAGCTGCAAGGCGAAGATCAGAGATGGTGTCCCCACGCCCTACGCTGGCGAGGAGGAGCACGAGAATCACCACCAAGGTCATTAACTTCCGGAGTAAACGGAACGCAGGAATTTTCGCTGTCATCTCGTTAACTCTACTTTGATTGTGGAGAGAGCGTTGCATGAAGGATATGAAAACCCCCGCCAAGAACTGGTGGGGCTTTTCATATCTTTCATGTGTTCACTGAGGGCTCCGCCGTGTTCACCGGCCCCCTCCCCCCGACGAGAGGGGAGTACGTACAGAGGCACCTGCTACCTAGTTGGTGCGGGACCAAACCGTATGGAACGGACCCTGGCCCCGGATCATGGAGACCATGGACCGGCGCTCCCACTGATGAAGCTCGTCAAGTGCGTCGTTGCACTGGCGCTCAGCGTTGGGATAACCAGAACTGAGCATCCGGTCTTGGAGCATGCCCCAAATTTTGGAATTGGAGAATGCGTTGATGGAACCTGACCACGGAAGCACAGCCAACTCACGGGCACGATCCATGTGTGGGCGAGCCTTGTTGACATGACGTAGCCTTCGCTCTCCTGAGCCTAGCGGGGCTGACACTGTGATGCGAGGAGGATCATCTAGTGCCCTACGGCTGTCGTAAGTCAGGCACTGGTTAATGATGGGGAGAATCACGCACACCACTTCCGCGGCTTCCGCATTCTGAAGCGATTCGGCCATCTCGTGGTCGAACTCTTGGTCGCTCATATACTCATCCCCCTTTCACTACCATAGTTTAGCCTAACAACTCTTGAAGTTGCTCCATGAAAGCAGGGAGGACTTTTTGCCAATCACCTGCGACACCGAACCGCGCATCCTTGAAAATATTGGCTCCAGTGTCCTTATTGATCGCGACTATCGTTCGGGCGTTGCTGCAGCCAGCCATGTGTTGACTTGCGCCGGATATGCCCACTGCAATGTACAATTCTGGCGTCACGGTCTTTCCGGTGAGGCCGACTTGGTAGCTCGACGGCACCCAGCCTGCGTCGCAAGCAGCACGAGACGCTCCAACGGCCCCTCCAAGCAGAGCCGCGAGTTTATCGAGATCTTTGAATGGTTCCGGGCCGCCGAGCCCGCGCCCGCCACTGACCACTACGCGTGCATCCTCTAGGCGAATGCCTTCTGCTGTTTGCTCCACTCGGTCCACGGAGCGGACACGGACGGCGGCGCCGAGATCTACACTCAGCTTAACGATTTGACCCAGGCGAGAGGAGTCGGGCTCGGCGGCATCAATGCTTTTCGCGCGGAGCGCGGCGACAGCAATATTCGATGTGCACGCTATGGTAGCGACAGCATTGCCTCCATAGACAGGGCGCGTTGCCAATAGGCGCTTCGCGTCGTCTATAGCGACAGCGGTGCAATCCTGGGCGAGCGCGGTACCGAGCCGGAAGGCGAGTAGAGGCATGACGTCGCGGCCCAAAAGTGTCTTGGAGCCCAGGACGATTCTCGGGGATGCCTGGCGGACGGCTTCCGCTGCGACAGTAACAATAGCCTCGGGGGCTGGTTTTGCGAGTGAAGGGTCATCGATGGTGTAGGCGATCTCCGCACCATGAGCAATCGCAATCTGGGAGGCCGCATCTGTGGAGGCACCTGCCAGGACTATCGAAAGTTTTTCGCCCGGAAGCGATGCTAGCAATGAGCGGCCAGCAGCGAGCGCTTCGAGGGTCGTCGAAGCGAGATCGTCACCTGCCATTTCACCGATAACGAATATGCCGTTGCCGTCTGCCATGGTTTCTCCTAGATGATCCGTTCGTCACGTAGCCGTTGGGCGAGCTTACGGCCCGCGTCTGCGTCATCGTCACCAATGATCATCTCGGTTTCGACGGCGCTTTGCGGCTTGTCGAGACTGACCAGTTCGAAGGCGGTACGGATCGCCTCAATATCGAGACCGACATCGTGTGCTGACCAAACAGTCGGTTGCACCCTGCGCGCAGCCATGATGCCGCGCATGTTGGGGTAGCGAGGTATGCCAAGCTCGTTGGAGACCGTAACGACGGCAGGCAGAGTTGCCTCGACTACCTCATGACCATCAGAGAGCACTCGTTCGACTCTGATGGTCATGTCATTGACATCGACTTTCTTCGCCACCGTAGCAACAGGCCATCCGAGGGCTTCGGCCACGCCTAGAGGCACTTGGGCGTTGTCCCAATCGCTAGCTTGCCTGCCCGCGAGAACAACATCAACGTCACCAATCTTGGCAATTGCTGCTGCGAGCGCAGCGATAGTCACCGTGGGGTCAATCGAGCTACTGAAAGCAGGGTCATCCAGGAGGATTAGTTCGTCAGCACCCATGGCCAGCGGTTTCTTTATGACATCCAACGCGAAGCCCGACCCTACTGAAACTACGATGACATAAGCGTCGCCGGAGGCCTCTTTGAGACGAATAGCAGCCTCAATGGCTTGTTCGTCGAATCCGTTAATCACCGGAGACTGATTCGCGGGCACTGAGGCAACGTTGGCGTCGATACGGAACGCAGATGTGGGAGTCTCGGGGTCAATGACCTGTTTGGCCATAACCACTATCTTCAGGGTCATATGGTGATGGCCTCACTTGGGTCACAGGAGAGAGCGTCTAGGAGCTCATTCTCCCGGAAGATTTCAAACGAATTCACTGTAAAATTGTAGCGAACCCGGGAACCGCTCACAAGGAGAACAGAACTAGCATGCGGCGAGCAAACAGCTCGTTCATCACGGCGTGTGACGGCCTAGAATCATAACGTCACGTTGGAAGCCGTCTAGATTGCAAACACCAGGCATCTGGCCCCAGGTGTCAAACCTGAATCGGCGGAAGAGCTTCAGACTCGATTGATTGTGACTGAATATCAGCGCGAGCAGAGAAGTCAGCCCTAGGCCAGGCGCGCGTGAAATGGCTTCGCTTACCAGCGCGGCGGCGATGCCTCGCTTCTGTTGGTCAGGTCTAACATAGACACTGATCTCGGCGGTTGCATTCCAGGCTGCACGTTGATCGAACGAGCTAAGCGAGATCCAGCCGGCCACGGCATTTTCGTCTTTATATACCCATAGAGGGTGGTGCGCGGGGCCATGCTCCTCGAACCACCCTCTACTAGAGTCGAGGGACACCGGAGCTAGATCAGCCGTGGATAGGCGTCCTGGGATAGATGCGTTATAAATAGCGATAATCTCGTTGAGATCGCTTGCGGTTGCAAACCGGATCATCTCGTTCCTCCTAGGGACAAGGCAGGGTCACCGATACCCATTGGTGTTTCCTCCATCATCGCTCAAGAATGCTTTAGGTGTGTACCGGCGTATAGAACCCGCACATTGAAGAGGTCGATAGCCTTTTGCTCCCCATCAGCCTGACCGTTCATAACTTTCTTTCCTATCGCGATGCTGCGCCGACATTGCGCCTTGAAAACGTGCACGTCGCGTGCTTGTGCGGAGCGAATGGCAATGGCAAGTCTGCATTGTTGGACGCGATTACGTGGGTACTCTGGGGCAAGGCACGTGGGCAGCGTCAAGACCAATTGCTGCACCACGGCCAAGACGAGATGATGGTGGATCTGGAATTTGATATCGGTCAGGAGCGCTATCGCGCCACTCGACGCTATTCGCGAGCGCGAAAAACACCTCAGAGCTCCTTGGAATTGGCAGTGCTGACTGGTTCCGACTACCGTCCAATAACGGGCGATTCAATAGGCGAAACGCAGGCGGACATCATCCGCCGTACCAACATGGACTACGATACTTTTGTAAACAGTGCTTACCTCGTACAGGGGAGAGCAGATATGTTCGCCATGGCTACCGCAAGTCAGCGCAAAGAGGTTCTGGCTCGAGTTTTAGGCCTTGGAATATATGATCGATTGGAAGAGCGGGCTAAGCTGCATAACCGTGAATTGCAAGGCGCGCTGTCAGCTTCGTCGTTTGAGCTTGAGCGATTGCGTGAGCAGGTGGGGCTTGGAGATCAGGTTCGACAGGCTTTTGGGCAGGTTGCGGGAGAGCTTGAGACTGCGCTGCTTCGGAGTGCGACTGTGAACCAGCGGCTTTCGTTGCTCCGGACGCAAGTGGAGAACCTGGAGCGCCGACGGGTTGAGTCGTTTGAGCTTGAATCGCAGGCTGTGAGGACAACGAAGAGGCGTGAACAGGACGGAACGGAAGTGCTGGAAATCGAGCGTCGATTGGCTGCTTGGAGGCAGGTGGAGTCCTGGGCTTCAGAGATTGAGCAGGGACACGCTGCGCTGCAGCAGGGCCGTGCACGCTTGCGCACGTTGAATGCCGCCGCGCAGTCGGTTGCAGGACTCCAGCGCGAATTATCGCCTCTGGAACACCGCATCACTTCAGCGCGTGCAGGCCTGGAGAACGAGATTGTTCGCCTGAGTCGTCGACTTACAGAAGACTTGATACCACGGGCAGCGTCACTGTCTGTGGTTGAGGAGAGCTTGTCCGAGATCGAGTCCGCGCTCAAGGTGGTGGACGGGCAGTCGACGCAGGTGTCGAGCGCTCAGGACGAGGAGCAATCGCTTCGGCTGGAAGCACGACGACTCGAACAAGAGAATGTTCGCATCGCAGAATCGGGGAAGGAAACGCGGGAAAAAATCGCATTGCTCGCCCATGATCACGGTGACGCGGCGGCATGCCCGCTGTGCGGAACGGCGCTAGGCCCGGAAGGACTCCGGCACATTGAAGAGTCCTACGAGACTGAGATCCAGGATATGTTGAATCGTCACAAGGCCCAGATACTGGAGGTCGCGGGCTTGGATGCGCAGGCGAGCGATCTCGCCAGCAAGACGAAGGCGGCCCGGGGGCAAATTGAAGGCGAGCGTAGGCGTCTAGACGGCGAGAATGCGCGCTTGATGGTGCAGCGAGATGAGGGAAGGCAGGCGCAATCGCTGCTTGGCGCTGCTGCTGCTGAGCTTGCCACTGCTGAGGCGAGGCTGGAGTCAGGTGCGTATGCGACCGCCGAAACAGCCAGTGCTGAGTCGCTGCGAGCCCGAATCACCGAGCTAGCGTTCGATTCCCAGGCGGTGGAGGCCGCCGATCAGGCGGTGCGAGATTTGGAGCGCTGGGACGGCGAGAGCCAAGCGCTGACACAAGCTCAAATGCGGCGCCCTGAAGATGAAATTTCCCTGGTGCGCGTGCAATCTCGTGTCACAGAGGCTGATGCTGAAATCGCTAGAATCACGGCGCAGCGCGTTGTTATCGAGAAAGAAATTACGGAATTGAACTCTTACCGAGCCCAGCGCATCGCAGTTGAAGCGGAGTCAGTAGTAGCAGGAAGCGCCCGCGATGAACTCCAAGTACGGAAAGGGTCGCTGGAGCACCAGCTCGATGCAATCACGGCAGCCGAAAAATTGTTGAAAAAGCAGGAGCAGGACCGCAAGGATTTAGCGGAAGAATCTTCAGCCTATGGGGAACTTGCTCTGGCTTTCGGAAAAGGTGGAGTGCAAGCGTTGCTGATAGAGGCGGCGATTCCGAGGCTTGAAGATGAGGCTAATGATCTGCTGAAGCAGATGACAGAGGGGCGCATGTCCCTCAAGTTAGAGACGCAGCGGGCAAGAAAAACGGGCAAAGGTGCGGACGGCTCGGAGAGCGTGGAGACGTTGGATGTAGTGGTGTCAGATGAACTAGGAACACGTAACTACGAGATGTACAGCGGTGGGGAACGCTTCCGCGTGGACTTCGCATTGCGCATTGCACTCAGTAAGCTGCTGGCCTGGCGCGCCGGTGCGCCGCTACCGACATTGTTCATTGATGAGGGCTTCGGTACGCAGGATGCGGATGGTCGGGATCGAGTATTGGACGTGATCAAAGCGATTGAGGATCGCTTCCAGCGTATTTTGGTCATCACTCACCTGGAGGAAATAAAAGAGGCCTTCCCTGTGCGCATCGAGGTCTCTCGCACCAATTCGGGGTCAACATTCGCGCTATCGTAGGGTGTTTTCATAGCACTGCGGGCGTCGGTTGGACTGACGCGAATAGCTGACTATCGCTCCGCCGACCGCTCCCCTTGTCCTCCTCGCGATTCAGAACGATCTGTCAACGGCCAAGTGAATCGGGCCGTTGGCCTCAGGCATTGGCCCAGCGCTTGCAGCAATCGCACGGGGCAAGGCCTGGGCTTCGTCCTCGCCATCAGAAACGAACTGGTGGGCCTAGCGTTGTTTGGGTTTATGCATCGAGAATTGATGGATAGATGGATGATGACTATGGGTTACATCGCCATGCGACCTGCGCTGTGTTTTCAATCGAATGGCCTAATAGCGCTTGGCCTTGGGCGTAATCCCGACCCCCATCTACAGGGTACCGCGATGCCCTTGTACATCGAATGAACAACCACCATTGGTCTGCGGAGTTGAAATGTGCCACGCTAGCGGCGGGTATCATGGCATACGGGTGATTCCGTCGGGCCTAGGGGGAATATGATCATTTCAGAAGAGAGCAAGGACAAAGGGCGGCGTGTCAGGGAGGTGCTGAGCAAGAACTCCAGCTCTCGAAGCGCATCGAACATGGCGGGGTTCGATCTGGTGCCGGAGCTTGAGGACTACGCATTGGGGATCAACTTTGGAGAGATTTGGAGCCGCGAGCAACTGAATATCAAGACCAGGTGTGCGGTGACGATCGGGATGTTGACAGCGTTGGGAGTGGAGCCGCAAATCAAATCGTACGTGGAGTATTCCCTGAACGCAGGGTGGACTCCTGAGGAGGTTGCGGAGATGTTCGTGCAATGCATCTCCTACTTGGGATTGCCGCGTGCGTTGAATGGGCTGCGGTGCGCGGGGGAAGTGTTCGCTGAGCGAAGGCTCACCACTAACCAGGAAAAAGGATGACGCAGCGAAAGGCAAGTGCGCTCGCGCGGCAATTGGAGCGTTACTATGTTCGCTTCAACGATGATTTCTGGGTTTTCTTCGCAACCGAGGTACAGCCATTGCTGCCGGATGCGCCGGTGTTGGCTGACCTGGGGTGTGGGCCGGGATTGTACCTACGAGATATGAGCGCGCGGCTGCCGAGGGCGAAGTTGATCGGGGTTGATCAGATGGAGACGATGTTGGGTCACGCACGGTCTCTAGAGTACGTGGGCGCGACTCCGACATTCAAGAGCGGGGACGTGACGGGGACGCTGCCATTGATCGATGAATCGGTTGACCTGCTGACAATCGCGGCGGTGATGCACTCGTTGGAGGACCCCTTTTCCTTTTTGAAGGAAGTTCGCCGAGTGCTGAAACCCGGCGGAGTGTTTCTGCTGTATGACTGGGTGCGAGTGGGCTTCAAGGCGTATCTTGACCTCCGTGTGAGCGAGCCGGGCGATCCCCTTGAAGCGCGGTACCCGAGGGCACTGGAGTTGTTCTCGACTCATAACAAGTACACGGATCAAGACTGGCGCTGGATCTTCGAGGAGGCTCACTTTTCGGTGCTCAAGGAGGCTTGGCCGTTTCCGCGAGCAATAGCGCTGGTGACGCGGCCAGAGTAGCTACCGCGGACGGGCCTCCTCGAAGTAGCGTTCGGTGGCGAAGCGAGTGGGGTCGATGTCCCCGCGTAGAAAGCCGACATCTGAGCGCATCTGCATCATCTCTCGGAGGCCGTCCCAGGCGAACGAAAGATCCCTGGAACCTTTGAGTGACCCCGCTGCACCCAGATGGGCACGGAGGTAGCGGAGTAGGAGCGCTTCGTTGCCTTCGGCCCATTCGCGGCGGACGACGATGATGCTGGCGTAGTGAGTGTAGAGGCGGTTAATGGCATCCATTACCCACATACCATCGGCAAGCTTCCGGCCCTCGCTGACCATGGCTCCAACCGCTTTGCCCTCGGCCATGGCTGCGACGCGGCCGTCAGTGGCGCCGAACTCGGTCAGCGTGTAATCATTGACCTCTTTGAGGCCAGCGGTTTCTAGCAGCACGCGAAGAGGTGTGACGTAACCCGACTCGGCGGCGTCGACGGCGATGACCGTGCCTCTGATGTCCTCGTAGGATTTAATTTCAGGCCGGACTACGAAGTCCTGCCGCGGGAGGGATTCCATCGCTGAGACGACCAATAGGTCAGAGTCGTGCTCCTCGGACCAGTAGAGGACGTTATCGAAATTGGTAGAGACGACGTCCCAGATGCCGTCTCTGAGCTGTGCCATCTGGATTTTGGACGCCTGGGTCAGATCGACCTCAATGGCGAGGTCTTCTGCTACGTAAAACCCCTTCTCGACGGCGTGGTCGTGGAGAGCGCTTCTGCTGAATGTACTGGTCCGCAGCGTGTCGACCATGTTGGCCTTTTCTGACGTTAGATAGTGGGTGTGATCGGGGATGTGCGCTGGGCTTAGCCCTTCACCACTACGCTGATCAAATAACGATCAGGGACGAAGACAATCTTGTCGATGGTTTTGCCTTCGGTATAGGGGCTGACCTTGTCAGAGGCGAGGGCGGTTTGTTTGGCTTGATCTTCGGTGATATTAGCGGGCACGGTGATCTTGTCGCGGACTTTGCCGTTGATTTGGATGATGAGGGAGGCTTCGTCGATGGCAGCGAGGGCTTCATCCCAGAGAGGGAGGTTTTGGGCGTGGATGCTGCCGGTGTGGCCGGTGCGTTCCCACATCTCTTCGGTGATGTGAGGGGCGAGGGGAGCGAGGAGCAACAGGAGGTCGGTGACCGCGTCTTTCCAGACGCCTTTGGATACTTTTGCGGCTTCGTGGATAGGGGATAGTTGATTGGTCATCTCCATCATCGCGGAAACGGCGGTGTTGTATTTGAATCGCTCGATGTCTTGGATGACGCGGCGGATGGTCTGGTGCGTGAGGCGGGTGACATCGCGGTCGCTGGCGGCGTCTGTATCAGGTAGGGCATCGGTGGGCGCAAGGCAGAGATCCCAGGCGCGATTGACCCAACGGGCAACGCCGTTAATTCCGGTGTCTGACCAGTCACCCCCGCCTTCCCAAGGTCCCATGAACATGAGGTAAAGGCGGACGATGTCCGCGCCAAGGTCGTCGACGTAGACGTCGGGGGCGATGACATTACCACGGCTCTTGGACATCTTGTGGCCACCGTGGATGACGGTTCCTTGGTTGAAGAGTCGAAGGAATGGCTCACCGAAGTCGATGAGGCCTAGGTCACGAATGGCTTTGGTGAAAAAACGTGCGTAGAGCAAGTGCATGACGGCGTGCTCGGCACCGCCGGTGTACTGGTCTACGGGCGCCCATTGGGCTATTTTCGCTGGGTCGAAAGGGCCTTGGTCGAAGTGGGGACTGGCGTAGCGGTACATGTACCAGGAGGAATCCACGAATGTATCCATAGTGTCGGTTTCGCGGGTGGCGGGGCCGTCGCAGCTGGGGCACGTGGTGTGGAGGAAACCATCGTTGTCCTTGAGAGGTGACTCGCCCGTGGGCTTGAACTCGGCGTCCTCAGGGAGGACGACAGGGAGTTGGTCTTCGGGGACAGGTTGTGTGCCGCACTTCTCACAATACACGATGGGGATGGGCGTGCCCCAGTACCGCTGGCGCGACACGAGCCAGTCGCGCATGCGGTAGGTGATGGTGCGCGCGCCCCATTCACAGGCTTCGATGTGGTCGGCGATGGCCTTGTAGCCATCAGTGTTGAGCAGTCCATCGAACTGGCCGGAGTTGACCTGCGAGCCCGTCCCTTTGTCGACGTACGCTTCGTTCAAAGGCTCTCCATTGTAGGAGGGAGGCGCGATGACCACGCGGATATCGAGATCGTACTTCTTGGCGAACTCAAAATCACGCTGATCATGGGCAGGGACGCCCATGACGGCGCCGGTTCCGTAGGAGGCGAGAACGTAATCACCTACCCAGATCTGAATCTTTTCCCCATTGAGCCGATTGACCGCGTAAGAACCTGTGAACACGCCCGTCTTCTCACGCTCAGTGGAGAGTCGGTCAATTTCGGACGCCTCTCCAGCCTGCTGGATGTAGGCATGGACAGCGTTGTACTGCTCCGGGGTCGTTAGCTGCTCAACCAACGGATGCTCCGGTGCGAGAACCACGAAAGTGACGCCGAAGATAGTGTCGATGCGGGTGGTGAAGGTACGTAAATCTTTGTCGTCGAGGCCAATGGCAGAGATGTCGAAGGAAATCTGAACGCCCTCGCTACGACCAATCCAGTTGGTCTGCATGAGCTTGATGCGATCAGGCCATTCGATGACGTTGGAGAAATCGAGGAGTTCGTCCGCGTACTTGGTGATCCCGAAGAACCACTGGTTCATCTGACGTCGGATAACGACGTCGCCGGTGCGCTCACACTTGCCATCGACGACCTGCTCGTTGGCAAGAACTGTCTGGCAGGTGGGGCACCAATTGACCGGTGCGGAAGCGCGGTAGGCGAGGCCCTTCTTGTAGAACTGAAGGAAAAACCACTGGTTCCACCGGTAGTACTCAGGCTGGCAGGTGACGACTTCGCGTTCCCAGTCGTAAATGGTGCCCATGGATCGGAGTTGGCCACGCATGCGTTCTATGTTGGCCATAGTCCAGGTGTGCGGGTGAATGCCATGAGTAATGGCGGCGTTCTCAGCAGGTAGGCCGAAAGCGTCGAAGCCCATGGGATGCATGACGTTGTAGCCCTTCATACGCATGAACCGCGCGTGGGCGTCGGAGGGGACCATCGCGTACCAATGGCCTACGTGGAGGTCTCCTGAGGGGTAGGGGTACATAGTGAGACCGAACCACTTGGGACGAGGGTCCTCGTCGGTGACGTAGTTGATGTTGTCTTGGGCCCAGCGCTGCTGCCACTTGCGGTCGAGTTCGGTGGGGTCGTAGCGCAGGGGGGTGAGGCGTGGGGTACTGGTCATGTGAGGGATGGCTCCGGGTGGTCTCAGGGGCTGGAACGTTATCTTACGACCTAGGCGGCTATGGGGCTATGTGGAGAAGTGCTTAGGCACACGCTAAGAGGCAAACTTGGAAAGGGCGTATCCGATGGCGACGGCAGTGAGGCCGAGGCCGAGGGATAATAAGATATTGGCTAGCGCGCCTGTGTAGTTGGAGGCGCGGACAAGGGCCATGGTGTCGTTGGTGATAGAGGAGAAGGTGGTGAAGCTGCCCAGCGCACCGATGAAGAGGAATAGGCGAGCTTCGGTGCTGAAGAGGTTTCGGTTTTCTCCTATGCCCGCGAGGATGCCAATGAGAAGCGACCCTGCGACGTTAGCAGTCAAGACTCCCCAAGGAAAGGCAGGGTTGATCAGCTTGCCGACGCCGATCATGACGCCGTAGCGGGCAATGGCGCCGATGAAGCCGCCCGCACCTACGAGTAGAACGTTGATCAATTATGGCCTTCCGGTGCGGAGAGCTTGGCTTCTTGGAATTCCCGCTGCTTGCGCTCGAATTCGCGGCGCTTCCTGCTTTCTTCATCTCCTTCGGTGGTGCCAAAGCGACGGAGCCAGTAATCGCCTTTGCGGGGGAAGTCCATGTAGAGGCCCATCTCCCCTCCCCCCAGGACGTGAAGGTGGCCATGGGCTTGGGTTTGGGCGGCTTGCTCTCCGAAGTTGGAAACGAACCGGAAGCCTTCAGGCGCGTCTCGTTCGGCGATATCGACGGCGAGTGCCGCGGCTTTCCCGAAAAGGGACGATCGCCAGAACTCTTGCTGGGTCATGTGGATTTTTGGTACGACGAGGAGCATGACCGGAACCCAGGTGAGTTTATTTTTGAAGACAAACAGGTCTTCGTCTTCATAGCGAATGCTTCGCTCTTCGCGGCCTGAGACGATTCCGCAGAAGTCACATGAGCGGATAGCTGGGGACTGGAGGTTAGTGAAGTAACGTCCGGTCATCGGGTGCGCTGGTCCCGTGGGCGTACTGCCCCTCCATTGCCTTGCTGTCGGTAGTCCGGCGCGAGAATGGGCACTACTGTGACGAGTCGCGCGTCGGCTAGGCGCGAGGCAATAGGGTCTTGGGGATCCATAGGGATTGCACGAGTGGTGATGATGGTGGGGAGCTTGGCATTGTGGCGGTGGACGATGATCTGGTAGAGCTTTTCGGTGGCCCAGGCCGATGAGGTTTGAGCACCGAGGTCGTCTAGAACCAAGAGCGGGGTTTGCTTTATCCGATCAAATAGTTCGTCGTAGGTAATGCGCGAATCCGGGCTGAATGTGTACCGCAAATGATCTAGCAGATCCGGCACGAAGGCGAAGAAGATTTCTTCGCCACGCTTGAGTCGCTCGTTGGCGATGGCGATGGCGAGGTGCGTCTTGCCACTGCCGGAGTCACCGACAAGGACGAGCCAGCCTTCTGGTTGTTCAGCGAAGGCACGAGCGAAGGTAATGGCGGCTTGGAGCGTTTGACGGCCTTGAGCGTCAGAGCCACGACCTGTCAGGTCGAAGGAATCAAAGGACATCTGCTTGAGGAGTTCAGGCTCGATAACGCCAACGCCGGTGACTCCCGTGCGGCTTCCGCCTCCGAGTTCGACGATCTGAGAGGTGCGTGGGTCAAGCACGCGGCTCTGGAGGCGAGCATCTAGGCGGTCGACGGCGACGCCAGTGGTGATGATGGTGGGCAGGTTTGTGAGATAGCGATGATTGAGTACTTGATAGAGTTTTTCCTCCGCCCAAGGGGTACCGCTGTGATTTCCCAGGTCGTCGAGAACCAAGACGGGTATATTTTTAATCTGTTCGAATAGCTCGTCGTAGGTGAGTCCCTTTTCTGGGCCGTAGGATGAGCGGAGGTGGTCTAGGAGATCAGGGACGAACGCGAAGAAAACGGGATCGCCTTTGACCATGAGTCGGTTGGCAATGGCGGCCGCAAGGTGAGTCTTGCCAGTGCCCGAACCGCCTGAGAACAGAATGGTACCGTGGGGTGATTGTGCGTACGACTGGGAAAGGGCTAACGCATTGATGAATCGAGCGCGACCTTCAGTCGTAATGGCACGGCCAGTCGGGTTGCTGTTCTCGAAAGTGATGCTGGCGAGCATGCCCATGTTGCTGAAGCGATGGAGCCTCGCGAGGACCTGGTTGTCATCAGCGTTGCGCTGACATACGCAGGAAAAGGCCTTCCCGAACTCCGAGTGGGTTGGTGGCACATCATGCCGAACCCATCCACTTCCTTTGCAAGTGGGGCATACGGGCTCAAGGGAGGTCGCATCAGCGGCCTCGAGCCATTCAGTCGGCAGTTCGCCTCTTGCGGAGATACTCTGCCGCTGAAGCCGTTTGAGAATGTCTCCCAGACTCTCCACGCTTGCTTGTCCTTTGTCCTTTGTTGATTTCGCGACCGTCAGTGTTGGGCCCGTCAGTAGCCCATCGCTCAAGGATGGTTGAAATGTAGCGCCAGTTGCGGATGTTGCGATCCACTGCTTCCTTAATCGCGCCCTCTACCCACTCTAAAGGATAGGTTGCTTCTGCGTCCCGCAATTGATCGGCGACCATGGGCGTAAGCAGGCCAATGTTGGATTCGTAGAGAGTGTAGATATTCAATTGTTGGGGCATCGTAGGCTCAGGTGCTGTGCCACGGATTGATTGTGAGCACGGCTCCGGCGATGTCTCTGCGACAATCTGGGAATTCTCAGGCGTCTTCAAAAGGAAGCGCCCGTTGCACTCGAGAAGAGTGCCCCGTTGGATGGCGCCGCCGAGCGCTTGGCGTATGGCGGCCTGCGAGCCAATGGCGATAGCGAGGATCGAGTCGGACAGGAGCAATTCCTCATCCACCCACTTTGGCATGTCCTTGACTTGCGATGCGTGCCAGAGGAAGCGCAGTGTGCACTTGAGCTCGGCTACGTCGCTGATGTCTGCCAGCAGTGAACTGAGGAATGGACTGGGCACGGGGAGTGCTTTCGTTCCTTTGGGAAATCCGTCGAACAGAGGCATGACTAAGCGCCCGTATATGCGGTGGCGAGACTTTCGAACCGCATGAAGTTACCACGGAAGTAAAGGTGAATGCTGCTGGTGGGCCCGTGGCGGTTCTTGGCGATAATGATCTGGGCGAGATTCTCTGGGTATTGCTCGGTGGGATTGCGCTCTGCCCATTGGTCTTCGGTGTAATACTTGTCTTCACGATGGATGAATGCAACGACGTCGGCGTCTTGTTCGATGGAACCTGATTCACGCAGGTCGGAGAGCTGGGGGTAGTGGTCTGGTCGTTGCTCAATGGAACGGCTGAGCTGTGACAGAGCTATGACGGGGACGTTGAGGTCACGCGCCATGGCTTTGAGTTGCCGGGTGATTTCGCTGAGCTCTTGGACTCGGTTCTCGCCTCGGCCGTCGGCACGACCGGCGATGAGCTGCAGGTAGTCGACGATAAGGAGGTCCACTCCGTGTTCTGTGTGGAGGCGCCTGACCTTGCTACGCATATCAAGGACGGTCTGTGCTGGC
>Ga0302127_10000703_pt1 | contig 18944 bp, 17 predicted proteins | sample CB4_SCM_MG_FD_204452 | JGI IMG/M metagenome (GOLD analysis project Ga0302127, IMG submission 204452) | Marine microbial communities from Western Arctic Ocean, Canada - CB4_SCM | ecosystem: Environmental > Aquatic > Marine > Oceanic | place: Canada: Western Arctic Ocean | collected 2017-09-24
ATTTCCAGCGTGCGGGAATGAGCCAGACTGTCAGCAAGCTTGTTGAAGCTTTGGCGCCCGTCGATGGAGAAACCCGGAACACCTTCTTCCCAGCCATAGATACGCGAGCCATCTTTGCGCGCGAAGCCGTCTTGTAAAGTAGCCACGAGCGCTTCGGCGTCGGGCGCGTCCTTAATGCCGTATTGCAGGACAAACGGGCAGGCAACTGTGCCAAGGATATTGTTTTCACCGGCAAGAGACATGACATCGAATGCGATGACAGCCCTGAACTTCGCATCCGTTGCAGCCTGTAACGCGAGCTTCCCGCCTTCGCCATGGGCAACCGCCGCGATTTTTTCTTCGGTCGCGGGGAGGTTGCGCAGGATTTGTGCTGCCTCAACGATATCGGAGGCCGTCAGTCCATTAGGCACCGCGAGGACAGAATAGCCTTCTTGTCCAAACAGGTTAGCACGGGCTTCTATACCGGCATCGAGAGAGCCACGGTCAGAGATTAACAACAGGCCTGGACCTGAACCACTGTGATGGACAGCAGTAAAAGCGCTGACTGATTGTCCACTAAGGTTGATGGTTACAGAGCTTCCTACGGGAGCCAGAACCCGTTCGCGTGTTTCCTCTGCCATCCTGTATTCCTTGCTATTGTTAGCCGATGACGGCTTCAGTTTCTGTATAATTGCGTGCCTGCGCGTCAGCAACGGCCTGATACGTAACCTTGCCTTGATAGACATTTAGACCCGCTCGCAGGTGTGCGTCGGCCTTCATAGCATCATTTGCACCCTGTTCGGCGAGAGCAACGATATAGGGCAGGGTAGCATTGTTGAGTGCGAAAGTTGATGTCCGCGCGACGGCGCCTGGCATATTGGTCACGCAATAATGTACGACACCCTCATCTATATAATACGGATCTGAATGGCTGGTCGGTTTGCTGGTTTCGATACAGCCACCTTGATCAATTGCGACATCAACGATTACCGATCCGCGCTTCATCTTCTTGACCATATCGCGGCTGACGAGTTTGGGGGCAGCGGCGCCTGGTACCAAAACGGCGCCAATGACGAGGTCAGCCTCGAGCACGGCTTCTTCAATACTATGTACCGTCGAATACAGCGTGGTGATAAGACTGTTAAACTGGAAGTCGAGTTCCGCCATTCGACGTTGCGACATGTCGATAATGGTGACACTTGCGCCCATGCCATTGGCGATAAAGGCGGCATTTGTGCCAACGACACCACCGCCGATAACAACGACTTTTCCCTGGGGAACGCCGGGCACGCCGCCAAGCAGCACTCCACGGCCACCGCGTTCAATCTCAAGACCTGAAGCACCAGCCTGAACCGACATACGCCCTGCAACTTCACTCATCGGTGCGAGTAGGGGGAGCCCGCCACGGTCATCGGTGACTGTTTCATAGGCGATGGCAATGGCGCCACTATCCAGCAATCCCTGTGTCTGAGTTTCATCGGGGGCTAGGTGGAGGTAGGTAAACAGAACCTGGCCTTCACGCAGCATTGCAATCTCGGCCGCCTGAGGTTCCTTAACTTTGACGATCATGTCGGCATCCGCGAACACACTGGCCACATCGGGGGCAATTGTCGCACCCACCGCGATGTAATCTGGATCATCGATGCCGATAGCGCCTCCAGCATTGGTTTCTATGACAACTTCATGTCCTCGGCGGGTTAGCTCGAATACGCCGGGAGGCGTCATCCCAACTCGGTATTCATGATTTTTAACTTCTTTGGGGACACCGATCCGCATTACTTGCTCCTGTTGATGAGACCCAATAATAATGAGTGACAGGAAAAAGAAAACCAAGGAAGTCACTTATGCGCGCGTTGATGCTGGAAAAGATCGGACAGCCCGAAGATTTAGTCTTGGGGGATTACCCCTCGCCGGAACCCGGGCCCGGCGAAGTGCTGGTTGATGTCCACGCCGCGGCTGTTAATTTTCCCGATCTGCTGACCATTGAAGGCAAGTATCAGTTTCGTCCTGAACTCCCTTTCGTCCCGGGCAAAGAAGGGGCGGGAATAGTTGCCGCCGTCGGCCAAGGCGTAACGCGCGTTAAACCGGGAGACCGGGTCATGATCCAGGTCGAATATGGCTCCTTTGCGGAGCAGGCGATTGCGCCTGAACATGAATGTTATTTAGTGCCGGATGCCATTCCCTTTGATCAAGCGGCATCTATTGGCATTGCCTTTCAAACTTCTCATCTCGCGCTTATCGATCGCGCGGGAATTCAAGCAGGCGAAACGGTGTTAGTTACCGGTGCCAGTGGCAGCGTCGGAATCGCGGCGATGCAACTCGCAAAGCAGTATGGCTGCACGGTTATTGCCGGGCTGACCACACCCTCCAAGGAAGCGGTCGTGCGTGAAAATGGTGCAGATCATGTCATCGACCTGTCGGTTGCTGACCTGAAAAACAGTATCCGTGACCAGGTTTATGCCCTGACGAATGGCCAAGGCGTGGATGTCGTCATCGAAGTGGTTGGTGGCGATGTTTTTAGTGGCTGTCTAAGGTCTATCAAATTTCGCGGACGGATGATTGTTGTTGGGTTCACCAGTGGTGTTATCGCTGACATGAAGACCAATTACGTGTTGCTGAAGAACATCTCTGTCATCGGTGTTGATAGAGGGCAATATCGTGATAATGAAGTCGACTGGATGCATCGAGTGCAGGATGAAATCTTTCAGTCTTGCGTTGACGGTAAGATCGGCATGCCGGTTCAGGCATCATTCCAGATGGAAAACTTTATAGGGGCCTTTGATTTGATCCGGGAACGCAAAATCCAAGGTAAGGTGGTCCTCGCAATTCGATAATAAGGAAGAGCATATGGCTGAAACGGAATGGGAAACACTTCACGTCGAAGGCACGCCACGGATTTGTGTTGATGTCGCGGGCGAGGGGCCGTTGCTTGTATTTCTGCATGGTATTGGTGGCAACAAACTAACCTGGCACCTTCAGCTTCCGGAATTTTCCAAGCATTTCACGGCAGTGGCCTGGGATGCGCGCGGCTACGGCGGCTCTGACGATTACGACGGTGATCTTGACTTTAGTGATTTCGCCCGAGACCTGGAACGCGTTTTAGATCATTTCGGAGCCAAGAAAGCCCATATCTGCGGGACCTCAATGGGAGGGCGTATAGCCCAGGATTTTATGGCGCTTTATCCCGAGCGCGTCGCAACATTGGTGCTCTGTGATACCTTTGCGGGGGACGATGAAAACGACGTCCGCGCTAGCCGGTCGCAGACGATTGAGGAGTTTGTTGAAACTCGTATTCGTCCGTTCCTCGATGGGGCTGACCCTGCTGAGGTTGCCCAAAAGCGCGGTGGCAGATTAATGGCGCCGGTTCATTCGGCAGATGCTAGCCGACGGGCTATTGAGGCGTCGTCACAATTGCATGTCGAAAGTTATATAAAAACCGTGCGCGCCTCGGCCGCTTTCTCACGGGTTGATAATCTAGAGAATATCGACGTGCCCACGCTTCTGCTATTTGGCGAGGAAGACCCACTAACACCACCAACTGTTGCGGCGTATATGCTAGAGCATATTGCCGGAGCGGAACTTGTAATTATCGAGAAGGCCGGTCATATGCCCTATCTCGAGAGACCCGATGCGTTTAACCGCGCCGTATTATCGTTTTTACACGATCACCGAGATTTGGCGCGTTAGCAGCTCACCACTTTTTCGACGGCAGCGGATTGTCGAGAGCGTCTTCCAGCGAGTTGACCCGATGGAACTGACCTTCGGGACGGAGATGCCCGTCGTCATCGATTTGATCCATGCCACAATAAAGTTCGAACTCAAACCCGTCGGGGTCACAGAAATGTAGCCCCATATTACCGCCAGCACCTTTGCGGCCCTCAAAGACGACCGGGATGCCATTTTCTTTGAGGTAATCGCGGGTTTTGAAGAGAACTTCCGTGTTCTCGACTTCCAGGGCGAGGTGCTCAACTCTTAGAGCGTCACCGACATTGGCTCGGCTTTTGGCTTTGCTTGGTTTTAGGCCGATTGCATGATGGTCAGCGCCGCAACGGAAGAAGACCATACCGATGGCATTACGGTCTGTTTCCTCGAAGCCCATGACTTCACGCCAGAACTTCGCGGTTCGTTCAACATCGGTCACTTCATAGACCATATGGCCGAGCTTGTTCACCTTGATCGGGGATTCGCCGACATATTTTGTCGGGTGATTCTCCTGAGCGGATTGCGAAACCTTTTCGCGAAACTCCTGGTCTATTGAGTTATCCATTGAGTTGTTATCCATCATTCCCTCCTAAAGGTGAGTGTCAGGCCGTTGGCCCGGTCCATTCAGATACAATGTCTTGATATTCTGGCCGCTGGCGATCTGTCGGGGCTTCGGTCATTGATCCGAAATAAATGTAGCCCGCAACCTTGTCTGTGGGCTCCAGCCCAAGAGCGGCTTTGACGTCGTCATTATAGGCGTACCATTCAGTAATCCATTGCGCGGCAAATCCCATTCCTTGGGCAGAGGTCAGCATGTTCTGGCAAGCTGCGCCGGATGATAAAATCTGCTCCCATTCGGGGATCTTATGTTCGGGGTTGGTGTGTGAAACGACAGCGATCACGGTCGGCGCGCGGGCAAAGCGCTCTTCCTCAATCTCGACCTGCTCATCAATGCAGTCCGGGTTTGCTTTGCGGAAGGCTTCGCCGAGAATTTTCCCCATTTTTTCACGAGCATCGCCGCGGATAACGATAAAGCGCCATGGTGTGAGACGGCCATGGTCTGGCACGCGCATACCGGCGCGCATGATATTCTCAAGGTCATCAGAGGACGGGCCGGGCTCTGCCATGTTGCGAACGACAACAGAGCGGCGCTTGAGCAGAAATTCGGATAGATCGGACATGTTTTACTTACTTTTCTGACAAAGGAATGATTTGATCAAAGAATATAGCATTATTGGGGGTTTTGTCACGGAGGAACGATGTTATCGCGCTTGACCCCCGAGACCGTGGAGTGCGAGAACAAAGCCTAAATCTGAGGAATTGTAACGAAGGAAAAAGCAATGGCAGGCGGCGTTCTTGAGGGCAAATTTGCATTGATTACGGGTGGTTCACGCGGGATGGGTCGGGAAATGGCGATCGCTTATGCCAAAGCAGGTGCCGCCGGTATCGCGATTACCGCGGCTCCAGGAACCGACGAACAAACTTCTGAAATCCAGGACGAACTTAACGAGGTTCTTGCCGCCGTTGAGGCTGAGGGTGGCAAATGCATTACTTTGCTTGGTGATGTCGCGAGTGCTGAAGATTGTATCCGGGTTGTTGAGGAGACGGTTAAGGCATTCGGTGCCCTGCATATTCTGATTAATAATGCTGGAAAGTCGGGCCGCTATGTCCATGCCGGCGATGGATCACTGTCGATATCCGATGTTGATCCCGCTGGATTCAAAGATGTTATCGATACCAATATCCTTGGTCCGTACCTGATGACTCATGCTGCCTTCAAACATCTTCAGGCGGCGGGCTGGGGACGCGTTATCAATATCTCCAAGCGTACGGATTCTATGCATCGCTCGGCGATTACGCCCTACGGCCCGTCAAAAGCGGCCATAGAAGCTGCTACGATTGCCTGGGCAGAGGCTATGTACGGTTCCGGCATTACGTTCAATGCGCTGAGCCCAGGTGGGCTGGTGGATACAAAATTCGCAACTGGCTTAATGGATGGTAGAGGGCTCGATCCGAGGGTCATTGGACCGATGTCTGTGTGGCTCGGGTCTGAAGCCTCAAACGATACGACAGGCTGCCGATTTGTTGCGGAAAATTGGGATGATAGTTTGCCGGTTGATGACGCCGCAGAAGGTTGTCGCGAACGCGCGATCTTTACGACGCCAAAACGAGAAACGCCGCTGGAAAAAGCGTGGCGCGAACCGGGTAGCTAATCCGCCTGATTCTTGGCTTGAAAGGCGGTACGGAATATTTGTCGCCGTGCCGCGAGGTCAAAATCGCGCTTATAGGCTGTTGGCGGTTCAACGGTCACCCGGGCCCATAGAAACCGCGGGCCCGGTGCGTCGGTGATAAACTGAGCCGCTTCGGCAAACTGATTAGGTGAATCGATTTCCAGTACGGAGGGGATGCCAGCGCCTTCCGCCATGATAGCGAGATTCGTACGCCGAGAAGTGTGACCCAGTTGTCCGCCGGTTTCGGCATGCATGCCGTTATCGATACAGATGATCGTAAAGTTATTCGGCATCATCGACGCGACGGTGGCAAGCGAGCCGATACCCATCATTAATTCGCCATCGCCCGCGACGGACAAGACGTGTTGCGTCGGCGCGGCAAGGGCAACGCCAAGCCCCATAGAAACGGTAGATCCCATGGCGCCTGCCATCGTGAACAGGTTTGCACCGTCATCGGTTAAACCGGCGGTGTCTTTGGAGGCCCCGGCCAGACCTGAAACAATCAGGAAATCATCCGGGTTCGGCAGGAGGTTGGGGAGTAAGTCACGGCGGTTAATAGTGCTCATATCAAAAAGCCTTTGCGCCTAGGAATTTCTGAGTAAAGACAAGAGCGACGCCTTGTCCACCTGTATAGGCCGCGGAGATCGCCGCTTCAGTGGCATGCTCCAGCTCGTCTTCGCGGTCGACTTCAATGATGAGAACGCCCATGGCTTCGAGGATCGGAATGACTGCCTGGCCCATGGGATACTGCCAGTGGTTTTCTTCGCCATAATCGCCACGCATGGTGACGATCATTAACATCGGAAAGCGACCACCTTTGACGAGTGACAGATAGTTCGGGCAATTGCCGACGCCGGATGATTGCATACAGACAACGCCACGCTGCCCGACCAGATCGACACCGGCGCAGACGGCAACGCCTTCTTCTTCGCTGGTCAGTAAAACTGTGCGGGTTTCATTATGTTCGTCCGCCATTTTTATGATGTCGGTGTTGCCGAAATCGGGGACATAGCTAAACAACGTAACATCAGCCTCAACCAATTTGTCAAAGACCAGTTTTGACCAAGTCTCTCTGTCGGGAGCTTGCATAGGTTTTTACTTCAATTGAAAAATATTGTCTCTTTGTCTCATGCAGTTTGCGCCGGAGCAAGACTCGCCAAGCCTAGCTGTGAACGGCTTCCGCATAGGCGACACCATCTTCGAGTTTGATGTCGTCAAACAGGTCGCGTTCATGCATCCAGCTCTGTGTCCGTTCAAACATTTTCTGCGTATAGGGCTGCGGCACAACGCGTTCGCCGTTGCCAAACCGTCGGACATCAACCTGGTCGACATAGCGGTCCGGAATTTCGGTCAGAAAGTATTTTTTGTATTTCTCCGGCTCGGCATCAATATCGGTTTGGGCCCGGATTAAGCCCCGCATGTATTTCTCAACATTGTCCGGGTCGGCGTCATTGGCAAACATAAAAGCCATCATGAAAGTCGTTGAAACAATACGGCGAAACCCTTTTTGCTCCATGAGATAGAGCTGCGGTCCCCAAACATTCACGGCCGGAATTTTGCGAGCGATGGCGGCATCAACGCGTGACCAGCTGGTGCCGACAAATTTCAAGGCGATGTCTTTTGGGTCGAGGAAAGATTCCAGTGCCTGTTGTGCTGAATAGTGACTGCCGGAATGAAATCCAACGGCAACATCAATATTGGCTAGATCATCCGGAACCAGGACATCAGAGTCGCCTGGAACAACGATGGCGGCGTCGCAAATACTGTAGGCTTTACCGTACATAACGCCAGTGTTGAGCTTGGCTGACTGGTTTACGGTCCAATGGCATGCGCAGCTAACATCGCCAGCATCCTCAACGGTACCTTTGCGCCCGCCGCCATCGGCATAGCGTTCAAAAGCGCCGTGCAGATTGTCTTTGATCGGGGCGTCGGAGGTCGCTTCGGGTAGCATATCGACGGTCTTGTAGCTGGCGTCGATGTTGAGAAAGTAATCCAGTCCCTCATCGGCAAAATAGCCTTTTTCGTCGGCGACCCAGTCATTGAGTCTGCCATGTGGTTGGATGGTGAACTTGGCCATGGAATGTCCTTTAAACTGCTTTCTACTAGTTGAATAGCGCGTCGCCGCGTGGTGAACTCCTACCCAACATTTGGTGCCCAATAGTGTACTACTAAAATAACAGGATTGGGAGGCTTCCGTGAAACTGACCTTGAGCATTGCGACAGACGTAAACCCACGGACCCGCCCAATCATGGATGGTTCTGTCGAGGTGGATGGTGTCGATTTAATCCATACGCCTTTACATCCTTCTGAAATGTTCTGGCGTCAGCTTAAATTCGGCGATTTTGATATCTCCGAGATGTCGTTCTCGTCGCTGATCAAGGCGGTCGCTCGCGGGGATGACAGCTGGGTTGGTATACCGGTCTTTACCACCCATCATTTCTTTCAGAACTGGATCGTCATTCGCAAGGATGCGGGGATCGAGAAGCCCGAAGATATGCGGGGCAAACGCGTCGGTGTGCCAGAGTTCCAGCAAACCGCTGCCCTTTGGTCGCGCGGTATTCTCAAACACGAATTCGGGGTTGATCAAACCGAGATGGAATATTTCATGGAGCGTTTGCCGGAGACGAGCCATGGCGGGGCGACAGGGTTCGAAGCGCCCCCCGGCGTCACGGTTAATCAAATCCCGATTGAAAAGAACATTGGGCAAATGCTGCTCGATGGCGAGCTTGATGCGACGCTATTATATCTTAATATCCCGAACCTGGTTGATCGGAGCTCCGCCGATCTGGAGAGCCACCCAAATTTTGGGCCGCTTTTTCCTGATCCTGAGGCCGAGAGTCTGCGCTATTTCCGTAAGACCAATATCTATCCGATCAACCATACGATGGTGATCAAGCGCGCATTGGCGGAGGAGCATCCTTGGTTGTTGCTCAATATCCTCAAGGCTTTGAACGCGGCAAACGAGTTGGCCAACCAGCAACGTCTGGAACACATCGACTATTATCGGGCATCAGGGCTGATATCGCAGGAGGCTTATGACGCGCTGTGTGAGCCTCTTCTACAACATGGCATCAAGGCCAACCGGGAAACGCTGGAAGCGGCGACATTGTATTCTTATGAACAGGGGCTCACGCCAAGACAGGTTGCGCTTGACGAAGTATTCGCTAAAAACACCATGGATCATTAAGACCCGCGACGCTTAACTAGCTTGAAAAGTATTTTTTGTGATTGAAACGCAATTTCTTGGCGTGCCAGACGTCGACGCCTGGATTTTCTTCGGCCTATCGATTACGGCGTTTTTTACATCGATCGTAGGTGTCGTGACCGGTACTGCGGGCGGATTACTTCTGCTCGCGGTCATGGCGTTCTTTTTTGAGCCTGCGACGCTGTTGCCTTTGCATACGATCATCATGCTGCTCACTTCGGTACACATGGTCTTCATGTTCTGGCGGCATATTCTAAAGGCCACAGTGCTGCCATTTCTCGCCGGATCGATCGTCGGGGCAACGTTGGGCGCAAATATCTTCATCGCGCTCTCGGCTGCTATTTTGCAGGGCATCATCGGGATTTTTATTCTTATTCTGACCTGGCTGCCAAAAATCACGACGGCCGGGGGCGAACGAAAACGGTTCGCGGTCGTGGGGTTTGTCGTCACTTTTTTAGGAATTTTTGTCAGTGCAACGGGGACACTGTTAGCGTCCTTTATTGCGAGTGCCGCACCGACGCGGCAAAATCATGTGGCGACGATGGGGGCCTTGATGGTTTGCAGCCATGTGACCAAGATCGTTGCCTTTGGTGTGCTTGGGATCGCCTTGTCCGCTTATGTACCGCTGATGATTTCGATGGTCGCAGGCGCGGCGTTGGGCAATTGGGTCGGCAGCAAGATGCTCGACCGGATGCAGGAACAGATTTTCCGCACCATTTTCAAAATCCTGCTGACCGTTCTCGGCTTACGCCTGATCTGGATCGGTCTCAGAGGGCTCGGCTGGTTCTAGCCTTACATACTCCGGAAGCAGTTTAAGACCGCATCACGTGAGATTTTGGCAATTTCTGCGTCATAGGCTGGCTTGCCGGGGGTCGAGAAGTTATGCGCGTGACCTTCATACACCGCGATTTCGGCATTTACGTGATTTGCATAGGATACCTTAATCGCGTTGACTTCTTCCATCGGGATTGAATTATCGATACTGCCAAAATGGTAGCTCACGGGGCAAGTGATGTTCTTGGTCTCATCAAGGTGTAATCCGATCTTTGTGCCGTGAAAGGCGCCAACAGCGCCTACGTCAAGCCGTGCCGCACAAAGATGCGCATAGCGGCCGCCAAAGCAGTATCCGACAACAGCGATCTTGCCGTTGCAGTTAGGGTGGGTTTTGAGATCATTGATGATGTCTTCAATATCAAGCATGCCTTGTTCTGCATCAAACGCTTTGTAACGAGCCTGTGCGATGGCCATGTCCGACGTTGGTCCGGGGTGTTGGCGCCAGAATATATCGGGCATGGAGACGACAAATCCATCTGCGGCCCACGCGTCTCCTAGCTTCTGATTAGTTTCGTCAGCCCCTGAAATTGCGGTGATATAGAGCAGGCCAGGATATTTCCCATCACCATCTGGTGCGGTCAGGTACCCGTCGAAGGCTTCGTTGTTGCGCGTGGTGTATTTGATGTCCTGGCTACGCATAGTGTTTAGTTCCTGATTAGGCGTTGAATAGGGGTAGAACGGCACCGGCAGCTGCAAACATCTCGGCGTCTTTATTCTGGAAGCCAATGAGCTGCAAACCGAGTGGCAATCTCTGGGTTTCGAGAACTGGCAATGAGACAGCCGGGACACCGAGTAATGACGTGCATACTGTGAAGTTGGGATCACCAGTCCAGCCGAGGCCTTCCGGTGCTGCATCGGGCGCGGAGAGCGTGACGCAGACATCGCAATGATCTTCCAGCTTCGCGAAAATTGCGCGAATTTCGTTACGGCGTTCCAGCATTCCTCGGAATTCGTCTTGAGACATGGTTTCTGACTCTGCCAGCCGTTCACGGGCGCCATCGCTGAGCTTATTCGCCTCCATGTCGCGGGCGTAGGTATTCAACGGCCAGCGGCCTTCCCAGGCATTGATGCTGCGGGAGAGTGGGTTTGATTCTGAAATTGCCTGCTCGGCCTCTTCGACGGCGGCATTACTGGAGCGGTCGATTACTGTAATCCCGGCAGCTTCCAGTGTATCTCGCGCTGATTGCAGCTGCTGTTTTGCTTCGTCGGTCGCGAGTTCCCAGCCAGCGGTTTGCAGCAGGGCCACAGTCTTTGGCTTACTAGCACTGGGCAAATGCATTGGGCCTGTAAGGCCGACATAGCCCGCATCACCTCCGGCGCGTGACGACATTTCGCGGGCCATGACCCAGGTATCTGTCAGCGTTGCGGCGATCACGCCGGTGCAACTCTGGCTGAAACCGTCGAAGCTGCCACCACGATTGATACCGCCGACGCTAGGTTTGAAACCATACGCGCCACAATAGCTTGCGGGGCGGATTATTGAACCGATTACCTGTGATCCTGTACCACCGGCGAGCATGCCAGAACCAACGGCGGCAGCGGAGCCACTGCTTGATCCGCCGGGTGTACGGTCTGTGTCATAGGGGTTGCGGGTGCCTCGGGGCTGGGTCGCGGCGAATTCAGTGGTAACAGTCTTGCCAACAACAACAGCACCGGCTTCGCGGAGCGCAACGACGGCGGCGCAGTCCCGACCCATCTTCCAGCCTTCGAACAGAGGCGAGCCTTGTTCGGTGACCATATCGGCGGTTTCCATGACGTCTTTGACACCGATTGGCATGCCATCGATAGGAGAGAGAGGATTGCCAGCTTTCCAGCGGGCAGTGGCTTCATCCGCTGCGGCGCGGGCACCATCGAGATTGGTCGCAACGAAAGCGCCGATAGTTCCCTCATGAGCGTCGATCACCGCGATACACCGTTCGAGGTAATGTCGTGGCGTATCGGTGCCATCGGCAAAGGATGCGGTTGCAGCGTGAAAGGGGCGGACTTTGGGATCGATGCCAGCGGCCATGATAGTTCTCTCTTTGTTAAATTAAATGCTGTGTTTAACCGACTAGGTCATGCGTGCCTTTGGCAAACAGTTCCTCGACGCTGAATTTACGGGGTGTGATGAGCTGATCGAAAGCGGTTTGGGTCAACGCTTCGAGCGCTGGCCGATTTGGTTCTATACCGTAAGGGAACGGGTCGCCCTTAACGCCTTCTTCCAACTCAACTGTCAGTGTATCTTCCTTGGACAGGTCGCCGCCGCGATTGATTGACGATAGATAGGCTTCCTTTGAAGACTTCAAGGCGTTGAACAAATCGACGGCAAGGTCCGGATACTGCTCAAGAAGCTCGTCTCTAACGACGATGCCGTGATTACACGGATAAACACCGGAATTGTGATAGGAGGCAAAGCCAGCGGCTTTGGGGTCGCCAATCAAAGGCTGAACACCGTCGACAGGTTCTGGCAAGGTGCCGATGGCCCCAACGATTTCTCTGTTGGCGAACAGGTCTTTGAAGTCCTTACCCATCGAATTGTAATCCGCGAAAGACGGTAGCTCGAATTCAGCGACATGTTCATCGTCAGTGCAAGTCCAGTGAACCTTGCTCAAATCGACGTCATATTCAGAGCTCAGGACATAGCGTGCCCAAACGCCCGTGGTAACCGTGTAGCCTCTCACGATACCGGCGGTTTTGCCCTCCATATCCTTAGGCACGCTCAATCCGGCATTTGCATCGACGTGGATTGCCTGATGATGAAAATTTCGAGTTATGAAGAGAGGGAGGGCGGTGAATTTTTTGCCAACTGCTTTGGCCGCGAGGTAGGTCGTAAAAGGCATTTCGCAGATGTCATAAGCGAGTTCTCGCACCATTTTTCGGGCAAATACTAAAATGTTTTCTGCTTCGGGAAACTCCAGCTCCAGCCCTTCATTGATCGTTGTTCTGGTCTTCATTTCGCGCATGAGCCCGTAGCTGCGAGTGGGCACTACTAATTTTGGCATTGGTCATCCCTCAATCTTCTTGAAATTTGATATCTCTGCTTACAGCAAATTGGGCTCGGCAGCAAAGTGCGCGAGCCGTCGTTTCAGTGTTTGAAACTGGACAAACACCCAGATTTCCCGGCAAAATGCCCACAACGAATGAATAGCAACTGGCAGAGCAGGGAGTCTTAACGATGGTTAGCAATATCAACGCCTTTGACGGCGACGGTCATGTTGAAGAGTGGGAAGAGACATTTTCGGACAAATATCTTGATGCCGAATTCCGTGATCGTCGCCCGGTTGTTATCGAAACTGGTGAGAACGAGCGCGATTACAAATGGTTGATCGAAGGCGAAACGTTCCGCATCGGTGGCTCGCCCTCCAGTAAAAGTGGTGTCGTCTCGCTGGAATACGAAAAGATGTCCAAATGGCGTGGCTCGCACGAGAGCGGTGAGTTCCACAGTGCGCAGCATCGCCTCGAGGTGATGGATGCCGAAGACACACTAATTTCGGTCAATTATCCGACACTACTTTTGCAATGGCCGGTCGCTAAAGACCCCAAGCTCAATCAAGCGCTGACTCGCTCCTATAACAACTGGGTTGCTGATATTTCTAGTCAGGCGCCGGACCGGCTGAAGTGGGTCACGGTTATTTGCCCCAGCGATCCGGAAGAGGCCGCGCGGGAAATGATCCGCACTCAAAAGATGGGCTCTGTCGGTGTCATGGTGCTTGGTGACTACAATGAAAAAGGCCTGGACCACCCGGATTTTGAGGTTATCTGGCAGACTGCGAATGATATAGGCATGCCGGTCAATGTGCATCCGGGGACGGGTGCGTTGAAGGCATGGGAAGAATATCCCAGCGTCGCCGCCGATCAGTTCCTCATGTCGGTGGTGCGTGGTTTTAAGACTATTTGCAGCTCCGGCATTCTGGATCGCTATCCAGACGTCAAAGTCTCCTTCCTGGAGACTGGCTGTACTTGGGTCGATTTTGCTATCGAGGTGATGGATTTCACCCTTGATAGTATTCGCGAGCGTATCAAGCATGATGCCTTGCGAGCTGAGCATATGCCGATCATCGAGCGCGGTTTACCGAAGATGACGCCAGAGGAATACATCAAAGCTGGCCGTATCTTTATCGGTTTTGAGGTCGATGATGATCTGCTGCCCTATATGGTCAACAAATATGGGACGGATTGCTGGGTCTATGCCAGCGATATCCCGCATGCGCATCGCCTGGTAAATTCACCGAAACACGTACTCAACCGGGATGACGTTCCAGAAGACGCCAAGGCAAAGATTCTGTGGCAAGGCACGGCCAAACTTTATGGTCTTAATCTGGACGCAGCGAATACTGCCGCGGCCTGACTAACGCGCCTTTAGGGTGCACAGTCTGGAATTTTACGGTGATGTGTCGCCTGTTCGTAGGCATAGGCGAAGTTGATCATATTCGCATCGTCATAGGGCCGGCCAAGGAAGGTAATGCCACCGGGTAGATTGTCGGTGGTGAAACCTGCTGGCACGACGACAGACGGTACGAATATCAGGAAGGTATTGATGTGCGGCGCACCCCATTGGTCAATATGGGGCGGGTTTATGCCGTCTTTGATTAATGTCGGCTGATGCTCGACCGCCTTATGGACGAAGGCATCGAGGTTATAATCTGCCATGGTCGCGAGGAAGCGGGTCATCAGCATGTCACGGGCATGCAGATATTCGCCAAATTCCTTGCTGGTATCCTCGTTTTTCCAACGCGTGCGCACGCCATGAACGGTTTCCTGAAACAACGGTGAGGCCATGATTTCAGCGCGTGTCTTGAAGGGTGTATTGGCACCGCCAGCGGCATAATCTGCAAAGGATTGGTTTTCCTCGGTATTGTTCCGGGCGCGCTTGTCCAACAGATCATTCATGCCGGGGATTTCAACGGGGTCGACAATCACCGCCCCTGCGTCAGCAAGCTCACCGACCGCACGGTCGAATAGGGCAGTAATCTTGGCAAAGTCATCTGACTCCGGTTCGGTCCGATGGCCCATCGGTGTCCGCATAATACCGATCCGTTTGCCCTTCAAAGCATCCTTATCCAATAGATCAGCATAGCTTTCGGGGGCTTTGCCGACGCCACGGGCGGTGACGGGATCAGCCGCGTCATAGCCAACCATACAATCTAGTGTCTTCGCCATATCCGTTACTGTGCGCGACATCGGGCCAAGCGCCCCGTTGGTCATCGGCCACCCGGCATAGACGCCATGACGGCTGACAAGACCTGCCGTAGGACGCATTCCGGCGACGCCATTCCAGATCGAAGGGCGGCGGATGGAGGCAAAACCTTCCTGACCGATACAAACAGTCGCGAAATTGGCAGAAACAGCAGCGCCTGAACCGCCTGAAGATCCACCGGCGGTACGTTCCAAATCATAGACGTTGCGGGTCGAGCCATAGAGAGAGCCATGGGCATCGCCCGCACCCATCTCGCCCAGCGTTGCCTTGCCGATGAAGATTGCGCCAGATTCTTTGAGCTTGGTAGCAATCGTGCAATCGCGGCCCGGGTTATGGTCTTTGAACAAAACCGAACCCATGGTCGTTGGCATGCCATCGACATCCGCCTGATCTTTCATCAGCAGGGGGATACCGTGCAACGGTCCCACCATTCCGCCATCGGCCAGGGCTTTATCCAGCCGGTCGGCATCATCTAGTGCGTTCGGATTTATCGAGATGACCGAGTTAATTTGCGGCCCGTTTTTGTCATAGGCTTCGATCCGGTCGAGATACATCTGCACCAGTTGCCGTGCGGTCAGGCTACCATCCTGATAGGCGGCATGAATATCAGCGATTGTGGTATCAACTACATCGAAAGTACTAGATGAAGACATATCGATAAATCCTTATAAATATTATATATTTTTTTTATATTCGTTTTCGCGTTGTAGCTCTAGCTGACGTAGCGCACCACGCTGAATTTTTCCCGTTGGAGTGTGTGGCAGCTCGTCGACAAACTCAATAGCACGAGGATATTTGAAGGCGGAAATTTGTGATTTGACGAAGTTCTGCATCTCCCTAACCAACTCGTCTCCAGCCGCGCTCTTATCGCGTAATTCAATGAAGGCTTTGACAATTTGACCTCGGTCTGCATCCGGGGATCCGACGACGGCAACTTCACGGATCGCGGCATGTTCCATTAGGATCGCTTCGACCTCCAGCCCAGAAACGTTATAGCCGCCGGTCAGGATCATATCGTCGGTCCGGGCTTCGTAAGAGAAATAGCCTTCTTCATTACGAATACAGAGATCGCCGGATAGGTTCCAGCCGTCGCGGATATAGGCCTTTTGGCGGTCAATATCATCGAGATAGCGGCAGCCATTGGGACCTTTGACGATCATCTGGCCGACTTGGCCGGGGGCGGTATCGTTAAAGTTCTCATCAACTACGCGGACTTCAAAGCCGGGGACGGCGGTGCCGATAAGCCCGGGCCGGATATCGTCGCCGGAGGCGGAGATAAAGATATGGAGTAATTCGGAAATACCGAGCCCGTTGATAATCCTGACACCAGTTTTCTCTTCCCAGCTATGGAATACGGCGGGGGCCAGTGGTTCACCACCGGCGATACACAGTCGGAGCGATGAGGTGTCATATTTGTCGATCTCATCGAGCATGAGCTTGTAGCCGGAGGGCGTTGAGAAACAGACCGTTGCCTTGTGCTTCTCAATGGTCTGCAGCAACACTTCTGGAGTTGCCCGTTCGACGACAACAGTTGAAGCGCCGAACCGCATGGTGTCGGTCATATAGGCGCATAGACCATACAAAAAGGCGATTTGTGGGCTACCACAGACAATGTCGTCAGGTTGGATTTTGACCACATAGCGGATGAAGGTGTCAGCAACAGCGAGAATATCGCGATGGAAATGCAGCGTACCTTTGGGCGTGCCCGTTGATCCTGATGTAAAGCCAATAACACAGGGATCATCTGCGGATGTATCCACATTGTCGAAGGTGACGGATTTTGTAGCCATCGCTTTATTCAGTGATTTGGCATCTTGTTCGCCGAAATAGAGAATATCTCTTAGGTCATCGGTTTTCTTGCCAGCGGCGTCGATGTCGTCCGCCAGCTTGATGTCAGAAATCGCCAGATTTACCTTGGCTTTCCCAATCATATAGACCAGCTCGCGTTCACGAAGCACTGGCATGGTTGCGATCGCGATGCCGCCTGCTTTGAGTACGGCGAACCATGAAGCGATGAGCATGGGGTGATTACCAGATCGTAAGATAACCCGCTCACCGGGGACCATGCCGTAATCCTCGACCAAGACATTCGCGATCTGATTGGCGCGCTCCATCAGATCGTTATATGTCCAGATATCGTCGCCGAAATAGATCATCGGTTTATCGGCACAGCCACCTGCGACCATCTTGTCCAGCAGTTCCGTCGCCACATTCATCCGCTCGGGATAAGCAGCAAGTTCGGGCAGGACAGAGTAGTCCATTTCCGGCCACATCTCTTTAGGCGGCATATTGTCGATGATGAAAGTGTCGGTGTGAGCTGTGGACATTAAAACGCAGAACCTCTTTTTGCAGAATATCGCGTGCACATTAGTACAAAAAGGGTTGGTTGGCACTGGGGCGAATGATAGCTTGCGCGCCAATTTACGAAACGGGAAAAAATGAATCCGCTTATTCAGCTAGAATTGATCCGTGAATCCCTCGTTGCGGTGGTTAACGAGATGCGCGCCAATATCATCCATTCGTCCTACGCGGCGATCATCTACGAGGGGCATGATTTCTCCTGTGCGCTGATGTCTGCCGATGGCCGACAGGTGGCGCAGGGACTGGCCGATCATCCCATTCATATCTTTGCCGTCCCGTATTCAACACGTGAAGTCGTGAAAGTGTTTAAAGACGATATTCACGAGGGCGATTTGTTTCTGCATAACGACCCCTATACCGGTGGTACGCATCTGAACGATGTGTTGTTGCTGCACCCCGTATTCAACGAAGGAAAACTGGCGCTTTTTGCCGCGATGCGTTGCCACTGGAACGATGTCGGTGGCATGACACCGGGATCGCTTTCTGGCCGAGTGAAAGAGATTTATCAGGAAGGTATCCGCATTACCCCGACGCGGATCTGTGAAAAGGGCGTGATGAACCAGGCCGTTCTTGATGCCCTGTTTAATAATATGCGCGGTCCTGAAGAACGTATTGGTGACTTTAACGCCATGCTCGGGACGGGCCGTAAGGCAGCGGAACATCTGCAGCGGCTTTTTGAACGGTTCGGTGGCGATGCGCTGATTGATGGTGTGGAAGCGCTGATTGATCGTTCAGAACGGCAGATGCGCTCGCGTATTTCCGACTGTCCGGACGGGGATTACTTCGCTGAAGGTTACATTGAAAGCGATGGATCGAATCCTGATCCGCTCGTGATTCGGCTTAAGCTCACTGTTGCGGGTGATTCGATCAACGCTGATTTCACCGGCACATCGGCCCAAACCAATGGCCCAACCAATTGCGGACCAGCCATGGCGTTCAATGCTGTCGGCACGATCGTCAAAGCATTCCTCGACCCCAAGACACCAATTAATAACGGCTCGTTTAATCCGATCAGCGTCACGGCACCGGAGAAGAGCTTTATCAATGCCCGCGAAACGGCGCCTTGCGGTGGGATGGCCGAAGTTAAATTCCTGATTGATTCCGTTGTTGCCGCCGCCATGGGGCAGGTGGTCCCAGAGATGACCGTTGGTGATCTCAAAGGTGGGGCGAACCATATCCATATCGCGGGGCCTCGCGAAGATGGCGGGACCTACATCCATTATGAATGGCCAGCTGGTGGTACCGGCGCGTCTGTTGGTGTCGATGGCAGTAACGCTGTGCGGAGTTATAACGAAGGCGATTTCAACTCGATCCAGTCTGTTGAAACGGTTGAGTCACAATATCCGCTGCGGGTCGAACGTTGTGAGATTAGAACCGGCGCCTGCGGTGATGGTGCGAACCGTGGTGGCTTTGGTCTGCGACGCGAATTGCGGGTTCTTGATGAGACCGCGATGC
>Ga0302127_10000704_pt1 | contig 18906 bp, 16 predicted proteins | sample CB4_SCM_MG_FD_204452 | JGI IMG/M metagenome (GOLD analysis project Ga0302127, IMG submission 204452) | Marine microbial communities from Western Arctic Ocean, Canada - CB4_SCM | ecosystem: Environmental > Aquatic > Marine > Oceanic | place: Canada: Western Arctic Ocean | collected 2017-09-24
CAAGGGCGTCGGGCAATCTCCCCTCGGTGTCCGTGCCATCGACCACGATCCAGCTGCTGTTGTTGAAGTAGGCCTCGGTAATCGGCTCAGCACCCGGGCCAACAGCGGAGATATCTTCCTCGGGCTCGTTGCTGTTGAACACAGCGACGCCGAGCACGACCAAGATCGCGGCGACCGCGCCACCCAAGAGGCCGAGCTTCATGTTCCGGCCTCGCTTGCTGTTTGCAGGCAGGGATCTCAGTGGCTCCATGACATCGAGCGCGTCGGCGTCGGAACGGAGGCGGTCGAAGGTATCGGGGATGCGGGGGTCGTCGTCGAAGTCGCTCATGAGAGGTCCTCTTGGTCAAATTGTTCAAGGTGGTCGCGCAGGGTCTGTCGGGCGCGGTGCAGATGGACTCGGGCGGTCGAAGGCGCGATGTCCAAGATGTCGGCGATATCGGTGATTGATCGGTCTTCGAGGAAGTGGAGCGCAACGGCTACCCGCTGGTTTTTCGGCAGCTTGGCGACTGCGTCCTAGACGGTCGCGTCAGCGGGCTCAACCGGGGGAAGAGCCACCACGGGCGACCCCAGTCGGAGGACCGCCTTGGCCTCGCTCACCAGTCGTCGCCGTTGCGAGAGGGCAAGGTTGATGGTCGTGCGCCGAAGCCATGCGCCAGGCTTGTCGTAGCCCTGGACCTTGGCCCAGTGGCGGTTGAGGCGCCCCATGGCATCTTGGGCGATGTCTTCGCCATGGCTACGGCTACCCGAGACGGCCGCGGCCAGCGCGACCATCTTTGGGTACTCGGCGACGAACAACGCGTCGAATGACGGCACGGGGTGCAACGCTGCCTCAATCGGCTCGTTCGCCACCGCAACCTCCCGGCGCTGCTGGGTTCGCTCTGTCTCGACGTCCACACCACAGCACACGCACGAGCAGGGGTGGGCGTTTACCTGCGCCATGTTGAGTTGGGGCCTGTCCCCAACTCAACAAGGTTCTGACGTCAGCAGGGGACGCGAAGCCCGGGAGCTAGGGACAAAGTGGGTCGTTGGCTCGCAGGAGGTAGTTGTATAGGCCGGCTTCTTCGGCGACGCAGAAGGCCTCTTCGATCACGGCTAATGTTTATGGCGCTCGGAGTGCCATGTCGTCGTAGGCATCGTCGTGGACGATGAACCGCGCCGGGGGACTCTCGCGGAGTTCCACAGCGATGTCGTCATAGATCTCGATGCTGATCAGCTGCGTCGGCCACGAGAGGTTTCCCAGCTGGTGATCCTGCCCGGCCACGAACAAGAAGTTCGGGTTCACACCGATTCCCCAGGCCGACGACTCGGCCCCGAGCTCTTGGTTCCATTGGCTCCATGCCTGGGCATCGGCGCAGTCCGGGTCGACCTCGCGACGGAGCTGGTCGCGCCCATCTTGGGTGAGCGCGAGGTCGTTGGATACGAGCTTGGAAAGCTTGTCGACGCCGTCGGGGGCGATCTGGGTCAGGGCCAATATGGCGACTGCCACGGTCCCCGCGGCAAGGAGCGGCGAGCGAACGGAGCGGCCACTCTGGAGGATCGCATCCAGCGCGAACCATCCGAACAACGTGAACGGGACCAGCCACAAGAAGGCGTGGTACCGCCATCATTGCTGGATGAGGAAGAGCGGTACGGCGACGGCCGCCCATGCCACCACCGCCAGGGCTCGCCGATGCAGAAGCCCTCGCCAGTTGATCAACAGGCCCAGGCCACCGAGCGCAATGAACGGCGAGAAGATACGGATCGTACGCCGGGTGGCGGCTGTCAATCGGCCCGTTGGCCGGGGCCACAAAGCGTTGCGTTCGCGTGAGTACTCGAAGTACTGCTCATAGATCTCGCTGTAGGCATCGTTGACGGCGAAGTAGATGAGAAATGGGACAATGAGGACCGCCACCCCCGCGATGGCAGGCCAGATCACGTCGGTCCAGGCCGCCTTGAGATCGCGGCTCACGGCCTGCCACAGGGCCGGTAGCGCTACGGCGAGTGGGATCGCGACGTACGGGAGCTTGAGGTATGCCACGACTGCCATTGCGAGCCCGGCGAGGAAGGCGCGCCGCCGGGACAGTTCGCCGTCGTTGTCGGGCATGACCAGCATCACCGCAGCCAGCACGGGAATGTTGATCAACGCCTCGACCTGTGTTTGGTCGTTGTAAGTGGCCGCCAGAAAGTACGTGCCGAGCATCGGAAGTGGCAGCGTGGCAGCCAACCACCGTCGGCTGAACCACGAGCGAGCCTGCCGCTGGAGTACCCACCCGAAGCCCAGCCAGGTCGCCAGTTCGACAAGATGGATGCCGACGGCGTTGCGGCCAAAGGGCAGTTGCGCGACCAGGTAGTAGATGAAGACGCCGGGTTGTTTGAGGTCGATGATCTCTTTGTAGAGCACCTCGCCATCGGCGATCTCCGATGAGAACAACGCAAACGTCGCCTGGTTGGCCCACAGCGGTTGGGCCACTCCGAGCAGCCCCATCAGCCCCACCGCAAAAAGGGTTGCGATTTCCAGGCGGCGCCAGGAACCATCACCTTCGAGCCAAGCGCCCATGCGCATACCGACGCTGGGGCGTAGGCCGGTCTCGCTCGCAGTGCCGTTCGCGCTCATCGAACCCGACCGTAAGACCCGCCTACCAGCCTGGCCAATGGGTAAACCTGCTGACAGCGTCCATCGGCCTCTGTGCAAGACGTGGCCGCACTCACCTTTTGTCAGGCACAATGGACACCCGCACGACCAATCGCGTGCAACGAGCCATCGAAGGGAAATCACCATGGGTGAGGCATACATCATCGACGCCGTACGGACGCCAGTTGGACGCCGCGGAGGTGGCCTCGCCGCTGAACATCCCGCCGACCTCGGTGCCCACGCCATCAAGGGCTTGATCGAGCGCACCGGGATCGACCCCATGGGGGTTGATGACGTGGTCATGGGCTGCCTCGACAACCTTGGACCCCAAGCCGGCGATATCGCCCGCACGGCATGGCTCGCCGCGGGCATGCCCGAGGCTATTCCGGGCGTGACCATCGATCGCCAATGTGGTTCTGGTCAGCAGGCCGTCAGCTTCGGCGCCATGGGTGTCATGGCCGGTGTGCAGGACATGGTGGTCGCGGGGGGCATGCAAAATATGAGCATGATCCCGATTGGCGCGGCCATGGGTGTCATGGATCACGAGGCCATCGGCCACCCAGAGATCGAGGATCCCTACAGCACGTCCAAGGGTTGGACCGCTCGATATGGCACCCAGGAGATCAGCCAGTTCCGCGGTGCCGAGCTGATCTGTCAGAAGTGGGGGTTCAGTCGCGAAGACCTCGAGGTCTTCGCGCTCGAGAGCCATGAACGTGCCGCAACCGCCCAAGACGAGGGCCGATTCGACAACGAGATCCTCGCCTACGGTGACATCGCTCAAGACGAAGGCGTTCGCCGCGGCACGACGCTCGAGAAGATGGCCGGCCTCGCCACCCTCGAGCCCGGCGGCGTCATCACGGCCGCGGTAGCCAGCCAGATCTCCGATGGCGCCGCAGCCATCTTGGTCGCGGGCGAGCAAGCGGTGAAGGACCACGATCTCAAGCCCCGAGCCCGCATTCATCACATCAGCGTGCGTGGCGACGACCCCGTCTACATGCTCACAGGCCCGATCGCCGCTACCAAGCACGCGATGGAAAAGACCGGCATGAGCATCGACGACATCGATCTCTTCGAGTGCAACGAAGCCTTTGCTCCAGTCCCGTTGGCATGGATGCGCGAATGTGGCATCCCCCACGAGAAGGTCAACGTCAACGGTGGCGCGATTGCCTTGGGGCACCCCCTCGGTTGCACCGGGGCCCGATTGATGACCACGCTGCTCAACGAACTCGAACGCACCGGCGGAAAGTACGGCCTGCAAACCATGTGCGAGGGCGGCGGGCAGGCCAACGTGACGATTCTCGAGATGTTGTAGCGGCCCGGGCCCGGCGGATTATCGCCGGGCTCTTTGTTTCCTGTTCCAGGGCTGTCTGGTGTTGCGTTGTTACACGGTGTGTCAACGCTCGATGCGATCGACCAGTCCCCAGGCGAGCGCCTGTTGTGCGTCGATCGGCTGGCCCGTGATCGCAAGATACGCCGTGCGTTGCCGTCCGATCCGACGAGGAATGCTGACCGTCCCGCCCGAGCCAGGCACCAGACCCATTGCGACCTCGGGAAGTTGAACAATGGTGTCGGGAGCGGCGATGACCGTGCCGGCGAAGGCAGGGAGTTCGATGCCGGCGCCGACACAATGGCCGTGTACATGGACTCGGACGTCGCGTGCGAGCTGATTGAGCCACCAAGCGGGGCTACGGAGCAACCGCACATGATGCGCGGTGGCCGGGTCGGGCGTGATGCCGAACTCGGCGAGGTCGCCGCCAGAGCAGAACGAATCGCCCGCCCCGTCGATCACGACGCCCTCGATCGTGGGATCGGTGTCCGCGGCCCTGAGCGCTTCGACCAGAGCGTCGCGCATCGCCGCGTTGAACGCGTTGGCGCGGGCAGGGCGGTTGAGGGTGATGTGGAGGCTGGTCTCGCGCCGGTTGATCAGCAGCGGAGGTTCGGTGTCGGCGGATACGAGGGCCGGTCCCCGTGCTACCAGCCAGGCCCCGAAGTCCGGGCCGGCCTGAAGCGTGCTGAATGTCAGCGATTCGAGCACGAGTGCTTGGGGCACGCTGTCGAAAGCTTCGAGCCGCAAGAGCTCGGCCATAGCGACCGCGCTCTGTGGGTGGAGGCCGACCGCCTCGGTGATGGACGCGACAGCGGCCTGGACGGAACCTATGTCGACGATGCCGGTTCCACCGCTGTCGGGTGGCCCGACCACGATGTCGAATGCGTCAGCGACGAGGGCGAGCTGGGCGTCGATGACGTGGTCGATAACAGCGACTGACACGGCGCGCACCGATGTCAGGATGGATCCCAAGTCGGCTCGGTCTTCATCGGTTGCTGCGTCGTTGGCCTCGAGACGGGTCACGATGACTGGCACAGCGGCCGAACCGAGATCTTCGATGGCGAACGGTTCTCGTACCAACGCGACCGTCTCGGCGAGCGAATGCACCGACGGCTGGCTCGGTCCCACGGTCAGGCCTCGCTGCCCAGGTGGGCTATGTCGGAACGAAGCACACGTCGCAAGAGCTTGCCTGTTTCGTTGTAGGGCAGTTCGTCCACGATCATGACGAGATCGGGCGTTCGCGAGGAACGCAAGCGCTCCTTTACGAACCCACGGATCTCGTCGACGTCCACCATTGAGTTCGAGCCAACAACGACGGCCACGGCGATGCTTTCACCCCATTGTGCGTCGGGGATACCAATGGCGGCAGCGTCTTGGATCGCGGAGTGGGTGAGGAGCACGTCTTCGATCTCGCCGGGGGAGATGTTCTCTCCTCCACGGATGATGATGTCATCGATGCGGCCCTCGACATACAAATAGCCGGCATCGTCGAGGCTGCCGCCATCGTTGGTGGGAAACCAACCGTCAGCGGTCAGCCGAGAGTTCCGGCCCAGGTACTCGCCCGATACTTGCTCGCCGCGAACCCAGATCTCGCCGCTCGAACCAGCGGGTGCCTCGGCGCCTTCGTCGTCGCGAATCGACACTTCCAGGGACGGGAGCGGCTGTCCGACTGAGCCAAGCCGGCGAGTCACGCTCGGGTTATTGCTTGTGACGGCCTGGCGATGGTCCTCGGGGCCGAGAACAGCAATGGTGGAGCTTGTCTCGGTAAGGCCGTACGCGTTGACGAAGTTGGTGTCGGGCAAGAGCTGCAGGGCCCGTTCGATTACCGGTCGAGCCATCTTGGCGCCTCCGTAAGACAACACCCGCAAGGTGGCGATACCGCCGTCGCCGCGGCGGTCGAGCTCTTCGACGATCCGGGCCAGCATTGTTGGGACGACCATCGCGTGGGTGATGTGCTCGCGTCGGGCCGTGTCGATCCAGACGCCAGCGTCGAAGTTGGGGAGCTGCACGACGCGACGACCGGCATAGACCGAGCTGCACACCGCTGCCATGCCGGCCACATGGTACGGAGGCACCGAAACGAGTGTTGCTTCGTCCTCACTGGCGCCCAAGATGTACGAGACCAGGTGCTTGTGGCGCAACACGGCGGCCTTGGGTGCGCCGGTCGTGCCCGATGTGTAGAGCAGGATTGCAATCTCGTCAGGATTCATGCTCCATGCCGGGTCAGACGGAGGTCCTGTCGTCGTCGTCTCCAGGAAGACGCTTCGAAGAACCTTTCGCACACCGTTTACATCACCCAATGCGTTGGTGGTGTCTTCGTTGCAGATGGTGACCGATGGCGACACTTCTGAACTGAGCGCAACTAACTCGTCGGGGGTGAGTCGGTAGTTGAGTGGGACAAACGGTTTGCCTGCCCAGGCCGAGCCGAATAACGCGATGGGCAGGGCGGGGCTGCTGATGTCTACCAAAGCGACGTTGGCGACCCCCGCAGATTCGAAGGAAGCAGCTGCAACCCCGGAGCGGTCAAACAATTCCTGGTAGGTGATGCCGCTGCCATCTCGGCTACCTATGGCCGTGCGGTCGCCGAATCCCGTCGCGGCCATTTCCAACAACATCATCAGGTTCACGAAGGGCCTCCGGGTCCGGGTGCTTTGTGTGGCTCAGTCAGATGCCGGGAGCGGCTTGCTCGCTTTGATGGTTAGCGATGCTCCATCGAGACCCAGAGAACCGGCCCCCGGTTTGGTGCACAGCAGCTCGATGCTCTCGTCGTCGTTGACGTAGCGTTTGCCCATCTGCGTGCCTTCGGCAGCGCCTTCTACAGGAGTGCCCTTCTCGCCGGCTTCGGCGGTGGCATCGACCATTGGCGCTCCGCCGCAGCTGACCTCTCTGTCGCCGCTGGCCTTCACCGCGATAACTTCGGTATCACACTCTGTGCTCTTCAGACGACTTCCGGGCCGAAGTTCCATCGCAGATCTCCTATTGATCTCTAAGGATTGTCTCTGATTGCGAGGCACGTGGCCAATGCCTGGTAGCCGGCAGGTTACCCAGGAGCGGGGACGAGTGCGCAGTCGCAGCCCGCTACGGTCGACATCATGGCGGTCGAGCCCACCCATAGCGACGATCCCTTCGAGGTGGCGTATCGCCACGGTCGAGAGCTCGTGGCCTCGATCTCCCCGGATGGCGATCTTGGCGACCTTGTCGATGTTCGATCGCTGAGCGAAGCGAGGCCTCACTGGCCGGTATGGCCGCAGGTGTCGCTCGATCGGCTCGTCGGCCCGCCAAGTCGGCGACTTCAGAACCTTGACCTGCGTTGGCTTCATCGTTTCGACATGGTTGTTCGTGTCGTTGATGCGCTGTCGGGTGCCATCGGCGGCCCAAGCGGTGGGCCCAGCGCGCTTGGCTTGTTGGTAGAACGCGCCGAAATGCTCAGGCACCATGGTTGGGGGTTGTGGTCGGTAGGGACATCGTGTCGACTTCTTGAAGCTTCCGACGGATGGCTCGCAATCAATCTGGCGCGCGAGGAAGACCTCGAGGCGGTACCGGCGTTGGTGGAGCGCCCCCTAGGCCACGACGCGTGGGTAACGATGGCCGCCGGCGTGGCGAGCATGCCGGCGAGTCTCGTGGTCGAGCGCGCCGGGCTCTTGGGTGTGGCGGTGACCGAGGTCCCGAGCGGTTGGACAGCCGACGCGCAGCGGCGATTTCGAGGCGATGTCGACGGGCCCTCGGGCCTGCAGGTCCGGCTTGGGGAGTCTCGGGGTTCCCTCCGCTCACCAAAGGTCGTGGATCTGACCGCGCTCTGGGCCGGACCGCTGGCCGGGTGGTACCTCGCCCGGGCTGGCGCAGTGGTGACCAAGGTCGAGAGCACACGTCGGCCCGACGGGGCGCGTTCCGGCACCCCCGCGTTCTACCGCCGGCTCAACGCCAACAAGGTGGTAGCCGATCTCGATCTAGCCACGCGCGAGGGGTGCGACGAGTTGCGGCGCTTGATTGATGAGGCGGACATCGTGATCGAGGCATCGCGGCCCAGAGCGATGGAAGGCTTTGGCATCGACCCAGTCGACCACATCGGGGGCGGAGGAATCTGGTGCGCCATCACGGGGTACGGGCGGGCGGGCCCGGAGTCGAATCGGGTCGCCTTCGGTGACGATGCAGCGGCAGCCGGGGGGTTGGTGACCTTTGTTGACAGCGAGCCGTGGTTCATCGGCGACGCCGCTGCTGACCCCATCGCCGGAGCGACAGCTGCTGCGGGAATCTTGGCGTTGTGGCATCAGGGCCGGGCGGGCCTGGTTGATGTCGCCATGCGTGATGCCGTTGCCCATCTCACCGGCGGGAGTCCGGTGCAGAGCGTCGCCGGGTGACATTCCAAGGTGACTTCCCCGCACCCGAGGCCCTACAGGTGCTTGTGAAGCAGCCCTACGCTCGATCCGTGGGCATCCCTCCCGTTGGAAGGTTGGGTCACCAAAAGCCTGGTCAGAAGCCCTTTTGCGCACGCTAGGGTCGAACCCATGAGCCCGGCCAAGGATCTGCATCGAGAACACCACCACCGCAATGTCCAAGGCGGCGCAGCGCGTGCTGCGGTGTTCGGTGTAAGCGATGGTCTGGTCTCCAACGTGTCGCTGATTCTGGGCATGGCCGGCGCTGATGCAGGGCAGGGCTTGGTGAGAGTGGCCGGCCTCGCCGGCTTGGTGGCCGGCGCCGTGTCGATGGCGGCCGGGGAGTACGTGTCGATGGCTGCTCAACGGGAGTTACTCGAGCACGAGCTCGAGCTCGAGCGCCGAGAGCTGCAGAACAATCCCCAAAAGGAGATCGACGAGCTCGCCAAGATTTATGAGGATCGCGGTATCGCTGGTCCTGCAGCCGTCGAGATGGCCGAGGGGGTCATGGCGGACCCCGACCGCGCACTCGAAGTGCACGCCCGCGAAGAGCTGGGCCTCGACCCCGCTCAGCTTGGGAACCCCATCGAGGCAGCCCTGAGTTCGTTCGTGGCCTTCGCTGCCGGAGCCGCTCTGCCGTTGCTGCCATGGTTCTTCGGCGGCGGAACGCAAGCCGTTATTACTTCGATCGTCTTGGGCCTGGTGGGCGCGATTGCTGTCGGCGCCGCCATTGCCATCGCTACCGGGCGGCCGATCCGTCGGGCGATACAGCGACAAGTGCTGCTCGCGACTGGCGCTGCCGTGCTGACGTATCTGATTGGGAGTGTTGTGGGAACCGAAGTCGGCTGATCCCATGCCGATCAAGGTCGATGGGTCCCAAGCAGATACCTGGCTACCGCTCTAGTCGCCGGTGGTCGCCAACGTTTCGGTTTCGGGTTCGCTTCGGCGATTGACGGGAGCGATCTGGCCGAGCTTCGCAAATGGGTCGACTTCTTCGAAGTGAACGCCCCAGCCATCTCGAGGATCGATGGCCTCGGGGTCATAGGCAGTTTCTGGCAACGCCAGCGTGAGCACGTAGCGGCGGGCAAAACCCGTGACGTCGGAGAGATATGCCTGGGAGTGGTTGTAGCTCAGCACGCTTTGGGCAATGTTGCTGTCATCGCTGAGGATGCTGGATGCGCACAGGTAGCCCGCAGCGCTGAGTGCGCCGTCGTAGAGGTTGTGAGGATTTGCGAAACTATCACCGGTGGCATCCAGCGCGTACCTACGCCATGTGCCGGGGATGAACTGGAAGGGGCCGACGGCAGCATCGAACTCAGCGTTGCCGTCGAGGGCGCCGCCGTCGGTGTCGGCGACGATTGCGGTGCCCTCCAGTGTTCCGTCCAGCAGCGGTCCAAGGATCCGGCGGCTCACATCGCCGTTCGGTGCCACGGACGCGCCACCAAAGGTCGAGTGAGAGGATTCCACACGGGCAATGCCGGCCAGGATCTCCCAACGGATCTGGCATTGCGGGTAGTACACCCCGACACCGTCGGCAGCTTGGACGTAGGCATCCAGCGTCACGAGTGAGACGTTGAGTGCAGGGGCCGTTGCAAGGAGTCGGGCTTTGTGTGCGTCCCCAATGACTTGGGGAAGTCCTTGTTCAACTTCGATTCGGCGTGCGGTGAGATCGGTAATCTCTGCACCTAACAGTGCCAGGTTGGCTTCGATCGCACTGGCGCGTGCCTCGTAGTCTGAGCGCTCATCTCGTTCGAGATCCATCGTTGTGTTGAGGTCGGTGATTGTTTGGAGCTCGCCATTGATGGCGAGCTCGAGTTCGGATCGCTGAAGGAACAGTTCGTCGAGGGTCGCGCCGACTTGAACCACGAGCTCTTGGCGGTCGTTGTAGCCCTCAATGTCATTGAGTCCGCCGGTCCCAGGAGCGTTCTCGGCAACGTATGCCCCGACGGCTGCGTTTTGTATCGCAGCCACGATCTCGGCGAGGCGGTTCTCAAGCGATTCGAGCATCTCTTCGGCTGCATCTCGATCGCGCTCGAGTTCGACGAGCGTTTCGTCTATGGACTCGATGGTGCGCCCAACGGCACGGCGTTGGGCAACAGCGTTTTGGCTCGCGCTGAGCAGGATGGTGGTGGTCTCACGATTGTCGACAAGCTCGTCGATGAGGTCGAGCACGATCTGGCGAGCGGCGTCTGATGCGGGGCTGGTGATGGCCACGAGTGATAGCCGCGGGTGTGTGGGGGTGACCGAGTACCAGGTGTCGAGGAAGTCGATCGTCGCCAGCGCTGCCTGTAGCTCACGATCCACCGCGGCTGCTGCTGGCGAAATCAAGTTTGCGAGCGAGACCTCCTGGGGTCCGGGCTCACAGGGCTCTGCCGGGCCGCTACTCTGGTCGGTTTCGGTGTTGTCGCCGTTGCAGCCCTTTGCTGCGTCCTGAGCGGGCTCGTTGTCTTGGGCAATGGCGGGCCCAACGGCGAGCGGGGCGGATACGACGATCGCGAGCGCCGCAGCCAGAAGCCGGGCCCGGACCCGGTGCGTAGTGGGGCGAATCGTCACATGATCGTCATCGGTAAGGGATGCTGTTTCTTGATCGCGTTGGAACCGCGCGTGCTCAGAGCTGGGTTGTTTGGCAGGGGGGAGGACTCGCATTGGGCGCGTGACGGCATCATTGCGAACATGTTACGAAACGCGATGCCGGCAGGGACGCTACACGCCGATGAGGACTGGGAGGGGCCCCTTTGCTGTTCTTTTGGCAATCTTTCCCAAAGTGCCGAGCGCACTCAGGGTTAGTTCATGGACGGGTCGATCGGGTAGTTCGCCAGCCATGCCAAGGGCCCGCGCTGGCGCCCGAGGACCTCGGACCAGAGCTCATGGGGTTCGTCGGTAAAAACGTCGGTTGGATGGGCATCGACGACGAACCAAGCGTCGAGCGCCAGTTCGGATTCCAGCTGACCGCGGCCCCAGCCACTGTAGCCCGCGAAAATGCGAATCTGTGCCAGTTCGATACCCAGCCCAGCGGGATCGCCGCTGAGGTCGATGGTGCCGATATCACCAACGATGCGTCCGAATGCCTGCAGGTCTCCTCCGGTGGCCCACCCAAGCGAAATCACCGACTCGTACGACACTGGACCGCCGAGGAAAAAGACGTCGGGTTGCGATGTCAGCGGCGCCCACTGAGGCAGCATCTGCCCGACAGGGGTGGTTGTGGGATCGGTGAGAACCAGGCCAAGAGCAGACTCGTCGTCATGTTCGACCATGAGCACAACCGATCGTTCGAAGTTGGGGTCGCCCATCAACGGGCTGGCCACGAGGAGACGGCCGGCGGTGGACTTCACGGGCTTGGCTGTCCAGGTTCGACCAGATCGGGGGGACCCATCTGCAATTCCTCAGAGTTGCCCGACGACGTATTCGAGACAACCGGTGAGCGCAAGAACATCTTGAGGGTCGACCCCCGGGAACATCGACACGCGAAGTTGGTTGCGTCCGAGCTTTCGATAACCGCCGATGTCAAGAATGCCGTTGGCAGCGCATGCAGCGATGACATCGTCGGCGGGGTAGGCATCGTCGAGATCCACGGTGGCCACCACTGCACTGCGCAGCGCGGGGTCGGTCACGAACGGCGTGGTCCACTCGGTCGCTTCAGCCCAGCCGTAGAGGATCTCGGCAGATTTGTCCGAGCGGCCGGCAGCCCAGTCGATTCCGCCGTTGGTGTTGAACCATTCGATCTGATAGACGGTCAAGAAGATGGTCGCCAGAGCTGGGGTGTTGTAGGTCTGATTCTTGCGGCTGTTGTCGAGTGCAATACCGAGATCAAGGCTGGCCGGTCGCCACCGATCTGATGCGGCGATTCGCTCGATGCGTTCGACCGCCGCTGGCGAGCAGGCCGCCAGCCACAATCCGCCGTCTGAGCCGAAGCACTTCTGCGGAGCAAAGTAGTAACAGTCGACCTCGCCTGGGTCCCACCGCAGCCCACCGGCACCCGACGTTGCGTCGACCGCCACCAATGCTTCGGATGCAGGCACGCCGTCGGGCCGCCGCAGCTCTACGGCGACGCCGGTACTGGTCTCGTTGTGGGTGAGTGCGTAGAGGTCGACGTCAGAGGCTTGGAGATAGGCCGCTGTGCCGGGCGCTGAGTCGATGACTTCTGCTCCATCGAGGTGCGGTGCGGCGTTCACCGCATTCGCGAACTTCGATGAGAACTCACCAAACACCATGTGCTGGCTCCGCTCCTCGATGAGGCCAAACGTGGCGGCATCCCAGAAAACGGTCGTGCCACCGTTGCCAAGCACGATTTCCCAGCCATCGGGCAGCGAGAACAAATCGGTGAGGCCCGAACGCAGACGGCCCACCATGGACTTCACGCGACCTTGGCGATGGCTCGTGCCCAGGTAGTCGCCTGCTTCGGCTGCCAGCGCGTCGACGGCGTCTTGGCGAACGACCGATGGCCCCACGCAGAAACGCCCATCGTCGGGGAGCAGGTCGGCCGGGATGCGGATATCGGCAGGCGTTGTCATGGGCCGAACGCTACCGCTCGAAGCCCCGGCACGGGTGACTATTCACCGACGATTCGTTGGGTCGCATCGGGTGTGGGAGCGCTCAAGGTGCGGGTGCAACGACCGGCGGTCGGGGTCCACAGAATAGGAACAGGATGCGACGGGAATGAATCGCGTGGAGACCCCGCTTTGTGGCACCATCATGGGCGATCGATCCCTGTCTCAAGCCCTGGAGTGAAGCCGTGACAAGTGCATCCCGTGTCTCGCGACGAGTCGGTGCGATAGCGCCGTCGGCCACGCTTGCGGTCACCAACAAGGCGAAGGCGCTCAAGGCGGCCGGTGAGCCGGTCATCGGGTTTGGTGCCGGCGAGCCTGACTTCGCGACACCAGATCACATTGTTCAAGCAGCCGTCGCTGCGTGTACCGATCCGGTGAACCACCGCTACGGGCCAGCAGGGGGGCTGCCCGAACTTCGCGAGGCCATCGCAGCAAAGACGATGCGCGACTCCGGGTACGCCGTTACCGCTGACCAGGTTGTGGTTACCAACGGTGGCAAGCACGCCGTTTACAACGCATTCCAGGTGCTGCTCAATGCAGGCGACGAGGTACTCGTACCGGCGCCGTATTGGACGACCTACCCGGAACCCATTGCGCTGGCGGGTGCGACCACGACCGTGCTACCCACCACCGAGCATACGGGCTTTCGCATCACCCTCGATCAACTCGACGCGGCCAGGACATCTCGCACCAAGGCCCTGTTGTTCGTATCGCCCTCCAACCCGACCGGAGCGGTCTACTCCCGCGACGAGATCGAAGCCATTGGGCAGTGGGCGGTCGACAACGACGTGTGGATCATCACCGATGAGATCTACGAACATCTGGTCTACGGCGACAACGAACATCACTCGTTGCCCGTTGTCGTGCCCGAGATCGCCGATCGCTGCATCGTGCTCAACGGCGTGGCCAAGACCTACGCCATGACTGGCTGGCGCGTTGGCTGGATTGTGGGTCCACCCGACATAGCGAAAGCGGCGGCCACCCTGCAGAGCCACCAAACCTCCAATGTCGCAAACGTCAGCCAGCGGGCCGCCCTCGCTGCTGTCGCCGGCCCGCTCGACGCGGTTTACGAGATGCGTGAGGCATTCGATCGCAGGCGCAAGGTGATGCACGCGCTCCTCGATGGCATCGAAGGGGTGCATTGCCTTGAGCCCCAAGGCGCCTTCTACACCTTCCCATCGTTCCAGGACGTGCTCGGCCGCGAGATCGGCGGGCGGACGCCCACCTCCACCCTCGAACTGGCCGAGGTCTTCCTCGAGGTGGCCAAGGTTGCAATCGTTCCTGGCGAGGCCTTTGGTGCGCCCGGCTACGCACGCTTGTCGTTTGCGCTCGGCGATGATGACCTGGGCGAGGGTGTGCGGCGCATCGCCGACCTGCTCGAGTCGTGAGCGCAGAACTGCCCTACGGCAGCTGGCCGTCGCCCATCAGTGCTGCTTCTCTCATCGAGGGCACCGTCGGGATCTCCGAGCTTGTGACTGATGGCGGCGATCTGTGGTGGTCGGAGTCGCGTCCCGACGAGGGTGGGCGTGTCGCGATCGTGCGGCGGAGCGACGGCGTTGTCGAGGAGATCACCCCGCCAGAAACCAACGTCCGCACGCGTGTGCACGAATACGGCGGGGGAGCGTGGTGGGTCCACAGGGGCGATCTCTTTTACTGCGAGTTCAGTGACCAGCGCCTCCGTCGGATGACTCCGGGCGAAGAGCCGATCTTGCTCACCGCCGAGCCACCAGCGCAAGGGGCATGGCGCTTCGCCGATGGTCGAGCCAGCGTGGATGACCGCTGGTATGTCTGTGTTCGCGAAGTCCATCACCAAGTGCCCGGCGGAGCGACCCTCGAGCCCGACAACCAGATCGTTGCCGTTGCCGTCGACGGCTCTCAAGAGCTCAGGGAGCTCGTGCTAGGAGCCGACTTCTATGCATCGCCGCGCCCGTCGCCTGACGGGACCTTGTTGGCTTGGGTGCAGTGGAACCATCCCAACATGCCTTGGGATGGCACTGAGCTGTGGGTCGGGGAACTCGAAGATGGTGCAGTGGTGCGCGCTCGCATGGTGGCAGGTGGCGCAGATGAATCAGTGAGCCAGCCGGAGTGGTCGCCGACGAGCGATCTCTACTTCCTGTCGGACCGGTCTGGCCGCTCGAATCTCTACCGACTCACTGAGGACGGCGCCGAGGTCGAGGTGGGAGGGGACTTCGACGTGGCCGGCCCGATGTGGGTCTTCGGGCTTTCTCGGTATGCCATCGACGACGATGGCCAGGTAGTGACTGCGATGAGTCGCCCCAAGGGCGACATGTTGCTGTTGGATGGCAGCGACGCGGTCGAGAGCGGCTGGTCGTCGGTCAGCGCCGTCCGGGCGTTCCCCGGCGGCGCGGCCTACATCGGCGCCACGCACCGGGCCGATGCTGCGGCTATCGAGCACGTTGACCAGGCCGCGTATGCCAGCGTGCCCCACGTGCACGGTGTCCCAGACGCTTTCCTCCCTGCCCCGGAAGACATTGTCTTTCCGACGTCAGGCGGCGCCGAAGCCCACGCGCTGTACTACCGGCCTGCACATGCAGGTCACGTCGGGCCCCCTGGCGAGCGCCCGCCCCTGTTGGTATTGGCCCATGGTGGACCAACAAGCGCCGGACGGCGTCAGCTCCAGCTGTCACTGCGCTACTGGACCACCCGGGGCTGGGCTGTCGTCGACGTGGACTATCGGGGATCGACGGGCTACGGACGTGCCTACATGGATGCGTTGCGAGGCCAGTGGGGAGTCGCTGATGTCGATGACTGCATCGCCGCTGCGACCTACCTGGCCGACCGGGGCGATGTCGATGCCGATCGTCTTGCCATCAAAGGCGGGAGCGCTGGTGGGTTCACTGTGCTCGCTGCGCTCACGTTCCACGATGTGTTCGCGGCAGGCGCGAGTCGATATGGGATTGGTGATCTCGAGGCCCTGGCCAAAGACACCCACAAGTTTGAGTCGCGCTATCTCGAAGGTTTGGTTGGGGCCTATCCGGCCGAGCGTGAGGTTTACATCGAGCGATCGCCGATTCACCACACCGATCGGCTTAGCGCCCCAATGATCATTCTGCAGGGGTCCGAAGACAAGGTCGTGCCCCCCAATCAGGCCGAGATGATGGTTGACGCGCTTGCCGGCAAAGGCATCGACCACGCCTATGTCCTATTCGAGGGTGAGGGCCATGGTTTCCGTGACGGCGCGAACATCGTCAGCGCGCTCGAGGCCGAGTACTCGTTCTTCGCCCAGATCTTCGGCTTCACCCCGGCTGACCCCATCACGCCAGTGCCGATCATCGGCCGCTGACCGAAAGGGTCAGCTGGTGGGCTTGATCGGGCGGGCCATGCGTTCGGCCATGTCGTCGGGCGCGCCATAGGGACGAAGCCGTTCGGCCTCGATTCCCTCACGGCGGCTCATGTGACTGGCATCGGCGAGCAACTGTTTGTCGATGCGGTTGGTGCCCCACGAGTTGGCCACGATCTCGCCAGCCAAGGCGTCGACCGTGTTGTCGAGCTGATTGGCCGGCACGGCGCGGTCCACGAGCCCGATTCCGGCAGCATCGCTGCCCGAGATCCGCCGGCTTGTGAACATGAGCTCTTTGGCGGTCGATACCCCGACCCGTTCGGGGAGCCGAACCGACAGCCCCCACACCGGCACCAGGCCCCATTGGCCGTGCGTGTCGCCGAGCTGAGCATCGTCTGCCGCGATCAGAAGGTCGCAGCCCAAGGCGAACTCCAAGCCGCCGGTGAAGCAGTGACCCCGGATCTTGCCCACGGTGGGCATCGGCAACGCTTCGAGCGCGTCGACAGTCTCGGCTTCGAAATGGGGGGAGGGCGCTCGTTCTTTCGAGCTGATCGACGACAAGTCGTGGCCAGCGCAAAAAGAGCGGCCCGCGCCCGTGACGATCACACATCCCACTGATGTGTCCTGTGCAATGGCGTCGACATGGGCCCGGAATGCTACGAACATCGACGGGTCCAAGGCGTTGAGCTTGGCAGGCTTGTTGAGCGTAAGGGTGGTGATGCCGTCGGGCGTGTCGGTCCGAACGACCAGCTCATCACTCATCGCGGGAACCTCCTGGTCGGCTGATCAATGTCACTGCTGCAATGTCACTGCTGCAATGTGACTGCGAACATAGTTGCGTAGCCACATCGGAACTCAAATCGTGATCGACAACTGACGGGAGTTAGCCACCAACGTGGGCTTCGCCGCCCAGAGTTCGCCGTCTTCTTCGAGAAATCCATCGGCGGACAGACGGGTCCGGAACCGGGCCAGGATCCAGTCGCCAGGCTGCCAGGTGGTTGTTGCAAGCGGTCCCCGGACATGGACCCGTCAAGTCCAGCGTCATGTCAAATTTCCCGCAGCGTTCGAGCCGCGGCGAGTCCTGAGTTGAAGGCACCTTCCACTTTGGGACCACCAAACGCGTCGCCGGCAAAAGCGAGCCGTTGACCCGCTCCGGCATCGACCAGAACCCGGTCGGCTAATGCTTTGACGGGTCCCGCATGGCGCCAGTGCTTCACGTCGCTCGCCAGAACCGTGGCGTCGCCAATCCACGGAGCAGCGAGTTCTTCGAGCTCCCTGCATACCTCCTCGACCGGGTGGTCGAATCGACGCAGCGAGTAGTCGTGGTTCGCATGCAGCGTCACGGCGTGGTTGGGCGAGATTCCCTTACGGCGGTTGTCGGCAACGAAGGTGAACGCTTCGCTCTCGGCCAGCTGCACTCCACCAGGTTCGGGAACGGCCGGCGATGACTCCAGGGTCATCAACAGAGCGATCGTTGCGAAATACTCGACGCTGGAGAGTTGATCTGCGATCTCGGAATCGATGCGCACCGAGCCCTTGTCGAGCATGGCCAACGACTGAGGAACCGGAGCGGTCAGCAGGATTGTTGGCGCTTCATAGACGTTGGCTCCTGCGCGAGCAGTCCATCCGGTACGCGCTTTTCTGATCTCTTCGATCTGGACGCCGGTCAGGACAGTCAGGTCCGAGGCGAGCCACGCGGCAAAGCCGTGCATGCCCGCAGATCCTGCGTAGCGGGCGTAGCCGTCGGGCTCACCGAACCCGCGGCACCATTCGTGGACTACGCCGGCGTCCACGGCTTCTTCGACGGTCGCGGCGAAGTCATCGCCCCGGACGGTAAAGAACTGGGCGCCGTGATCCAGCAGGGCAGGGCCCATGGGTTGGGTGGCAAGGCGTCCACCTACCGTGCGCGCCTTTTCGACGACGACCACCCGAAGGCCGTGGCGCGTGAGTTCACGGGCAGCGGTGAGGCCCGACAATCCTGCGCCGATGATCAAGACGTCGGCGGTTGTCGTGCTCGAAGGGGACATCAAGCGACAAGTTACCTCGGTCGGTCAACGGCGCGTAGCCCAGCCGCCTGCTCAGCCGGTGTGACTTTCGCCCAGAACGTGCTATCGGGCCATGGTGACCACACGGGCGCCATACATTGTCCGGATGAGTCGCATCCTCGTCACCGAAGAAATTGCCGATAACGGGCTGGACAAGCTCCGCTCCGCCGGCCACGAGGTCGATGTCAGGTTGGGCCTCAGCCACGACGAACTGCTCGATGCCGTATGCGGCGCTCATGCGCTGATCATCAGGTCCGCCACGACGGTCTCAGCCGATGTCGTCGCAGCCGGTGTTGGGCTGGTTGTGGTCGGTCGAGCCGGCATTGGTCTCGATAACGTCGACGTCGACGCAGCCACACGCCATGGCGTGATGGTTGTTAATGCTCCGCTGTCCAACGCCGTCTCAGCGGCCGAGCACACGATGGCGCTCTTGCTGGCACAGGCTCGCAACGTTCCCCAAGCTCACGCGGCGCTCATCGAGGGCCGCTGGGAGCGCAAGCAATGGACTGGCGTCGAGCTCGCCGAGAAGACGCTGGGCATTGTTGGTCTGGGTCGGATTGGCAAGCTGGTCGCCGAGCGTGCCCAAGCATTCGGCATGCGCATTGTGGGCTACGACCCCTTCGTGGCACCCGAGCGAGCTCGCAAGGTCGGCGTGGAGCTGCTCGAGCTCGAACAACTGGTTGCCGAGTCCGACTTCGCCAC
>Ga0302127_10000705_pt1 | contig 18888 bp, 10 predicted proteins | sample CB4_SCM_MG_FD_204452 | JGI IMG/M metagenome (GOLD analysis project Ga0302127, IMG submission 204452) | Marine microbial communities from Western Arctic Ocean, Canada - CB4_SCM | ecosystem: Environmental > Aquatic > Marine > Oceanic | place: Canada: Western Arctic Ocean | collected 2017-09-24
AGACCGATAACAAAAGTAAGGTATGTCTCCGAAAAAAACCCCGCTACTGCCATCAGTAAAAAGCCAATAATTGATAAAACCATGCCGAAGTTCCCAATAAATTTTTTCCCGTATATATCTGACAGATAACTGAAGGGAATCATAAAGACAAATTGAGATAAAGGGAGCAGCGCTAGCAGGATTAGTATAGTTGCGCTGGGTATACCTAAATAGGAAAAATAGGCAACCAACAATCCATTATTAAAAGAAAGGAATGAAATGCCCCCCAAAGAAGACGTGATCAAAATCATGCGGATAGCGTGTTTTGTCTCTGAATCAGTCATGATTTTCTATTATAAAGGTGGTGCATGATGAAAAAGCAATGTGTCTTCTGACTTTTCAGCAGTTCATCAAGAATGGAATTATTTGCGTAGCTTTATGTCCAGAGAGAGTTAATTTTCCTCAGAGCAAGCCAAACACAGCAGGATAATAATTTTAATCTCAGAATTATCAATCAATTTAGCGCAACTCTGAAAGTGGCCATCAACCTTTTTGTTGGTACAGAAAAAGGCGGTAGGTTTTGAAATGGGCAAATTGTTCACCACTGGTACTTCCTGAAAGATATTTGCGGTGAGCTTGGGCAATCTTTTTACGGAAGGCAAAACTGAACATTCTTGTAAAACGGGGGTAATTGCTCCTCATGTAATAGGCGACAATATTCCAAGTAGGCGCTATGACTTCCTGAATTAAATCACGCATAATGTCTAGTGAAGGTGCAGCTTCTTTGGTGATATCAAGATCCGTTAATTTATTGAAGGGCTGTTCGTCCATATATTTAAAGAAACGTTCAATACGGTGTCCTCCACTAACAGGACTTTTACCTGGCACATCACGTTTAAAGAAATCACAGATAAGCAGATATCCTTGCTTACTCAAAAATTTCTTTGTCTGCTCAATTGCTTCTTCCAAAAGCAGATACTGAAAACTTTCACTGCAAAGAATCAGGTCATAGCGATTTTCGGTACGAACATCTTCATATCGGTTTTCAAAAATTTCTACGCGGTCACCCAGCCGATTCCGGACATGTTTAGTCAAATTCGGACTCGGAGAAACACAATCCACACTGTATCCCGCATCAAGCATTTTTTCCGCAAATTTTCCGGAACCACAACCTACATCTAGAATGGAACTAACTCCTTCAGGAATGTTTTTAAGCAGAAAATTCGCATAGTTTTCCTGGGCCTCAAAAACATTGGACGGCTCTACCGTAAGTTCCTCCGGCCAGTAGCCATAATGCAGATAGTCTGTTTTATAAAAATGTTTGGAAAACGCCAAACCTATGTCCAGACCAACTTCTTTTAATTCGACCTTGTGCATAAAAGTGCTAATTGAAAGAGGTTTTGGGTGGAGTACAGTTTGTCAAACGTGGTATGAGTTACGAGGAACGAGAAGGTAAAAAACTCGATCCTCGCGAATACTTAGGCTTGTTCCATATATTCGATCAGATCTATCAAACGGCAGGAATATCCCATTTCATTATCATACCAGGAGATCAGTTTAAAGAATTTATCATTTAATCCAATACCAGCACCAGCATCAAAGATTGATGAGAAGGGGCTTCCGATGAAATCACTGGAAACCACATCATCATCCGTGTAAGACAAAATTCCTTTTAGAGAACCCTCCGATGCAGCTTTCATAGCAGCACAGATTTCGTCATAGCTGGTAGACTTACTGAGTTTAACCGTCAGATCTACAACCGAAACGTTTGGAGTTGGTACACGCAAAGACATTCCGGTCAATTTACCAGCAATTTCCGGAATACAAAGTGCAACCGCCTTGGCTGCTCCGGTGGAAGCAGGAATAATGTTTTGGGGACCCCCGCGTCCACCACGCCAGTCTTTTTTAGAAGGTCCGTCCACAGTTGGTTGAGTTGAGGTCACAGAGTGAACGGTGGTCATCAAACCTTCTTCAATACCATAATTGTCTAGGACAACTTTCACAATCGGCGCAAGACAGTTAGTGGTACAAGAAGCGTTAGAGACTACATTGTCCAAACTTGGATCATATGTTTCGTTGTTGACTCCCATGACCAAAGTTTTGATTTCAGGAGATTTTGCGGGAGCGGAAATTACAACTTTTTTAGCACCTGCTTTTAAGTGCTCTTCTGCTTTTTCACTGGTGGTGAACAGACCAGTTGATTCAATCACATAGTCAACATTCAATTTTCCCCAGGGCAAATCGGCAGGATTTCTCTCCGACATACACTCTATTTTATTCCCGTCAACCTCTATGCCGTTTGCGGCTGCCTGAACGTCACCATCGAATTTACCATGAGTCGAATCATATTTCAGTAAATAAGCCAAGTTGTCCGGAGGTACAAGATCATTAATCGCAACGATCTCAACATTTGGGTTTTTATTCGCGGCACGCACTACCATACGACCAATGCGGCCAAAACCATTAATTGCAATTCTTATTGACATAAATTATCCTTTTATTTGTTTAATTAAGTAAAATATTTACTGTTACCAGAGTAGATTGTTCCGGCTGTTTTGTCTAGTCTGGAATGTGTTGAAATGCAGACTTTTTGCTCAACTTTTGTGGCGTTCCTTCACCACTATTTTTTCACCATCCGCCATAATCATGCGTGTACACAAAGCGATGAACAAACCATTTTCCACCACACCCGGAATCATATTCAACCGCTCTTCCAGTTGAGTCGCAGCTATGATCTGACGAAAATGGCAATCAATAATATAATTACCCTGATCTGTACGTAAAGGCTGTCCCTGCTTGAGTCTTAAATTCGGACTTCCTCCAAGAGTTTCCAACTCATTAAAAATTACTTGCCAACCAAAAGGAATAACTTCAACAGGTAGTGGAAAACTTCCCAGCTGATTTACAAATTTTTCATTGCTGACGATAATTATTTCTTCTCTTGAGGCAGAGGCAACAATTTTTTCTCTGAGCAAAGCCGCACCGCCGCCTTTTATCATATTTAAATCTGCATCAATTTCATCTGCTCCATCAATTGTGAGGTCAATGTACATTGTCTCAGAGAAATCAATCAAAGGGATACCTTCTTCTTCTGCCTGTTTTTTGGTAACATCTGAGGTAGGAATTCCTCTTATGGACAGACCGTCACGTACCCTTTCACCAAGTTTTTTAACAGCAAACTCAGTAGTTGATCCTGTTCCAAGGCCGACTATCATTCCGTCTTTTACATATTCTACTGCAGCTTCAGCGGCACGCTGTTTTTCTGAAATCATACTATTACCATGGTTTCAGTTTTTTAATTAAATGTGAGGAAAGAACGCAAGTCTTGAAAAGACTCGGGGAAGCATGGTCGTCCGGAAGAATTGAGGATTGTTCCGGTTATTCTTGCGCTGATGATTAGCGTATCTTCTGGCAGGCTCCGGATTTCCTGCCTGAAAATGAACTTTAATTTGGAAAGAGAAGCTAACTCCAGCTTTACTACAAAGTCATTTCTACTTTGCAATGAATTGCGATATTCTATTTCAGCCTTCGTAATTACAGGGCTGTAACCGCGTTCAACCAAATCCTGCATACTAACGCCGTTTTTCTCCAAAAACAAGTGTCGAGTGTGTTCAAGATAGTTCTGATAAACTGCATTATTAATCACTCCAAAACGGTCCAGTTCATAGTCCCGTACCGTCATTTTATGTGTGAAGTGAAGAGTTTCTATGCCTGGAAGCATCCTGAACCCCGAACATGTATGCTAATAATTATGCTGCTTTCGGAACTGATTCTTCAAGAAGCACTTCTTCAGGTTTTTTATTCTCCTCTGCTTCCACCATTGCCTTTTGTATTGCAGCCCTTGCTGCTTCGTCAGCTGCACGGCGCATTTCTTCCGGATCAATCACGCCTTCTCCCAGTTCGTAATCAACACCACTGAAAGACTTAAAACCGGTTCCTGCAGGTATCAGCCGTCCTAGGATCACATTTTCTTTCAATCCCCGGAAAGTATCATGTTTCCCGCCGAGAGAAGCGTCTGTCAGCACCTTTGTTGTATCCTGAAAAGAAGCAGCAGAAATGAAAGAATCCGTACTCAAAGACGCTTTGGTAATACCAAGTAATTTTGGTTTTGAACGTATAGGACGACGTCCCTCTGCAACCAGATCACGATTGATATGATTCATTTCTGTACGTGCGATTTCCTGACCCACGAGCATACTTGAATCACCCGGATCTTCAACATATGCCTTACGCAACATTTGCCGTACAATCACTTCAATGTGTTTGTCATTGATGCCGACACCCTGTAGACGATAAACTTGTTGAACTTCATCCACCAGATATTTCTGCAGGGCTTTTGAACCTTTAACCGCAAGAATGTCGTGTGGATTTGGTGAACCGTCAATCAGTGGGTCACCGGCACGGACATATTCTCCCATATGAACTGTAATATGCCTTCCGCGAGGAATCAAATATTCTTTTGAATCACCTTTGCCATCTTCCGGACGAATGCGGATTCTCTGCTTTTTCTTTACATCAGTGTCAAACTCAACGATCCCGTCTATCTCAGTGATAGTAGCCTGATCTTTAGGAACACGTGCTTCAAAGAGTTCCGCGACCCTTGGAAGTCCACCAGTAATATCCTTGTTCCTTGCAAGTTCCCTTGGGATTTTCGCAAGGACGTCACCTGCATGAACCTCTAACCCATCTTCGACCACCAATTCAGATTTAATTGGTAATGCAAACTCTGTCGGAGTATTATTTTCACGAATGATAGTCTTTTTCTTGCTGTTTTGAATTGCTATTACAGGTCGTTGATCCAGACTTTGAGATTCATGAATTACTTTACGTGAAACTCCTGAAACTTCATCAACTTGCTCTTTGAAGGTTTCACCCTCAATGATATCCTGAAAATGAAGAATACCGGTTGCATCTGTTATTATTGGAATGGAGAAGGGATCCCATTCGGCAATCAAATCACCCTGCTCAACAAATTCACCTTCTTTTTTCAGCAGAGTTGTACCCATCGGTAAAGGACGTCTCTCACGCTCTCTTTCGTTTGCAAGGTCAACCAATTTATCAGTAGGAACCGTTTTGTCTCCTTCAACAATTACTGCTTCACCACGACGTCCGAGAATAACAAAATTTCCATCTCGGTTTTTTACTTCCTTCAGTTCACTGAAACGCAAAACGCCGCTGAAACTTGCTTCCCATTTGTTTTGTTCCGCCAGACGACTCGCTGTACCACCAATATGAAAGGTACGCATAGTGAGCTGAGTCCCAGGTTCGCCAATACTTTGAGCGGCAATTACTCCAACTGCTTCACCCAGATTGACTAAACCGCCATGGCATAAATCACGTCCATAACAAGCCCTGCAAACTCCGATTTCCGTCATACATGTCAACGCAGAGCGGATGCGTACATTTTCAATTCTGGAGTCTTGGATTAAATCTCTTTCATATTCATTGATGAGTGTTCCTGCAGAAATCAAGATTTTGTTTTCCGCATCCGGATCTAAAACATCATCCAGTAAAACACGTCCTAAAATCCGGTCACCAAGCGGTTCAATGATTTCTCCGGATTCTATCAGAGCAGTCATTTCAATACCGTCCAGCGTACCGCAATCATCTTCCAGTACAACACAGTCCTGAGAGACATCAACCAGACGTCTGGTTAAATATCCCGAGTTTGCGGTTTTCAAAGCAGTATCAGCAAGACCTTTTCTGGCACCGTGAGTAGAAATGAAATATTCGAGAACGTTAAGTCCTTCACGGAAATTAGCGTGAATAGGAGTTTCAATAATTTCACCTGAAGGTTTGGCCATCAAACCACGCATTCCTGCCAACTGCTTCATCTGCTGGTTACTACCGCGAGCCCCGGAATCCGCCATCATGAAAATTGAGTTAACTTTATGAACGCCTTCTTCATCAATGATTTCATCAGAAAGACCAGCTGACATCTTTTCTGCAATTTTTTCTGTCGTCCTCGCCCATATATCAATCACCTGGTTGTAACGCTCACCGTCAGTGATTAAACCATCCTGATGCTGAATGTTGATTTTGTTGACATCTGTCTGTGCTTTTTTCAACAGACCAGCCTTTTCTTTTGGAATAACCATGTCATCCATGCCAATTGAGAAACCTGCTTTAGTAGCATAGGTATAACCTAAGTTTTTAAGATCATCGAGCATCTTTACAGTTTTAACACTACCTGCTTTTCGATAAGACTCATCAACCAGTTCCGCCATTTGTTTTTTCTTGAGATGCACATTTACTTTTTCAAAAGCAACTTCTTTTGGCACAACCATTGACAGTAAAATACGTCCAACAGTCGATTCTAAAATCGGTCTGCTCGTTTCTGCAATTGAGTTTTCGTCAGACTCGTTTAGCAAAACATCTGTTAAGCGAACTTTGATCCTTGCCTGAAGGTCTACACGTCCATGTTCAAAGGCAACTTGAACTTCTTCACGATTGGAGAATATTTTACCTTCTCCGAGAGCACCTTCACGCATTCTGGTCATCCAGTAAAGTCCAAGCACCATATCCTGAGTTGGAGTCATTACAGGCTTTCCATTTGCAGGAGAGAGCACATTATTCGTGGACATCATCAAAATTTTTGCTTCCAGCTGTGCTTCCACAGAAAGTGGGACATGAACTGCCATCTGGTCACCGTCAAAGTCAGCGTTGAATGCAGTACAGACTAATGGATGCAGTTGTATGGCTTTGCCTTCAATCAAAATAGGCTCAAAGGCCTGAATACCAAGACGGTGCAGGGTTGGGGCACGGTTCAGCATTATTGGATGTTCACGGACAACTTCTTCAAGAATTGCCCAGACTTCAGGTGGATTTTCCTCTAGAACTTTCTTTGCGTTCTTAATGGTGTGAATTTCCTGATAATCAATCAATTTATGAAAAATAAAAGGCTTAAAAAGTTCCAAAGCCATTTTTTTAGGCAACCCGCATTGATGAAGTTTTAATTCAGGTCCGACCACAATCACAGTACGTCCGGAATAATCAACACGTTTTCCAAGTAAATTTTGACGGAAACGCCCCTGTTTACCTTTGAGCATATCACTGATGGACTTGAGAGGCCGTTTATTGGAACCAACCATCGGACGACCACGACGACCGTTATCAAAAAGAGCATCTACCGATTCCTGCAGCATACGCTTTTCATTTTTTACAATAATTCCCGGTGCACGCAATTCTATTAGACGTTTGAGCCGGTTGTTTCTATGAATTACACGGCGGTACAGATCATTGAGGTCACTGGTCGCAAAACGTCCTCCTTCAAGTGGAACCAAAGGTCGCAGTTCTGGTGGCAGTACTGGCAGATTATCAATAATCATGGAGTCTACTGCATTTCCGGACTTCAGCAATTGGCTGACGACTTTTAACCTTTTTGCAATCTTTTTACGGCGAGTTTCAGAGTTGACATCACGCATTTCAACTTTCAGCTCTTTTTCAAGCCCTTCTAATTCAATTCTGCGTAAAAGTATCTGTACTGCTTCTGCACCCATTCCCAATTTTAAATCAGGATGATTCTCTTCTAATTCACGGTACTGGTCCTCTTCAACCAGTTCCAGAACATCCAGTTCGGAATCACCAGGTTCGAGCACAATGTATGCATCAAAATAAAGTACACGCTCCAAATCCCTTAACATCATATCCAGAATAGTTGCAATTCTGCTGGGCACGCCTTTAAGAAACCAGACGTGAGAAACCGGGCACGCCAGTTTGATATTTCCCATGCGGTCACGACGCACCTTGGATTCAATAACTTCCACACCACATTTTTCGCAGGTAATGCCCCTGTGTTTCATACGTTTGTATTTTCCGCAAATACACTCGTAATCATGCACAGGACCAAAAATTTTACCGCAAAACAAACCGTCACGTTCCGGCTTAAATGTGCGGTAATTGATTGTTTCTGAGGTGCGTACTTCCCCATAAGACCAAGATGTTACCTCATCGGAAGTAGCAATTTTTATCCGAACTGCGGAGTAATTTTTCGGATTTTCTGCAATTTCAAACAAATCTCTGAGCGCCATGTTTAGTTGCTGGTTGGTTGGTTATTGGTTTATATTAATATTTTATATTAGGCAGTAACTTCTTCCTCTATTTTTTCAGAAGGCTCTTCCGGAGTAGCAGCAGTGTCTGCTTGCTGAACAAGATTTTCGTCAATAACTTCTGTCGCCGTAAAATCTTCTATTTCATCCAAAATATCTTCATCTTCCTCTTCCTCTGCTTTTTGAAGCAATTCAATGTTCAGGCACAAACTTTTCAGTTCACTGATCAGCACCTTAAATGATTCCGGAAGACCTGTTTCCAATTTGTGACGACCTTTAACAATCGACTCATAAATCTTGTTACGGCCTAAGACATCGTCAGACTTAACTGTCAGCAATTCCTGTAGAGTATAAGCGGCACCGTAAGCTTCCAGAGCCCAGACCTCCATCTCACCAAATCGTTGACCACCGAATTGAGCTTTACCACCCAAAGGCTGTTGTGTGACCAAAGAATATGGACCAATGGAACGTGCATGAATTTTTTCATCAACGAGGTGGTGCAACTTCATAATGTACGCGTAACCGACAGTCACCTTCTGACTGAAACGTTCGCCTGTCATCCCGTCATAAAGCCAGACTTGTCCTGATTTTGATAATCCGGCCATTTCCGCCATCCGCTGAATATCTGTTTCTTTTGCTCCATCAAATACCGGAGTTGCCATATGAATTCCGGGTTTGTACTTTTGCACAAACTCCAAAAACGTTGGATCATCCATTGAGTCAAAATATTTTTGGGCAACCTCACATTCATAGACATTTTTCAGAAATTCCCGAATCTGGGTTGCAGGACTATTTTGCTGAAGAAATTCCTCAATCTTCTTGCCCAAGCCATTTGCTACACGTCCAAGATGTGTTTCCAGCACCTGCCCCACATTCATACGCGAAGGAACCCCAAGCGGATTAAGCACAAGATCAACAGGCGTGCCGTCATCCATATAAGGCATATTTTCTACAGGTTGAATGGTAGAAACCACACCTTTATTTCCGTGTCGTCCCGCCATTTTGTCACCAACCGAAAGTTTTCGTTTGATCGCAATATAAACTTTTATCATCCGGATTACGCCCGGTGGAAGATCGTCTCCCTTGGAAACTTTTTCACAACGATCCTGATAAACATTTTCCAGCAGGTACATTTGCTGGAGAGCATTGCGGACAAATGTTCCAACTTTGAGGTTGATTTTTTTATCTGTTACCTGAATCCCGTCAGTTGAATTTAAGGGGATTTGCTTCAGTATTTCGTCGGTTATTTTTGCACCTTTTGAGGCAAGCACTTCACCCTGCACGGACAGTACATCCGCAGCCAAAGGCTTTTTCTCTGCAACAGAAAGTATCCGATTCACAAGGTTGCTGCGAACGATACGTATTTCGTCATAATGATCGTTTTCATAACGTGCCAGCAGCTCCTGTTCAATTTGTCTGGTCCTCTCATCACGCTCAACACCTTCACGGTTGAAGACCACAACATCAGTCACCACTCCGTCAACACCTGTAGGCACACGTAAAGAAGTGTCACGTACATCTCCCGCTTTTTCTCCAAAAATTGCACGCAGCAGTTTTTCTTCCGGATTGAGTTGAGTTTCACCCTTCGGTGTTACTTTTCCGACCAGAATGTCTTTTGAACTAACACTTGTGCCAACCGCGATAATTCCGCTTTCATCAAGATTTTTGAGTGCTTCTTCACTGACATTCGGAATATCACGAGTGATCTCTTCTTTTCCTAATTTTGTATCACGGGCAACAGTATCAAGAACATCAATATGCACAGAAGTAAAAGTATCTTCATGCATTAAACGTTGAGAGACCAAAATAGAATCCTCAAAGTTGTAACCACGCCAAGGCATGAAAGCAATATTGATATTTTGTCCCAGTGCGATTTCACCGTTTTCTGTACATGATCCGTCCGCAATGACATCACCTTCCTTGACACGATCTCCTTTTTTAACAAGAGGCCGCTGATTGATACAGGTGTTCTGGTTTGAGCGTTGATATTTAATCAAGTGGTAAATATCAACGTTTGCAGGAACAATCGTATCTTCACTTGAAAGATCAACGTCTGCTTGAATTACTACACGTCCTGCATCAACATTATCGACAACGCCAGAACGGCTTGCGACCACACAACTTCCGGAATCCAGAGCAGCCTGATGTTCAATTCCGGTACCCACCAGCGGAGCTTTAGGTTTCACCAGAGGCACACCCTGACGCTGCATGTTGGAACCCATCAGGGCACGGTTAGCATCATCATGCTCAAGAAAAGGAATCATAGCTGCGGCAACAGAAACCAGCTGACGCGGTGAAATGTCAATGTAGTCAATATTTTCTTTTAATACCATGCTGAATTCACTACCTACACGTGAGGTAATGAAATCATTGATAAAGGCTTTTTTATTGTCAAGTTTCGCATTTGCCTGGGCAATACTGTATTTTTCTTCCTCGATTGCAGAAAGATATTCAACCTTGTCTGTAACAACCCCATTTTCAACTTTCAAATAAGGCGTTTCAATGAAACCAAATTCATTGACCCTGCCATAAGTCGCAAGTGAGGCAATCAGTCCGATGTTCGGCCCTTCAGGCGTTTCAATGGGACAGATACGGCCGTAATGAGAAGAATGGACGTCACGAACATCAAAACCCGCACGTTCACGAGTTAAACCTCCAGGCCCAAGGGCACTCAAGCGGCGCTTGTGGGTGATTTCTGAAAGTGGATTGGTCTGATCCATAAATTGAGAAAGCTGGCTGCTACCAAAAAATTCGTGAATTGCACCCGCAACCGGTTTTGCGTTAACTATGTCATGCAGCATCATGGTTTCTGAATCTTGCAGGGACATGCGTTCCTTAATGGTACGCTCCATTCTTACCAGCCCTATCCGGAATTGAGTTTCCAAAAGTTCACCAACGCTCCTGACTCTCCTGTTGCCCAGATGGTCAATATCATCAATCATCCTGTTCGGGTGGCCTTCTTTTAGTTCGAGCAGATATTTAACTGTCTTCAAAATATCTACCTTCGTCAGTACGGTATTATCCAGCGGATCATCAAGTTCGAGTTTTTCATTTATCTTTAAGCGCCCGACCTTGGAAAGACTGTAGCGTTCTCTTTTGAAGAAGAAATTTTCCAGCATCAATTGCGCAGCCTCGAGAGTGGGAGGATCCCCCGGCTTCATTTTTTTATAAAGTTCTATCAGAGCCTGCTCCGATGAAGTCACTTTATCCAACTCTAAAGTATCACGCAGAGCGGAGCCCGTTTTTTGTGGACCGATGTGTAACAGTTCTACTTCTTTAACACTGTTTTCTACCAGAGTCGTCAACAGCTCAGTCGTTAAAGGCGTATTACACGGCACCAATATTTCTTCACCGTCATCTTTGTAAATAGTTTTTGCGATGATACGGCCTTTTATTTCGTTGAGGGTCGCGTTTATACGGGTGATTTTTGCGGCTTCAAGTTTTTTTAACAAACGCTTATTAATCCGCTGTCCGGATTTTACCAAAACTTCACCGGATTTTGGATCAGTGATTGGTAGTTGCGGACGCTGATCCAGAATAATTTCTGGATCCATAACACGAAGATAACTCTGCGTTTCCAGATCCTCTCCTGCCTTAACTTCGCTTAAATCAAGCTTTTCAAACTGATAGAAATATTCCAGCAGTCGACCTTCAGAGTAACCTAAAGCTCTAAGCAGTACTGTCGCGTGAAATTTTCGGCGGCGGTCGATGCGCACATAAAGGACATCTTTTTTGTCAAACTCAAAATCAAGCCATGAACCGCGCTGCGGAATAACGCGTGCGGAATAAAGTAGCTTACCGCTGGAGTGACTTTTACCCTTGTCATGTGTAAAAACAACACCTGGACTTTTGTGCATCTGACTCACGATCACACGCTCAGTTCCATTTATTATAAAAGAACCTGTTGGAGTCATTAACGGTAATTCACCTAAATATATGTCCTGCTCTTTAATATCACGAATGTGTTTCACATCGGACTCAGTATCTTTTTCCCAGACAATCAAACGCAGCGCTGCCCTTACAGGACAAGCGAAAGTAACCCCGCGCACCCTGCATTCCTCAACTGAATATTTTGGGTCACCCAAACGATAATGGACATATTCCAGAGTGGAGGAACCACTAAAATCAGAAACAGGAAATACTGAACGGAACACTGCTTCAAGACCTTTGTCCGCACGCTGATCTGGTGGAACGTCGCGCTGAAGAAAGCGTTCAAAAGAATCTAATTGAACTTTCAACAAGTGCGGAACTTTGATCGGAGCAACAAGTTTTCCGAAAGATCTACGAATACGATGACGATTTTCTAATGTTGAAGGCATATGAAATGACTAAGGTTAGGGTTGTTGTTGGTCTTATCTGTAGCAGAATAAATGAAAGCAGGCTCTCATTTAGAACTTATTTAGCTCAGAATGGTTTTGTCACACAATCCGGAGTTGTAAAAAAACAGCGTTGATCTGTTATTTTCTCCGGCGGCACTTTTCAAATTTTTTCCCGTCTAGCGGAAAATTCGCAATGTTGGTACTGAAAGACTTTACGCATAAGGATAATGGCCAAGGCTCATGTGGAGGGAGTTTTGATTAAATACGCCACTTTTAAAGGCATTTTCGAATCTAACCCCTTAATATATTTCTTTTTCTAAAGAAAAGCAAATATATTTTTAACTTTTTATAAAATAATGTTATATTTTGATTAAAACCTATGGAGTGCTTTGATCAAAGCAACAGGCATAAAAATTTCAAAGCGCTATCATTTAGAAGTAATAACAGCGAATCGGCATAAATACGGGACGACTTTTGAAGTTTGAGGCAAACCTGTAGAAGAGCGGTAAATCCGAAGCTTTGTTCAGCATTCCCACTCACTTAAAGCAACTTCCTGTTAATCATCACTCATGATGCCGAGGATACTCAACAGTGCAATAAACAGGTTCAGAACGTCGAGGTACAAGGCCAGCGTGGCGGAGACATGTTCGTCGGTGCCGTAGTAGCGCAAAATATTTGAGGTATCATAGAGTATGAAACCACTGAACAGTAACACACTTGCGCCAGACATCACGAAGTGCATCATTCCACTTTGTATAAAGAATATATTCAGTAATCCTCCTACGACGAGGACAATAAGTCCTGCCATTAAAAATCCAGACATAAAGCTGAAATCTTTTTTAGAAATGACTACATATAAACTCAAACTAACAAAAGTGATAGCTGTAAGGGCAAAAGCTTCTGCAGCAATAGTAGGTCCTACCCTCATTAACATCGGTCCCAATGTTAATCCCGAAACAGTTGTAAAGCTAAAAAGCGCAATGATATTTATGCCGGGCTTTCGAGCCGCAAAAGAAGCAAAAAATATAAGGCCAATTTGAAGTACGAAGAAAAGCATCATATTTGGTGCCACTAAAAGGAACAGTGGACCTGAACCCAAATAAGCTCCAACAGCAGCAGTTAGCATTGACAAGGCAAGCAGGCTGTATACTTTCTTAATAAAAACCAGTCTCTCTGTTGTTGGAACAGAAGCTGCGGCTGTAGCCCCGCGTGTAAGTGTTGATGTATTTCCGAACCTCATAATAATCTCCAAACTTTAGTTACTAATATTTGACAAGAAATATTGGAAATATTTCCCAATAATATAATTGACAATTTAGTATATAAGAAAAAATAATATTTGTAAATCAAATTTTCACCTGCTTTTCGGCGGCTTTTCTCAAAAAAGTCAGGAAGACGTAAGTAATTCATAAAGCCGTTCGAATTCCTCCAGTGAAAAATAATCAATCTTGATCTGACCTTTGCCTTTACGAAATTTAATCTCCACACGTGTCCTCAGTCGGCGCTGCAATTTTTCTTCAAGATTTTGTAAATGTGTACTCTTTTCCGCTTCTGAAAGTTGATTGGAAGCTCCTGCCGGGGTTGAATTTTTATTCACCTGTTTTTGCGAACTGACTGCAAGAAAATCCAGCTTCAGCCGTACATGTCGTTCAGTTTCACGTACAGACCATGACCCCATTAAGAGGCGTTCTCTCATTTCTAACTGAAACGCGGTGCCGGGAAGAGCCAAGATAGTTCGAGCATGTCCCGCCGTAATACGGCCCGTTTCAAGATCATTTTTCAGGGGAGAGGGAAGCAGTAGCAAACGCATTTGATTGGCGATTGTGGAGCGGTCTTTACCGATTCTCTGGGCCAGGTTTTCCTGAGTGTATCCATGACTTTGTAGGAGGTCTTGATAAGACTGTGCTTCTTCGATGACACTCAGATTTTCACGCTGAATATTTTCCAGCAATGCCACTTCCAGCAGTTCGTCATCACCCACTTTCCGTAAAATGACCGGGACCTGAGCTACTTCAAGTTGTTTTAAGGCCCTCCAGCGACGTTCCCCGGCAACCAGTTCATAACGATTGTCCAGACTCGGATGTTTGCGGACGATTAAAGGCTGCAGAACTCCCTGAACCTTTATTGACTGTGCTAGTTCCTGTAGTGATTTTTCCAGAAATTGTTTGCGGGGCTGTTGAGGATTTGGAACTATATGTTCCAAAGCAATATGAAGAAAAGTCTGGTCAGGAAGATCAAGTGGTTCGTGATCACTACTCATAACTAATTTGAGCAAGAATTTTGAGGTTTCTGCAGCCACAGAAAAAATTCTTCGTTGCCGCTTTTTTTACCTACAATTGAAGATTTTGTTTGTCCCAGCACGAGAAAACCCTGTTCCTGAGCGACAACTTTTAGCGTTTCAAGTACTTTTTCATGTACCGCTGAATCACTTACCTTGCCACGCTTACCCACATCATCAACACCAGCTTCAAACTGTGGTTTGACTAATGCGACAAGAGATCCTCCGGGTTTCAGAAACTCTAAAGCTTTTGGAAAAACCAACCTCAGTGAAATAAAAGAAACGTCGATAACAACAAGATCTACATATTCTCCAAGTTTTTCAAATTCAAGATAGCGGATATTTGTACGCTCGAGTGACTTTACCCGTGAATTCTGACGCAATTCCCAAGCGAGCTGCCCGTAACCGACATCGACGGCAAACACTTTTTCAGCTCCTCCAAGCAACAAACAATGAGTAAATCCTCCCGTTGAAGCGCCAATGTCCAGCGAGACAAGACCTTGAGGATCAACAGCAAAATATTCGAGCGCAGCCTTGAGTTTAACTCCTCCTCGACTCACATACGGCTGGTCTGTTCCCAGTACTTCCAAAAATGAGTCCGTACTAATCATACGTCCGGATTTTCCCGCAGGCTGTCCGTCTACCCTCACTTTCCCTGCCATTATAAACGCCTGTGCTTTTTCACGGGAAGGCGCGAGTTTTTGTTCTACAAGCAGTCGATCAAGACGTTGTTTCATTTGTTATTCTGACTCACCCTTTTTCAGTAAAAGTAAACACACCGTCCCAGCCTTTTTCCGGAGGAGACTCTAGGAACATCCCGCAGCGTTTAATATAAGTCTGGGAGGGACCATCCTCAGAATCAATGGTTAAGACTTTTTCAAATTGGGCAATTGCATCTTTGAAGTTTCTGTCCTGATAGAGTTTCAGACCTTTCATGTATTGCTCAATCACTCCGCTCATTTCACCGCTTGTTTCATTTTTACGTGCCAGCAGTTCATGAACCGGAACAGGTTCATTTTTACCAACCACCCTGATAATATCCAGTTGACGACTGTCAATGTCATCTTTTGCAAGTTCATACGTACTACCTGAAATCATACTGAAGGTTTTATAAAATTTATTCGCGCCTTCAAGTCTTGCAGCCAAATTGACAACATCACCCATCATGGTGTAATCCATACGTTCTGCTGAACCCATATTCCCCACAACTACAGGACCACTGTTCAAACCCATGCGTGTGAAGAGCAGAGGCCGACTTTGTTCACGCAGCATTTTACGCAGTTCCTCACCACGTTTCTGCATCTCTATCGTTGCGTGACAGGCGACAGTGGCGTGGTTTGGCAGATCTAAAGGTGCTCCCCAAAATGCAATGATCGCATCACCTTCAAATTTATCTATTGTACCTTGATGTGAAGAAATAATGTCACACATTGCAGTTAAATATTCATTGAGTAACTGCACCAATTCTTCCGGAGTCAAACCTTCGGAAATAGTTGAAAAACCTTGGATATCCGAAAAAAACGGGGTCATTTCACGTCTCTCTCCACCGAGCTCCAGCATCTCCGGATTTTCCACAATTTGATCAATAACAGTCGGCGAAAGATATTGTGAAAACGCGCCTTTGATAAATCCTTTCTGCTTACGTTCCATCATAAACAGGTAGAGGTTAATGTTACCTGTACTCAACACACAGGCAATCAGCGCATAACTCATTGAAAAAGCGACACCATAATAAACATAGCTAAAAACGCCAAATCCCGAATAGGCTACAATGATCAGCAGAAACAATAAGTTTTCATATTTTGGAATCAACGCAACTATTAGGAAACAGATAAATAGTATCAAAAGCACAAGCATTTCATTTTCTGAACTAGCTGGTCGGATCGGCGCATTTTTCATCAATGTCATGATTGTATTTGCGAGAAACTCAATCCCGTAAACCTCTCCAATCGGACTGGTAAAAATATCGTGTGAAACTTCCGATGTGTCTCCAACCAAAACAATTTTTCCGCTGATCATTTCCTGAAGATCCTCTGTTTCTTCATCCCATTCATCATCTGGGATATCCTCAAGTTCCAACAAAACTTCTGCCGCAGAAATTCCTGCAGGAGTATCTTTTGCTAAAAAAGTTGCCATCGGCGGAAGTGAAGGGAAATCTACCCACAAATCATTAAAAGGATCCAGAGGTACTACAATATCTCCAATTGTGAGTTGCCCATTTTCCAGTTGAGGCTCAACCCCTTTGTACATGGCGAGTGTTTTTATGGCAAAAGGCCAGATATTATGATCCTTTATCTCTTGCGGAAAAAAGCGCACGCGTGAAAGCTTGTTTCCGATCAAAGTGTGGTTGGTGTAACCGCTTTCGGCTGCTGCTTTTAAAGTTTCGGTCGGATAGTTGACCTCTTTGAATTTACCATCACCGCCGAATTCAAGCTGGGCGACAACAATAGTATTTCTGGTGTTTTTCATTGCTTCCGCCAGAAGTGGATCTTCATCATAACCGTTTGGAAAATCCATCAACATATCGAGCGCAATTACTTTTGCACCGAGCCTTTTTAAATTTGTAGTTAGTTTTGCAATATCAGCACGTTTAAGGGGCCAGCTTCCATACTCATCAAAGAATGTTTCCTCAGTATCTACAATCACAATTTCATCGTAGGGAAATTGGGTCTTCTCCGGTTCTAAAGTATTTAAGCGGACAATATGCCGGTTACCGAGCAGCCAATTTTCCAATGAGGAAAAAAGTTCCATCCGCTCTGCTGGAACCATCAATAGAAACAAAACAAGAGTGATCCACATGTCTGGACGTCGAATTAGCTTTAGCATGATTTTCTCTGACTTAAGGTTAAAAATATTTTGATTTTCTCTGACTATACTAAACTGTCTCCAAGGAAACCTAATTCATTGCAGTGTAATTAACAATACATTTTCTTAAAGACTTTAAACAAATGAGCATAACTCCGCTTGTGTAATTCGAAAAATTGTCGTATCTAAAACTAGCTCAAAAGTTTTAGTTGATCATCTGCATAGAAAAAAATCTGCGTTTACTAAGCAGAAAGTTCGAAGTTCTTTTGTTTACACAAGGCAACTGTGAGAAGCTGAACTATGCTTCTTATTCAGCATAAAGTCACAATCTAAGCTAAACAAGTAATGAAACGTTGGTTATTTTCCATCATGTTTTTATTTGCAACAGGCTTTAGTGTTTCAGGAGCCGAGTCCGGAATTATCTGGAAAAAAGTCTCTAATTCCGGAATCAACCTTTCCACAAGTTCAACAAAAACTTTGACCGAAATGCTGGATGCACTAATTCAACAGTTCGCACTGCATCCTGAAAAAATACAAATAGATCCGGCAATACAAAGTCTTCCGGAAGTAGATGAAGTTAAGGGTCATAATCCGGAAACAGTTTTAAAACTTTTGCTTTCACGTCACGATTTGAGCTTGATTAGCCGGAACGGTCGTCACCGAATTGTGTTACGTTCAGACGTTTGGCACTATCGACCTTTCAAAAAAATAATCAATTCGCCCGTTTTATTAGAAAAAATTCTGCGTGAATTAGCTCAAGCCGGACAAATTACTTTACATTTTAATGCAGAAAAAATAAAGCATCGCAAAGTAATACGCAATTTAGAATATAATTCTATTGAGGATGCAGTCTTCGATTTAGCGCGTCGTCAGAATGCACTTGCGGTGTATTATCCGGGACTGCATGTTTTAGCATGGACTCAGGATCCTCCATTGGTGACAAAGTCGCTCACCATACGTTTTGCCAGTCAAAAACAAGTCCGTGACTTTTTAGCTGAGATCAGAAAAGAGCTGAAGGAAATCCATCTTGTACATGACGCATATCCCGCTCCTAATTCATTGGTGTTAAGGGGTTCGGAAGAATCTGTCAATTTAACCGCGCAATTGATTGAGCAATGGGAAAACGGGCTCAGTGAAAATACATCTGCAAATCCGGAAGTGTTTACGATGGAGTCCGAAATTGAAGTTGAAGATCCTGAAACAGAAACTGTTCCGGATTCCAGAATTGTACGCCTGCAGATAAAGTACCTAAGTGTGGGTACGCAAATCGTGCAGAGTAATGGACAGTCCCTGACAATTCCCGGTGTCGAAGAAAGCTTGAGAAAAGCACTTCAACAAAGGCTTGAAGATGAAACTGAAATCCCAGCGATGCGTCCACAAATTGTTGCTGATTTACTCAGTAACTCACTCATTCTGGAGGGTAGTAAATCCCATGTGGAATGGATGGAAAAACTGTTGC
>Ga0302127_10000707_pt1 | contig 18842 bp, 17 predicted proteins | sample CB4_SCM_MG_FD_204452 | JGI IMG/M metagenome (GOLD analysis project Ga0302127, IMG submission 204452) | Marine microbial communities from Western Arctic Ocean, Canada - CB4_SCM | ecosystem: Environmental > Aquatic > Marine > Oceanic | place: Canada: Western Arctic Ocean | collected 2017-09-24
CGGCGACACCGACCACCATTACAAACGCGGCGGCTACGCCCATCACCCTGGTGCGGCGTAGGCGGGCTTGGGCAGTGCCGATGACAGATTCTGCGCCAGCGGCACGGACCGGGATGTGCGCCGAGCGGTCGCGAAGCTCAGCCCGTAGTCGATCGTGCAGGTTCATGACGGCTCCTCGTGAGGGCCCATGTGGGCCTCGAGTTGGGATAGGGCTCGGTGAAGGCGACTTTTGACGGTGCCCGGTGCGATCTCGAGTGCATCTGCAGTTTGGTCGACGGACCAGTCGAGGAGGTAACGCAGCACCACCACCGAACGATGCTTGGGATCGAGTTGGGCAAGGGCAGCGGCAAGTTGCGGGTCGTGCGGTGTGGGGTCGTTGACTGGGGTTTCATCGACCCAGGGCGACGATGTGGTGCGGCGGATCTTGCGCAGAAACGATCGGGCCCAATTGAGCCCGACCCGGTAGACCCAGCCTGCTGGGTTGGAGTACGTCTCCACTTGTGACCAACGCTGGTAGGCGCGGGTCATGGCCTCGTCGGTGGCCTCGATCCCGAGTTGGGTGTCACCCAGGGTGAGCGCAAGGGCGCGGGCGATTGTGCCGTGATGTTCGATGTAGAAGGCATCGAAGGGGTCGCCGGTAGCTGGCATGACCTCGATGTCGCTGGGCGCGTCGATGTCTGCTTGAGACTCAGGTCTGTTCGCGATTGCTACCGCACCCTCCACTACGCCTAGACGCACTATCTATCAGACAGGTTCCATTTTCGTCGCCTGGAGGCAAAGGACAAAATGTGAACCGTCGACGAGTCGCGCTCTGAAGCGATGCGCCAGTGGCATTTGTGCAGGTCGGACAAGGCGTTGGACGTCGCTCTGCGGTAGAAACTAGGCAGTGCATTCATCCACGAGTCCCACAGTTGACCGGCCTGACTTGATGCACGATGTGTTGGGTGACGGCAAGATTCATGCCGCCATCGATCTCGGCACGAATTCGTTTCACCTCCTCATAGCGCGGCTTCAGCCCGATGGCCGCTTCGATGTCGTGGCCAAGGAAAAGGAGATGGTGCGACTCGGCTCGGGCTCGGGCGATATGTATGAGCTGACGGCCCCCGCGATCGACCGCGGCATCGCTGCGCTCCGTCGGTTCCGTCAAGTCGCCGACAGCTTCGATGCCGACATCACCGCTATTGCGACATCGGCGTTGCGCGAGGCCTCGAACCGTGCGCACTTCCTGCAGCGTGCCATGCAAGAGGCTGGCGTCAGCGTGGAGGTGGTTTCCGGAGCCGAGGAGGCTCGTCTCATCCATCTAGGGGTGCTGCAAGCCGTCCCCGTCTTCAACAAACAGGTGCTCGTGGTCGATATCGGCGGCGGCAGCACGGAGTTCCTGGTTGGCCACGGACGCGACGTTCGCTCTGCACACAGCACCAACCTCGGAGCGATCCGGTTGACCGACCAATTCTTTCCGGAGGGCGTGGTCGCCAAGAAATCGGCCAAGCAGTGTCGGACCCACGTGCGCTCGTTCCTGGTGCCAACAATCCGACGGCTGCGTGAGCATCGGCCCTTCGTTGCCATAGGCAGCTCGGGCACGATCAACACCATCGCGCGCATGGTGGTTGCTCAGCGCGGTGGCGATTCAATGGCTCCAACAAACGGGGCATCGTTCACTCGCGAAGAGCTGGGGCAGGTCGTCGAGGCGATTCTTGATGCACCGACAGCCGACGAACGAACAGGGCTCGCTGGCCTCGACGAGCGGCGCCGCGACATCATTGTCGCGGGGGCCGTACTCCTCGAACAGATTCTCGACGGTCTTGCTATCGACAAGATGGTTGTGTCCGAGGCCGCATTACGAGAAGGTATCCTGCTCGACTTGGCCGCACGGTCAGGTGAGCCGTCCTTCCACCACCTGAGCGACATTCGTCGGCAGTCGGTGCTGCACATGGCGGAGCGCTACCACGAGGACCTCGGCCACATTCAGCGAGCCACCGACATTGCGCTGGAGTTGTTCGATCAGACCGAGGATCTGCACGGGCTCGACATTGGAGCGCGCGACCTGCTCGAGGCAGCGGGCCTGTTGCACAATGTCGGGTTGTTCATCAGCCATGCCGCGCACCACAAGCACTCCTACTATGTGATTCGCCAGAGCGATCAACTGAGCGGATTCACCGATGCCGAGATCGAGATGATCGCCCAGGTGGCTCGATACCACCGCAAGAGCGAGCCCAAGGCCACCCACGCGGACTTCCAGTCGCTGTCTGATGTCGACCAGGGCCGAGTTCGGACACTGGCAGGTTTGCTCCGCATCGGGATTGCCCTCGACCGGACCCGCCAGGGTGGGGTCGAGGAACTGGTGGTCACCGCGGACGACCGAACCGTGACGGTGGGAGTGCGAACGAGGGACGAGATCGACTTCTCGCTCGAGCTGTACACCGCCAACCAACGGAGTTCGCTGCTGTCCACGGCGATCGACCGCGACGTGTCGGTCGAACTGATCGGGTTGCCATGACCAATGTCATCTTCTTGTGCACGGGTAACGCCGCGAGGTCGGTCATGGCCACGGTAATGGCCAGGGACCGAGCGCCATCGCTGAGTATTCGTGGGGCTGGGACGCTCTCCATCCCAGACCTGCCCATGAGCCAGCGCACGCGGATCGCACTCCAGGCAATGGGCCTCGAAGATCGGGAACACCGAAGCCACCAACTCGATACCGGCGATACGCAGTGGGCGGACGTGATTGTTGCGTTCGAGCCCGATCACATCCGCTACCTCCGCCGACACCACCCCGAGGCATCGGGTATTGCCGCGACCCTGCCCCGTCTGATCCGCGACCTGGACGACACAGCGTCCCCTCTTCGTTGCCGCCTCCACGCGTTGGGTCTTGGCCAAGTCGCCGTCGATGCTTGGGAAGAGGTCATTGACCCGGCGGGTGGGGACCAGGACGTCTTCCATGCGTGCGCTGCTGAAATCAGCGCGTTGGTGGACGCACTGCTGCCGCGGCTCGCGGAATCGACACTATGAGTACCGAGTTGGCCCGAGCGAGTGCGCTGAGCCCGCCGCGGCTGCGTGGGCGCCTCCACATGTGGTGCTTCATTGTCTCAATACCGGTCGGTGTTGTGCTGGTGGCGACGGCTCCGACTAGCCGGGCTGCATTCGCTGGCGCGATCTTTGCGTTCGGCACGAGCGCTATGTTCGGGGTGAGCGCGACATTCCATCGAACGATCTTCAACGATCACGATTGGCTGCGCTTCCGCCGCCTTGATCACATGGGGATCTATTTGTGCATCGCCGGTGGCTTCACGCCCTTCGGGATGTTGGCTCTCGACGGGTGGGCCCAAAATCTGATGCTTATCGGCGGGTGGGTTGGTGCGGCTCTAGGGATCGCCGTCCGCTTTTTGCCGTTCAGGCCACCCTATGGACTGATGAACGCCAGCTTCATGCTGCTTGGCTGGATCCCCGTGTTGACGTTCGGCAAGCTGTGGGACACCGTTGGGGCGGGTTGGATGGTTGTCACGGTTATCGGTGGCGTTTGTTACAACCTTGGCGCCTTCGTGGTGGGCCTTCGCCGCCCGGATCCATGGCCGAACACCTTTGGCTATCACGAGATTTGGCACACGATGGTCGCCATCGCTGCCACCCTGCATTATTGCGTCGTCGCATTTGGCGTACTGCCCCTGGCACAGGACGTGGTCGGGTGACGGTCGGTCCACATCCCGAGCCCTGGCCCGACGACCCGAGGTATGACCCCGAGTTGTTGGCAGCGGGCGATGAGCGCAACGTGGTCGACAAGTATCGGTATTGGTTGATGGACGCGATCGTGGCTGATCTCGACCTGCATCGACATCGGTTTCATGTCGCAGTCGAGAACTGGGAGCACGATCACAACATCGGAACAGTGGTCCGTAATGCGAATGCATTCATGGCCGCGGCCGTGCACATCGTGGGCAAGCGTCGCTGGAACCGACGTGGCGCAATGGTGACTGACCGATACCAGCACGTACACCACCACCGGACGGTCGAAGAGTTCATGAGTTGGGCCGAGTCCGAATCACTCGTGTTGGTGGGTATCGATAACATTGCAGGCTCGGTGCCCATCGAGTCCACGCCGCTCCCGCAGGATTGCGTCATGGTTTTTGGCCAAGAGGGGCCCGGGCTCAGCCGTGAGATGCAGGATGCTGTGTCGATCATGTGCGAGATCACCCAGTACGGATCGACCCGCTCTATCAATGCCGGCGTGGCCAGCGGGATTGCGATGTACGCGTGGTTGCGCCAGCACGCGGGCTGAGCCCAGGAGTTGTTCGTGTGAAAGGAGCTCAGCGGCAGGCGAAACCAGGCCGCTGGGGCTCACACCCGAAGGTGGGCTCTAGACGAGCTTCGAGTCGCGACCGGCCCAGTATTCGTCGCGGAGCAGGCGCTTGTAGAGCTTCCCGGTGGGGTGGCGCGGCAGATCTTCGCGAAAGTCGATGCTGCGCGGAGTCTTGATACGGGCAAGGTTCTCGGCGCAGTAGGCCATCAGCTCGCGTGCGAGTTCGGGACCGACATCGTTCCAGTCCACCGGCTGAACGACAGCTTTGACCTCTTCGCCGAGGTCGTTGTTGGGGACGCCGAACACCGCCACATCCAGCACCTTCGGGTGCATGGTGAGGAGATTCTCAGCCTCTTGGGGATAGATGTTCACCCCGCCGGAGATGATCATGAATGCCTTGCGGTCGGTCAAGTACAAGAAGCCGTCCTCGTCGAGTCGGCCGACATCGCCCAGGGTGCTCCAGCCGTTCGCGAGCCGAGAATCTTGGGTCTTCTCTTTGTCATTGTGATATTCGAACGCAGCGTCTGACTCGAAATAGATCGTGCCGACCTTGCCGACTGGCACCTCGACGCCGTCATCGTCGACGATGTGGATGGTCCCCGAGATCGCGCTTCCGACGGTTCCCTCATGCGCCAGCCAGCCTTCGCTATTGCAATAGACGAAACCGTTTCCTTCGGTGCCGGAGTAGTACTCATGGATGACTAGACCCCACCAGTCGATCATCTGTTTCTTGATGGGTACCGGGCATGGCGCCGCGGCGTGGACGACGCATTGCAGCGTCGACACGTCGTAGCGATCGCGGACCTCTTGGTCCAGCTTCAACATGCGCACGAACATCGTCGGTACGACTTGCGTGAAGCTGATCGAGTGTTTTTCGATGGTGCGCAGCAGATCCTCGGGATCGAAATGCTCCATCACCACAACGGTGCCGCCTGCTCGGTTCACGCCCCGGCAGAATCTGAGTGGGGCCGCGTGGTACAGCGGTGCGGGGGACAGGTACACCGTGGCCTCGTCCAGCCCGAAGAGCCGCGTGGCAAGCGTTGTTACGCGGTCAGCCGTCCCGAGCTCGCCGCCTGGTAACGGGAATTTCACGCCCTTCGGTTGCCCGGTCGTACCCGATGAGTACAACATGTCGGTTCCCTCGATCCGGGGTCCAACAGGTTCGATGGGTTGCTGTGGCAGCAGCGCTTCGAGGGCATCGTAACCGTCCACCTGGCCGCCGACGCTCAAGCGCAGTTCGACATCGGGCAACAGGTCGCTTAGCTCGGCGACTTCGGCCGCCTTGTACGGCGATGTCACAAACGCCTGCGCGCCACAATCGTTGATAATGTACGCCATCTCGCTCGACGTGAGCCGGGAGCTGATCGCGGTGTAGTAGAGCCCGGCGTAGTGAGCACCCCAGCAGACCGGCAGGAACTCCAGCCGGTTCTCGAGGCACAAAGCGACATGGTCTCCGGGTTCCAAGCCTGCGGCTTGGAACAGGTTGGCCAAGCGAGAGGCATACTCGTGCATCTCGGCGAATGTCATCTGTTCGCCGGTCGTGGCCATAATGATGGCGGTCTTGTCGGGCGACGTCTCAGCTATTGCACCGGGGAACATGGGCGCTGATGTTAGTGGGGTGCCGCCCAAACGATCGGCCCGAGGTATTCGCTTGTGGCTTGACCAGGCTCTGGCGCGATGTCAGAAGCCTCCTTTGCGAGGCCAAGACCGGGCCCGTTCGTTGTTGACGGGTGGCCGGGTCTACAACGATGTGCTGAGCATCGCGCCGAACAAGAGGGCGGCGAGCGCGCTGACCGCGCCCAGGGCACCCCAGATTGCGAGCGCGGACTTCTTCGTTGCCGTGGTGTGCAAGAACGCGGAAACGCCCGAGACGGCAACGATGAGCAGCTTGAGAAACAGCCCGGTCTGATAGGAGGTGCTGCGATCGCCGACATCGACCTCCATGACGTTCCAAATGCCGGTCACGACAGCGAGGGTGAAGAACGGCCAGGCAACACGATTGAATGCCCGCGCAACGCGCTTTGGTGCGTCGTCACCGAGGGCACGCAGCGTGGGCACCAACGCGCCGAGCACGACCTGTCCCCCGACCCAAACGCTGGCACCGAGCACATGGAGAAACAGGCGGATTGTTGTTGCATCGAAGTCCATCTCAAGATCCCGTCGGGTAGGTGCGAGGCGAGTCGTCAGGGTAAATCATGGCACCGGAGACACTATCGACCACCACCACCGAGCATCTCCCTCACGGTCATCGTCGTGTTCCCGGCGTGCAGCCTGATCTTGGCGATCTCGTTGGCCAAACTCGGCGCCGGCGCACGCGAAGGCAGGTTGGGTTCATGACATCGTTCCAGTCCACTGGCGCCGCAACCAGCCTTGCACCAGCCAGACTGGTCCCGTGACCTCTGCCGAGCTACCCGCTGACGACGAAGCGTCGGGGGCACCCCCGACGCCGATGATGAATGGCAACCCGCTCGATTCGATGATGCCAATCATCTTGTTCCTGGCGTTGCGGCGATTCGCTGGACTTGCGTGGGGGATTGTTGGCGCAACTGTTTGGGCTCTCAAGGTTGCCTACATGCGCAAGCGGCGCGGCCACCCCATTGGCAAGTTTCTGCCCATCATTACGGTTGGCATCATCGTTCGAGGTGTCCTCGGGATTCTGACCGACAGCGAGGCTGTCTACTTCGGGATCGGCATTGGGGTGAAGGCGGCCGTCGGCGTCGGGCTCATCGTGTCCGCATTGATTGGACGCAACCTCATTGCTGACTACGCGCCGTTGCTGTTCGGCTTCGACCGCACCACGTCCGAGCACCCCATCTACGCCCGGGCGATGCACCGGGTCGCTTGGGTTGCGGGTATCGCCGAGCTCGTTTCCGCCGCGTTTGATGTCTGGCTGTTCAACCGGTCGTCTGTCGGTGGCTATCTGACCATCCGCTTCTTTGTGAACTGGCCGTTCACCTCAGCCGTCTTGTTCGGCTGTATTGCCTACCTTGGTCGCGAGTTGGCAAAGATCCCGGGCTTTCCCGGCATGTCCGAGGTGCTCGACCAGCGCATGAAGCAATACGAGTCGGCCATGAAGCGGCCGCGGTCAACGCCCGGCGCCGACGCCTGAGTCCATCTCGGCGGCGCGCTCTTCGCGGGCGGCATCGATCTCGGCTCCGATCAAGACCATGAACGCGGTCAAGAAGAGCCACAACAACAAGATCACCGCGGCGCCCAGCGTTCCGTACGTCTCGTTGTAGCTCGCGAACTTCGACGTGTAGACGCTGAACAGGCCCGAGACCACAACCCACAGCAGCGTCGCGCTCAGTGCCCCCCACGTAACGACGCGGTACTTCGACCGATGGTCTGGTCCAATCCAATACAGGAAGGCCAAGCTTGCTGCCATGAAACCCAGCAGAGCCGGGAATCTCCCAGCGTTCAGCAGCCACCTGCCAATGTCGGCCAGGCCGACTTCGCTGAGGAGCGGGGGAAGCGCGGCCAGCAGGAAGGCAGCGCCCATGACGAAGACGATGGCGCCCAAGGTGATGAGGACTGCCAGGCCTCGAAGCTTGGCGAACTTGCGGGTTTCGTCGATCCCCCAGATGGTGTTGAGGGTCGCAATAACTTTTGCAATCGCTCCAGAGCTGGTCCACAGGGCCAACACGATGCCGATGGCCGCGCCGACAGCGAGTCCGCTCCCCGAGGCTCCCGCAACGGACTCGAGCTGCCCAGTGATGATTGTGCGTGCCTCTTCGGGCAGTGCGCCGAGGTTGTCCTCGATCTGACCCTCGACTTTCGCTGGATCTGCAAAGAGGCCGTAGATGGACAGCACGGCGGTCAACATCGCAGGTATTGCCAGGAGGCCCCAGAAGGCAATGCCGGCCGCCACAACGGCAAGGTTGTGCGACTTGATCCGGGTCTTGACCCGTAGTGCGACGTCCTTGATCAGTGCCGACCGGCTGACGGGCACATCGATGACCGCTGCTATCAAGCCTGGCTCGGATGCGCTGCTCGCTGCGCCCGTGGGCTCGGCCGTGGGGGTAGCGCCGGCATCGGGGCCGGCGAAGAATGCTTCGGCTACCTGGGCTGAGGCTAACGAGGTTGAGTCGGCGTCGGGAAGGGGTGAGGTCGACTGGTCTGACCCGGGCAGCGTCTCGACCGACGGCCCGGCGTCGGGATCGGAGCCAGACTCGTCGGATTCTCGCTGCGATGCCCCATACCACTCGGCCACAGGCTCGAGAAGTTTGGGCCCGATTACGTTCTGCATGATTGAGCTCGAGGCCAGGCGGGCGGTGAGCTGCTCTCGGCGCGGGGAGGACGTCACGCTCTCAACGCTATCCAGCGCAGAGCGCGGCGCGGGCGGGAAGTCGGCACTGCGGTGCCGACTTCCCGCCGTTCGCGACAAGCAACTCCCTGGGGTCAGGCAGCGGCTCGGGGGTTTGGATCAGCGGGTCCGGGTGATCTCGTAGACCGCGATCGGGCCGTCGGCATCGAACGAGAACATCTCGCCAGCTTCGCCAGTGAGGCCACGATGAGGAGCGATCACGCCACCTTCGGACAGCGTGGAGTCAGTCGCGCCGGTTCCGATGCCCTCGGGAGAGCATGGTGGAACGAGGTCATTGAGGTCGCCTGTGTTCTTTTCGGTGCCGGCATCCCACGCGTACGCGTAAACCTTCACGGTTTCCCACTTGCGCGTCGGGAGCTGCAGCGAGTCGAGGCCGGTGAAGCCATCGTTGCTACACACGATCATCTGAACCGTGGAGATCAGGCGAGCGTTTCGCGGAGCGCTGAGCTCGAACTGCCGCGTTGCGCCGGGAGCGAGTGGTCCTTCTGCGCCGGCGCCGATGCCTGAGGTCCGAACGTCACGGATGCCGGGCAGTGCCTCGACCAACGGCATCAGGTTGCCGTTTTCCGCGAGCTGCTGGGGCTCAGGACTGGCTGGTCGACCAAGGTCGAACAGGTCAGCGCGCTGGTTGTGTGCAGCGAAAGTGACCGGTGTCAGGATCTGACTGTCGGTCACGTTGGTCACCGTGACCTTGTAGGTCCGCCCGTGGTTGTTGTCCCCACTGAACGCGTTTGCTGCCGGAACTCCGAGGAGCGCGATCAGCGAGGCCACAACGGCCAATGCCATCACTCGTGCGAGTGTCTTCATATCTCGTATCCTTCTTCTTGGGTGCAAGCCCCGCCGACACGCCGTGGATTCCATACCTGGCGTGTCGGCGTTTGCTGTTGTGCAGAGATTCCGAGTTCTCGTTGCCCCCGACGCACAGCTGGCCCGTCGCCTGGTGGCGACGCAGGAACAACGACCGCCAACCGGCAACAGTTCCCGAGTTCTTTGCGACCCGCTGAGCGGAGCCTTGCACGGAGACATCGTGAGGACTGATGGGCGTCACGTTCGATTCTGGATATCGATCGTGCTCGGTGGCGTTGGGCCCCCTCTCAAGGCAGGCCAGTTCAGCTGATCGTTGTCGTTCAACATTCTGTTGAAGGGAGCCTAAAAGAGGTATCGTCGCGGACATGAGTCTTGCGATCGATACCGCCCGATATGGCCTCTTGCAGTCCGTTGTCGACCCGGAGAGCTACGGCCAATCCGTCGAGCGATTCCGTGAGGCCAACATCTTGTTGCCGACGTTCGGCCAGCTCGCCGACCCGTCTACGATCCCGGCCGAAATTCAGGCTGCGCTGGCGGGGGTCGACCCCAACGTCGCGCACCCGCTCAATCTGTTTCGCGTGCACTGGTACAACGGCTGGGATACTCCGAACCAGGTCGCAGTCCCTGAACACATCGTGCTCCCCAGCGAGCTGACAGGCGTCGATGCGCGGATCGTGCTGGTCTTTGGGAACCGGTTCCCGATGATCGGCGCCCACAAGGTCCTCGCTGCGTACTCCTGCCTGGTGCCTCGGGTCGTGAGCGGGCAGTTCGACCCCACTCGCCACCGCGCCATCTGGCCCTCGACGGGTAACTATGCCCGGGGTGGCATAGCGATCTCAAAGCTCATGCAGAGCCGCGGCGTTGCGGTGCTGCCCGAGAACATGTCTCAGGAACGCTTCGACTGGCTCGACGCGTGGGTTACCGATCCGGCAGACGTCATTCGCACCCCTGGTTCGGAGAGCAACGTCAAAGAGATTTACGACGCCTGCAACGAGCTCGAGAAGGATCCCGGCAACTTTATCCTCAACCAGTTCTCGGAGTTCGCGAACCATGTCGGGCACTACACCGTGACGGGGCGGGCGCTCGGCCACGTGTTCGAGACGCTCCAAGCCGCCGACCCTGCCCTCCGCCTTGCTGCAGTGACATCTGCGTCGGGATCGGCTGGCACTCTGGCGATGGGCGACCGCCTCAAGGACGACTTCGGCGCCAAGATCGTCGCAGTCGAGGCCCTCGAATGCCCAACGATGCTCTACAACGGCTACGGCGAGCACAACATTCAGGGGATCGGCGACAAGCACATCCCGCTGATCCACAACGTGATGAACACCGACATCGTCACTGGCATCAGCGATCAGGCGACCGATGGGCTGAACCTTGTGTTCACCACCGACGTGGGCAAGGCCTACCTGGTCGATCGCCTCGGCGTCGACCCCGCCATCGTCGACCAGCTCCGGCATTTTGGATTCTCATCGATTTGCAACACGTTGGCCGCGATCAAGACGGCCAAGCAGTTGGACCTGGGCCACGACGACGTCGTCATCTCGGTCGCCACCGACGGTTCTGAGCTCTACGTGAGCGAGAAAGAGCGCATGTTGGCGAAGGCGTATCCCGATGGTTTCACCGAGGTTCACGCTGCAGAGATCGTGTCGCGGCACCTGATGGGAGCCGACACTGAGCATCTCGAGGAACTCGATGCGGCTGGTCGCAATCGGATCTTCAACCTCGGTTACTACACGTGGGTAGAACAACAGGGCGTAAGCGTTGAAGACTTCGACGTCCGCAAAGACCAGGCATTCTGGAACCAGCTCCACACCATGGCGCCGGGCTGGGACACCATGATCGATGAGTTCAACGCGGCAACGGGCGTCTCGGTCTGATGACCGCGTCCTGGCTCGAGGCGCCCGAGGGCGCATTGTGGCCAGATATCGGTGACCAGCCAAATCCCTACGTGCACTATCGGCGCATGCTTTGGTCGTGGCACCGCGCCATGGCTGCGGGATGGACCGACGACGACTTCATAGAGATGGTCCGGACCATCGATGCGGCCGTGGCCACTGTCGACGATGCAGGGTTTGTCCGGACACCGGGTCGATGGGCCGAGGGCTTGGCCGGAACCGGCGCGCCAGCGAGGGTGTTTGCCAAGGACGAGACCGCCAACGTCGGGGGCTCGCACAAAGCCCGGCATCTGATGGGGCTGCTGTTGCACCTTGGCGTCGATGCCGTGGACGGCGACGCACGGCTCGCCATCTCCTCGTGTGGCAACGCTGCCCTTGGCGCCGCAACGGTCGCTCGTGCCGCTGGTCGACCGATCGATGTCTTTATCCCGACGTGGGCTGACCCATCGATTGTCGCGATTCTTGACCGTCTCGATGCAACGATCCATGTCTGCGAACGACGCGACGGCGAAGCCGGTGACCCGTGCATGCTGCGGTTCCAGGAGGCTGTCGCCGGTGGTGCTCTGGCATTTGGTGTGCAAGCCACTGAGAACTTGTGGACCCTCGACGGCGGTCGGACGATCGGGTGGGAGCTCGCCGATCAGCTGAGCGAAGGCTCGGTCGACCACGTGTTGGTCCAAGTCGGTGGGGGAGCGCTACTTACCAGCTGCGCGATTGGCCTGCTCGAGGGCGTGAGTCACGGCCCGTTCGTGGGCGCGCCTCGCGTGTTTGCGGTCCAGGCCGAAGGGTGTGCGCCTTTCGACCGTGCTTGGTCGGCGATTCCTGACGCCGAAAGCCTCGACGCCCGCTTGGCCATGGCCGAAGCACAGGCTGCGGTGTTGATGACTCCTTGGGACGACCCGCATTCGGCGGCCACCGGCATCCTGGACGATGTCACCTATGACTGGCTGGGGATCGCACGTGCGCTGATGCGAACCGGCGGCGGATCGATCGTCGCGTCAGAGGGCGACATCCAGTACGCCAACGAGCGCATCAGGGCCCAGGGCTACAACGCCGACCACACCGGCACCGCAGGCTACGCCGGCCTCTTGGCGGCGGTGGCCACAGGAGCGATCGATCCCGACGACAGTGCGGCGGTGCTGGTCACAGGTGTGCGGCGCGACTGATCGGTGGGGCCGGCGCTGGCCCCCCGGGAATCGGTCGGCGTCAGGACGCGACGACGCCGCCGTTGTGGGCCACGATCAGCCAGAGACGGCCCGGTGGGACGGTCATCTCTGAGCCATCCTCGGTGGTGAGCGTGAACCATTCTGCTTGGGACTCGCGCGCCCAGGTTCCCTGCTGCATGCGTCCGTCGGCGATCACCCAAGCAGCGCCGGAGCCGGTGGTTTTAGAGGCAGGAACGGACGAACCGGAGCCACCAGAGGCGGTATAGGGACTGGTCTCGATCATCACCAGGGTGTCGACGGTGATCTGTTGCTGTTCGCCATCGTCGTCGATGTACTGGTGCGGTGTCGTCCAGGTGGATCGTTCGTACTCGGTACCGTTCCAGGCCCAGTTCACCTGATAGCCGGCGTTCCAATTGGTCGCGATGGCCGTCGCTTCGGGAGCGTCGTCGGGCAGCTCGCCAAAGTTCCACAAGTTCTCGACGGGGTTGTCGTAAGCGCCGCGGCCGTCGAGCGTCCTCAGGTTGATGGTGTTGCCGTAGAGATTGTGAGGAGCGCGGCGCCAGTTGACTCGGAACGAGCCGGACGGTTCGGCGAAATAGTTGACGTTCGACGCGTTCCCGATGCGCTGCACCCAACTTTGGCCGCCCGAGTTGATGAATGTCGACTCCCATTGATTCTGGATGGCGAAGTCGGTGGGGCGCATCGACCGGATGGGGCCGACGGTTTCCGAGTCGTTGTATTGCCACACGGAGAGGAATCGGGTGATGCCCTCGACCTGGATCTCGATCATGAGGTCGGCGTGTTGGATCCCCGACTGTGGCTGCGCGTTGGAGTGGTTGTCGATCTTGATGGTGAGGAGCCGGTCGAGAATGGGTCCCTCGACGTCGGTCCCGTTAAGCGGCGACACCGGCCCGGGCGTGGGGGTGGGGGTGGGCGTCGCAGTGGGTTCGGGAGTCGGTGTTGGAGGGGTGGTGGCCGTCGGTTCAGGGATCGGCGTCGAGGTGGGGCTGGGAGCGGCCTCCTCGGTGACAACGGCAGGATATTCGGATCCGCCGATGGCGACGATGGCGACAACAATGATGGCGAGAGCCACAACGCCGGTGACAATACGTCCGGCGAGCGACTGAAACGGGCGCCGTAACAGTTCGAGCATGGAAGGAGAGGGTAGACCTCTCATGCTCAAATACCGCGTCAACAAAGAGCTGTTCGTTTAGACCTCGTCGCCACCGTCCACCAGCCTCGACTAGCGCCCTGAAATTGGTGTCGGGGCAACGTGCTAGGTCACACCGAGCGTGGTGGTTGGTCGGTGGGTGGAGTTGGGGCGTGGTGGGTGTGGTGCCGGGGGAACGTGCCAGGTCGCACCGAGGGTGGTCTTGCGGGCAGCGTTGCGCCCACGCGGTGGAGCGGCTCACCGCGTTGCGGGGGCCACAAGATGGTGGGTCCTGCAACGTTGTTTGGGCAGCGCCCAGCATGGCTGCCGGCTGGTTGGTCGGCCTTCAGCCGGCGTCAACGGTCGGGCCCGCGGGGCCGAAGAGTGGCATCTCGCCGGTGATCGCGGCCCACCGGCGGGTGCCGTACTCGAAGTGCCACCATTCGCAATCGAGGACCACGAACCCGACCTCGCGCATCAACCAGTACAGCCAGCGCCGGAGCTCGCGATTGACGCCCGGTTCCGACTCGAGGGAGTCGGCCCGCGCCCGATCGGTGAAGTCGTCGAACCCTGCGCCGAGACCCAGCGGGATCCCGTCAAGCGTGAGACTGCAATCGACCGTTCCGCCGGTCAAGTGCGGCGGCGGGGTCGCTGGGTCAGGGTCGGGCTCGGACACGAAGCCGGGCGGAAGCCCCGGGTTGCCATAGGCAGCGTCGTACAGCTCCTCCTGGAGCCGCAATGGGCGCCATGCGTCGAACACACACAAGCCCCAGCGGTCCGGTAACTGGTCGGCGGTAGCCACCAGCCGAGCCAGCGCCGACGGTCGGAGCCATGCGTCGGCTCGTGCATGGACCCACCCCGCCCGTCGGTAGTTCTCCAGCACGGCGATTCGCGGGTGCGAGATGCGTACCAGATCCTCAAGGACTGGATCGGTTACCTCTGGCGCACTGTCAGGCTCGACCAAGTCCGGTATTGGTCGCTGCGGTGGTGGCTGGACCCCGAGCTCAAGGCAGACCTCGGCTCCAGGCCGGGTGAGGAGTGGCTCATCGAAGCGAGGCATTACGCCATCGTAGGGCAGTGCCCCAGTGCACATTCGCTCATGAGATACGCCCTAGGCTCTCGCCATGACCCAGGTGATTGTTGTCGGCGGCGGACACAACGGGTTGATCTGCGCGGCCTACTTGGCGCGCGCAGGGATTGACACGGTGCTTGTCGAGGCGCGCGACGAGGTGGGCGGCTGTGCATCCACCGTCAGCGATCTCGGGGCTCGCTTCAACATTTGCAACTGTGATCACACGATGATCCGCGCCATGCCGGTCATCGACGAGCTGGACCTTGCAGGCCATGGGCTGCGTTATCTCGAATCGGACGCCAGCTTCATCAACATGTTCCATGATGGCGCCGATCCGTGGGTGTTCTTCCACGAAGAGGAACGGATGCTCGATTCGCTGGCGGCCACCTACCCGTCGCAGGTAGCGGGGTACCGGCGCTACTTGCGTGATGCCCTGCCCGTTGCCGAATTGGTGATCGAGATGGCTCGCACCAAGCCCAGCTCGTCGCGCATGCTGGCTACTGCGCTGAGACGTCGAGCCAAGGGCGCGGCTCGGTTGCTCGACTGGTCTCGACGCTCGGCAGACGAGATCTTTGCTCGCTATTTCGATGACTGGCGTTTGACGATGCCGGCGATTAGTACCGGGCCGACTGTCTGGGGCGTTCACCCCTCTATGGCAGGGACTGGCTTGGCGGCGGCGGCCTACGCCACGCGTCACCTCGTCAAGACAGGCCGGCCGGCGGGTGGCAGCGGAGCACTGACCGACGCTATCCGGGCCAGCTTCGAGGCCGCAGGTGGACAGGTTCGATGTGGGTCAAGCGTGACCCAGCTGGTCGTCGACAGCGGCAGAGTTTGCGGCGTTCGTCTCGACGACGGCACCGAGCTCCGGTCGTCGGTTGTGGTGGCGGCATGCGATCCGCAGCGAGTGTTTGTCGACTGGGTCGGTGATGCTCCTCCGGCGGCCAAACGCCTGGTCGAGCGGTGGCGCGCTCGCCCGGTTCAAGATGGCTACGAGTCCAAGATCGACGGCGTGCTCTCGGCCTTGCCGCGGTACCACGCGGGATCGTCCATCGAGGCGAACTTTCCCGGGCTCGACACCTTGGGCCCGACAACGGTGGTCTCGCCGTCGCCAGATCAGCTTCTCGCGGCCCACGAGGGGCGTTCCAACGGACAGGTCGCTGCCCAACCCACCCTGTTGGTCAACGTGCCATCAGTGCTCGATCCTGCGTTGGTGACCGCTGGTGGGTCCCACGTCTTGAGCCTCGAGGTCCTCTACACCCCTTACGCACTTGTCGGCGGTTGGCCGGAGTCGTCAGAGCCTCAGCGTTGGCTGGACATGTGGGCCGGCATGGTCGAGCCCGGGGCCCTCGAGTCGCTGACGGCGTGGCGGGCTATGACCCCCGACCGCTACGAAGCCGAGTTCTCGATGCATCGTGGCCACACGCCCTCCTACGCCGGTACTCCGCTGGCTGCACTTGCGGGCCGCCAGCGCGAGCTGACTCGCTACCGGTCACCCATCCGAGGGCTCTACTTGTCGGGAGCGGCGACGTTCCCCGGGGCCGGTGTGTTTGGAGCGGCAGGACGGAACACGGCTGACGTGGTCCGCCGCGACCTCACAGGCACTGTGGCGCGGCGCGTTGTGCCCTTGCGCGGGAAGGCCGCTGCAGTCGTGGCGGCGACGAAGCGCTGATCAGAGGTATTTGTTGAGATCCACAGTGGGGTAGGCGACTCGCTCGCCGTACTCGCGTATTTCACGCTTGTAGGTGGCATCGATTCCCACCTTGGTGCTCACGCCTCGCTGATCTGCGGTGGGGTCCATCTCGTGGCCCTGAGCACCCGGCACCGTGAAGACGTCGGTGCCCCAGTTCACGCGGTTAGTGAGCGCCCATTGGATCTCCGACGGTTCGAACATGTCGACGTCGCGATCGATCACGATGACGTTGCGCACGTTGATGTGTGCAGCCATAGCGGCCATCGCCAGATTCTTGGGTGTCCCTGGGTTGTCACGGTCGATCTGCACGATGGCCAGGAACCCATTGCCATAAGGCGGGATGTGGACGTCGGCTGACGCGTCGAGGTGACGTACGAATCTGCGTAGCAACGGCTCGCGGGGCAAGACATTGCCGATGTAGATGTGCTCGTACCAGCCCGGGATGATGGTCTGATAGATGGGCTCGTCGCGCCACGAGATACAGGTGACCTCGAAGGTTGGGCTGTTCCACTCCTCGCCGTGGTAGCCGTGGAACTCGGCCAGCGGACCCTCGGGTTCGCGGATGGTCGGATGCAGGAGCCCTTCCACCACGATCTCGGCGGCTGCGGGAATGTCCACATCGACGGTACGCCCTCGGCAGACCTCGATACCACGGCCACGGATTGCACCGGCGATGAAGAGCTCGTCGACCGGCGTCTTGACGCCAGCCGCGATCATGATGGCCGGATCGAGTCCAATGGCCAATGCGATCGGGAACGGAGCATCGGGGTCCTCGCGTGACTTCCAGAACGTTCCGACATCGCGCCATTCGTTGACGTTGAAGCCGAATCGGCCCCGATCCAGGCGAAGCATGCGGTTGTAGCCCAAGTTGCCTCGGCCGCCAATGGGATCTTTCGCCACGGTCACCGCGCCGGTGATGAAGGCTCCGCCGTCGCCTCGGCTATGGGTGGGGATAGGGAGGAGTTCGGTGTCGATGTCGTCACCGGTGACGTGATTGTCGTGCCACGCGGCGGTCTCGACGCGCACTGGCGCGATGCCGTTGACGGGGTCGAGGACTCGCTCCATCACGTCGATGACCTCGGTTGGCTCGCACCCCAAAGCGAGGGCCGCTCGGCGGTGCGAGGTCACGCTTCCACAAAAGATCGGCCAGGGGCTCGTATCGACCGCGCTGAACAAGCCAGCGCCGACATCGTTGCGGGCCAGCGCTGCAGCAACGTCGGCCAACTCGTGTTCGAGCGAAACTGGGGTATCAACTTTGGACAGTTGCCCGCCGGCCTCGAGGGCAGCGATGTAGCTCCGGAGGTCATGGATGTCTGGCATGGACATATCCTGGTCGAGTTAGCGGCGCCGGTCGAACCATGTCCAGCTGGACCCGTGGAATGGGAGGTGCGATGCACGAACAATCTGAGGTCGCGCCGGCCATCGATCTCACCGCGCTGCGGCTGCAGCCCGGTTCCAGCGAGGCGCAGGCCACAACGGTCGCCATTCACGCCGCGTGCGTTCAGAGCGGATTCTTTGTCATCACTGGCCATGGGCTGGAGTCACAGATCGATCGGGTTCTGGGCCTTGCGCGAGAGTTCTTCTCCCTCCCGCAGCTGGACAAGGAAGGCGCGCAGCGCGTCGACCGGTACGGGTTTGTCCCGCACCGCGCGACTGCGCTCGATACGAGTCGGCAGAGCGACAACACCGAATACCTCGATCTGGGGATGGCGGACGAGGTCGTGGTCCCACAGATCAACCAGTTCGGCGACGTCGTAGGGGAGTACCAGCGAAACGCACTGGCCATCGCTGCCCTTATTTTGGAGTCGCTCGCAGTGGCGTTGAGCGTCGAGCGGTCTTTCTTTGCAGACCGCATGATGGCGCCACAGTGCCGACTGCGTTTGCTGCACTACCCCGAGGTCGAACCGCTGCCCGATGGTTCGCTGCCGGTGCCGAACGCTCCCCACACCGACTACGGCGCGCTCACCATCCTTGCAACAGATGGCGTTCCTGGTCTCGAGGTGCGGCCCGTCCACGCGGTATGGACGCCGGTCGTCACGACACCGGGCAGTCTGGTCATCAACTCGGGGGACATGTTGGCCCGTTGGACCAATGACACGTATCGCTCGACACCACATCGTGTTGTGGGTCCCGAGACGGGAGAGCGTTTCTCAGTGCCGTTCTTTGTCAATCCCAACCCGGCGACGATCGTCGAAGCCATCCCGACATGTGTGACCAATGATCAGCCCTTGCGGTATCCACCAGTCCGCGCAGGTGACTTCCTGGCCGCTCGCATCGATGGTTCGACCGAGCCCTATGTCTATCCTCGGGAAGGCCCAATCCGTCACGCTGGGCCAACCACGGATAGGGGCGGCGTCGAGGACACGGACGAGGACAAGGCATGAGGTTGGAGCGGCGGAGCGGCGGAACGGCGGAACGGCGGAACGGCAATAATCGATGTCTCG
>Ga0302127_10000708_pt1 | contig 18828 bp, 13 predicted proteins | sample CB4_SCM_MG_FD_204452 | JGI IMG/M metagenome (GOLD analysis project Ga0302127, IMG submission 204452) | Marine microbial communities from Western Arctic Ocean, Canada - CB4_SCM | ecosystem: Environmental > Aquatic > Marine > Oceanic | place: Canada: Western Arctic Ocean | collected 2017-09-24
CTCTGAACCAAGTCGGCAATAGGTGGCGACTGAACCAACCCGAGATGCCCATATATGCCGCTTAATTGATTACCACTTGATTCCTTTGGTAGAAATTTCAAGGAAACCGAGGTTTCAAACCAAACCGTTGGGTCGGCCATAGCACGGTGGCTTGAATGGAGACCTCTAAACGATTAGCAGCCCTGCTTACCTTAGCACTTTATTTAGGTCCTTTATTGGTTGCTGCAGTCCCAGTCTCGGTAGATTCAACTAGCGAAGAAGTTGGCTGGTGGACAGACACAACCGTCGATAGAAACGGCGATAAAATCGGTGATATGGTCGAGAGGTTCATCGACTCCCCGCTATTTCTAGACGAGAATAATACCTTGCCAATCATCGTAGATTTCGACCATACTCCCGGTCAAGATGAAATCTCAATGCTCGAACAGGAGGTTGAATTCCAACACCAATTCACTCTACAACGGATCGATGCTCTTGCTGGCCGAATACCGGTCAACCAACTTTTGACCGCTAAGGATTTGCCAGGGGTCGTAATGCTAGAACTCGATGGTATACTCGAGGTGACCAATGAGGTTGCTAGAGCCAACCATGGCGTAAACGACGCATTCGATTATACCGGCTACGATGGCTCTGGAGCCACCGTTGCAATCATCGATACCGGATTGGATGGAAACCATTCAAGTTTGGACGACCTCGATGATGACCCCACTACCGATGACCCCAAAATCATCGCATTCTATGATGTAGTGAATAATGCCGACAAAACCAATGGTAGTGAGATTTTCCCTTATGATGACCACGGACACGGCTCTCACTGCGGCGGTACAACCGCAGGGACTGGAGCACCAGATTATCTCCACATTGGGATGGCTCCTCAAGCACGCTTGGTCGGAGTCAAGGTACTCGATGGTGGCGGATCTGGTAGTTTCGCTGGCGTGATGGGAGGGATGCAGTGGACTATTGATGTCATGCATCAATTCAATATTAGGGCAGCCTCGATGAGTCTTGGCGGACCAGGTCCAATCGAATGGACATCTTCCGAGGAAGATAGTGTAAACCGAATGGCTAACGAGATGGTCAGAGCGGGAATCGCTTTATTCATCGCCGCAGGAAATTCAGCCGTCAGTGCTCAAATCGGCACACCAGGCTCAGCAGAAGATGTGATCACGGTCGGTGCCATCGACAAGGATACCGGAATTGCGATCTACTCGAGTCAAGGACCGACCGAAGAAGGACGGGTAAAACCAAACATAGTGTATACCGGGTCTGATCTTATGTCGGTAGCAGCCAATACTGGCGACCAATATACTGCTATGAGTGGGACCAGCATGGCCACCCCTGGAGCGGCTGGAGTCAGTGCTCTAATGTTCCAAGCAAACCCCGACCTCTCCCCCTTTGACATTCGAAATATCATGCAGGAAACCGCTACTTATCGAGAATGCCACTTCATGGGAAAGAATGAGCCTTGTGCCGAAGATTTAATTCCAAAGAACCGCCAAAACAATGTCTATGGTCACGGCCATACCAATGCTTACGAAGCGGTGATGGAAGCTGCTGAAAGGTCTTTTACTTTCGACAAGAACATCGAATTGAATCTTACAAGTACGACCGAAGCAGGAACTGTTCACCTCATGCCCGGCCAGTCAATTACGGTTTCTGTGAATCAAGGCGTTGATACAATTCAGTGGATGTCAAATGATTTACGCGACGATTGGTCCAATATCCACAGTTACCAAAACGACGAATTATTAGTCCTATCATATGAAGAAATCGTCCATGAATTAGAACACTTACCGGGTATCTCACTATTCGATAATCACACCCTTTCAATGCGTGGAATCGATGGAACTAATTCGAGCCCATTGATCACCTTCGATATTATGATTCATGAAGATGGAGGAACTAGTATTCAAGAGAGTAATTCTAGCATGGGAGTTGTTGTATATGGCTCCATAATCGCTGGAATTATACTGGTCGTGATTTTATTGGCGGCGATGGTGTCGAACAATAAAATTAAAGTGAATTTGGTTCAAGACGACGATATAGATTCGGTTGTCGACGCCGAACTAATTTGATTAAACCATCTGGCTCATCGTCTTGCCGGCTCAACCTTAATTAAGTAAAAGTATTTATTATTCATTGAGTAATATGACTGAATTACCTTCAAGACCATTCAGGCCGACACATACCAAGGCCCCAACCCGTCGAGGAACTTTAACCGAAGGTTATGCGCCGACTGCGAATATAGTTAGCACTCCTGCAGGACATGTTCCCGCGAATGCTGTCGAAACCGCGATGCAAAAATTTGCTCAACTCATACTATACGGTATTGCGATGATCGCTATTTGGGGCGGCATTCTTTCGATCGCTTTTTCAGAGGATGCAACTAATCTCAATTTCTTGATATTAGGGGTCGGTGGAATTGTATCTGCTTTGATGGCTATCGGTTTGGTTGAATTTCAACGCAGAAAAGGTGGCGATGAATTACATAGCGTTCACGATTATTTGATTGGGATCGGATTCTTTTTCTCAGCAGTAGGAGTTTTGTGGGGCACTCGTTGGTTGATCGGATTAGCCGCAAGCAATGGGGTCGATTGGCTAATCCCCACCGATTTGCCATATTCAGATACCGATTGGCATCCATCATCGGCCGCAATCTACGTACAACTCTCTGCATGTATTGCACTCATCCTCGCTCAGATGAGTTATTTGGACCGCCTAAAAGGACAGACCACTTTCGGTTGGTCGGTCACAACTTTCACCCCCCTCGCATTAGCATTTGTAGGGATGGGTCCTTGGTTGGACTGGTCTAATAATATCGTTTCATACGAGCTGGGGATTTCTATTATTTCACTAACAGCACTTGCAATGTGGCTGTCTTTACGCTCGAATAGCGGAGTTATCTTCGCAATCGTTGCCGTTACTAGTGGGTTGATTCCGCTAATGTATGAAATGATGAATGATGTAGAGTCGAGTGGAATGGGCGGAGCACTTTCATTGATGATATTCGTTATTTTTGCTCAAGGATATTTGGCCTCGGATAATAGGCTGAGACAGGACTTGATGCAATGGACTTCCGCTCTTTTGGTTGGCGAGGTAATTATTGCGATGATCTTTGCTAGAAGTGATGATTATAATTTAATTCTCGGATTCATCAGACCACAAGAGATACCATTGATCGCTGGTGTAGTGACGATTCAAGTCGTTCTTTGGTTATCTGTCATGATCGCTTATTTCCCTGCGACCCTAAAGCGGAGGATTCCATGGATGCCTATCGGCTTAGCAGCCTCGCTCTTCATAATAGAGCCTCAAGCCAGTATCATCCCTTGGGTTGTAACGATGTTGATTCTACCGTATTTGCTCATCGTCTCAAAAGTAACCAGAGCGTGGGTAGCAAATTGGACTTTTATCGCTGCGGGTGTATCGTATTTTATCCAGAGTTATTTGAGTGGCGGATTCCATTACCAATATCTCGAAGTGGTCATCATTTTAGCATTGCTTGCTACTGGTGAAATAGGCCGCCGCAAAGGAGCTTTGGGAGATTGGGCCCATTTCGTCACCCTTGGTTTGATGGTGCTATCGGAGTCGGTTCTGTTCGGTGATGACCCGATAATTCCATGGGGAATTGTCCTCTACACCATCGGAAGTTCTTGGTCGATGATGGATCATGCACAAAAAGAAGGTGACAAAAGAAAATCCTTGGAAGCGTCTTCTGCCTTATTCGGATCGATGGTGATGGCGGTTATCCTTTCGTGGCGAGGGCGGCTTGACGTACCCCTACCGGCTTCGATAGATTCGGCTTTGAGCGGCTTCAATATCACACTTGCAATTGTCGGATTAGGTATTTATTTCAGTATGTTGAAATTCAAAGAATTCGAATCGGATTTAGGATTGATGTTCGCTTGGACAAACTCGTTCAAGAAAGCCATGTTACCTGTTTTTGATGCTACGACCAATACTTGGATCGTTCCTGAGGCTCCACAAAAGGCAGAACCTACCGGCTGGGGCCCGGTCGCAAGAGTTAGTTTACTTGGGCCAATGATGCTGTTTGCAATCGCTCTATCGTCGGTCACATTGGTTGCATTAGCAACCAAATTACACTGGGTTTTACTAATGATTGTACCTATTGGGATTATTGTAAAAGAGGTTATGGAAGAAGAAGAATCTTCATCCCATAGTAGAATGATTGCGACTTGGACTATATTCTTGGTCGCCTTGCCTGTATCTGTAAATCTGATTTTCGCAGGGACAGATACCTCTCAATTGCTCATCACAGCAGTAGTGCTTGATGGTTTATTGCTTGGGGGGCCACTTTTGGTTTCGTCGATGCTTAACAACAAAGGTATTAGCGATAATAAAATAGATAAAACCGCTGACCAATTTACTCTTCTTGGCCTTCTCGCATTAGGACTTCTAGATGCGAGTGGAGGATTGCTCTTCCTCTCTATGTATCTATTGGTATTCAGCCGAAGTCTAAAGCATCGCCAAAACCTAATCTTAATCACAGCACCTATCGCGATCATACTATTCGGGAATCGATTTGCTTGGGAAGGTGCGGTTATTGGAGCTCTATTCGATTCTATCAACCTTATCGCCTACGACATGAATGAGGTCGTCACGGTGTTTGACATACCCCGTTTCTCATGTCTAATCATGGCGATAACATCATTGGTCATCCTTGGAAAAGGAGCGGTCGACCGACGCCAAGGTCTCGAATCAGGAGCAACTGAAACCCCTGTCATCATTCCGGCGATTTGGCTCAGTTTAGGAATGATAGGAGTAATGCCTGAAGCTGCGTGGCTATTGCTGAGTTTAACTCTATTCATGGGACTATATTCGTGGCTTTCCGGTAGAATAGACTTCATCCCATTCATGCCGATTGCACTATTGATCTCGTTCTGGTTCGGCTTCACCGCCGATAGTAATTTTTCCCACTTTGATGGTGGGGATATTATGTCCTATACTATGCTTGGAACTGGTTTGTTCACTATGGCAATAAACCGAATGGCCGATAATGGAATTCTGTTTAAATGGGCCGATTCACCGGTTGATAGTACAGATCAAGTAGCCTCTAATTTCATCCTGAAATCGGTTCAAGGCCGTGAAAAGTTAGTCGAAGTAATGCGCTATTGGACCTTGATTTGTCTGACCATGTCCTGGACTGCGTTCTATGGAATCGGTACATTGGTAGGTGCGATTTGGGTGACATGGGAGGTATTCGTCAATGGTCATAAGCGAGCCTTGCTAGGAATGCCACTTCTGCACGCTATGGCGGTTTGGAATATGATGGACCAATTAGATTCAACTGAGGTTTCACAAGATGCTGTAGTTGGTACCGTGATGATATTATACGGTTTACTGATGACCATCATCGCCTCAAAACCTGAACTCGCTTGGTCTTGGAAGACCTTTGATTGGAACGATGAATCCGATTATTATTCTTGGATTGACACGGTTGGAATGTTTGCAGTCGGCTATTTCCTAATCGGTTTAGCATGGGCGATTGGAGAACTCGAAATCGATGCTCTGATGTGGGTGATGTGGGCTCTATATCTTTCTGGAATCTCGATCCAAGGATTCAGAGATGAGACCGAAACACCTTGGCGACGTGGCATCGGATCTTTTGGAGTGATCTTCTCGCTCTTCATGCTCTCAACCACTTTCCAAGATGAACTCTACTCCTATGTTACGTGGATGTTATTGGGAATTATCGCATTTGGATTCGGAATTTTATACATGCAAAGGATGGGCGAATCCAGTACTGTTTTCGACCTAGAACCAATCAATGAAGACGTGATTTACATGGCGCCAACCGAAGGGGTGAAAGAGGAGGATACCCAAGAGATCGAAGAAGATGCTCAAGAGATCGAAGAAGATGCTCAAGAAATCGAAGAAGATACTCAAGAGAACAAAGAAGAAACTCTGATGGCTATTCCAGAGCCTGTTAAGGTCAAAGAAATTACTGCTAGCGATTACGACATTGTTTTACACCCATCTATGTTTCAAGGAATCATCGCTAATCTAAAAGCCACCCCTCATGATGGTTATAGACCGATAGTTTCAATTTTGCAGAATGGAAATATTAAAATTGATTTCGTCAAGATCTGACAGGCCTAGAAAAACTTGATGTCATATCGAACCGCCCATGGGTTTAAATGGACAAAAAGTGGACCCCAAGGCTCTATTTTTTGAGCCTACTTGCTCTTGGTATCTCCGGCCTGTATTATGGGCGGTACGAACAAGAACAAAACTACCATCAATTCGCTGATAACAGGATGTTTTTAGGAATACCTAATGGGATAGATGTTATGTCAAACCTTGCGATTGTATTCCCTGGAATCGCTGGTATCGCATTCGTACACGAGCGTCAGAAAAATAAGTATCAATGGGCTGATAGTTTCGAACCAACAATTCTCTATTGCTTGTTCTTCGGCATGATCTTGACCTTTTTTGGCTCGGTATGGTTCCATCTAGATCCGAATAACTCAACCCTTGTTTGGGATAGATTAGGCATGGTGATTATCATGGCGTGTTATTGTTCTCTCATAATCTTCGACCGATTCGATTCTAACCTAGCCGGAAATATCCATTTCCCATTAATTATAATCGGTTTCTCCAGCGTGTTGGTTTGGCAATACTTTGATGATTTGAGATTCTATTTTCTGTTCAAAGTTCAAGTCTTCTTTTTGGTCCTAATTCTACTCAAATATGGAAATAAAAGTTATGACCGAGCCAAAGATTACCTTCTATCCTTGGCATTGTTTGGGCTTGCTACAGTCTTTGAATTTACTGATGAAATCGTCTTCGATACATTGGTCATCATCAGCGGACATTCACTAAAACACATCTTCGCAGGTGTTGGCTTATGGTGGATAATGGCGATGACGAGAGATAGAACACTCATCGGCAATCTCGAGTGAAAATCGCGGCCTCACCCTGGCCTACTCCAACACAAAGGGTTGCAAGACCGGTCATTATTCCTTTGTGGCCTTGTGAGCGCTTTAACATCTCGTGAAGTAAAGTGACCGTGATTCTAGCACCTGAGCAACCTAATGGGTGACCTAAAGCAACGGCACCGCCGTTGACATTAACAATGGATTCATCTAAACCAAGCGCGTTAACACAGGTTAGAGCTTGAACTGCAAAGGCTTCATTGAGTTCGACCAAATCAATATCCGAAATTTGGATCTTTGCTCTTTCTAAGGCTTTTCGAGTAGCTGGGACCGGGCCCCAACCCATCGTTTCGGGTAAGACTCCAGCAGCTGCACTAGCAACCCAAGTTGCCATCGGCTCGATGTTTAATTCGGCTGCTTTTGAAGCACTCATCAGGACAAGGGCCGCTGCGCCATCATTGATTCCGCTCGAGTTAGCAGCAGTCACGCTTCCGTCTAATTTGAACGCAGGTTTCAGTTTTGCCAAGGTCTCCATGCTCGAATCTCGGCGCGGCCTTTCATCGGTGTCGAAAATTATAGGGTCGGCGCGGTGTTGTGGTATTTCAACCGGAATTATCTCATCATTAAAGCGGCCAGAATCGATCGCTGCAATCGCTCTCTGGTTGCTCTGAACCGCGAATCTGTCCTGCTCCTCTCTTGAGGTTTGGTCATGGTTGACCTGTTTGAGCTCACGCAGATTCTCAGCGGTTAAGCCCATTCCGTGATTTCCGTATTCAGCTTTGAGTTTTGGGTTTGAAAAGCGCCATCCAATCGTTGTGTCATGCACTACAGGGTCGCCCCAAGCAAAGGCTCGTTCTTGTTTTGCCATCACATAGGGGGCTCTCGACATACTCTCTACTCCTCCGACGACGTAGACGTCGCCTTCGTGGCAGCGAATTGCGCGTGCCGCGGCATTGATTGCGGTGAGACCTGAAGCACAAAGTCGATTGAAGGTTACACCGCCAACCGAAGTGGGTAATCCGGCCAAGAGAGAGGCCATTCGAGCGATGTTTCGGTTGTCCTCGCCTGCTTGGTTTGTGCAGCCAAAAAAGACTTCTTCGACCTCGCTTCCATCGATACCTGCTCTTTTAACCGCTTCTTTGATGACGATTGCTGCCAAGTCATCAGGCCGAATGGTTGCCAATGAACCACCGTGATTTCCGATTGCGGTTCGAACCGCGCTGACGACTACAACTTCTTCCATGAGGGGGCGCTCCGGTCGATGCGAATATGTTCTTTGACTTGACTGAAGCGGTTTGAGAGGCCTAAAGAGCCGCCATCATCAAATCTTTGAGCAGATTCGACGGGGTATGGCAGGCGAGATGGTTTGGATCGACCTCGAAATGACTGGACTAAATATCGCAATCGAATCGATAATTGAGATTGCGACTGTTGTGACCGATGGGGAACTGAATATAATTGCAACCGGGCCAAATTTGGCGATCAAGGTTAGTGAGGATTTGATTGCAGGCATGGATGATTGGAATCGGACACACCACTTCGGGTCCGGTTTAGTCGACCGGATTCGGACTGAAGGGGTTGAGTTGAGTGATGCGATTAAACAGACTTGTGAGTTTTTGTGCCAATATATAGAGCCGGGTGTTGCTCCGCTATGTGGCAATTCTATCCATACTGACCGGTCATTTTTGGCAAAGGAAATGCCAGAGATTTTAGAGCTATTGCACTACAGAATGATCGATGTTTCTTCAATAAAAGAATTATCAAATCGATGGTTTCCAGATGTAGTCCGATATCACAAGAAAGAGGCTCATAGGGCCCTAGATGACATTTTGGAATCGATTGAAGAATTGCGTCACTATCGAAAAGATATCTTTAGGTGAATATAGGGTTTTAACCCGGTCTCACAACAGAGAGGTTTTGAATTTAGACATAATCTCAGCCAAAGTCGCTATCGCAATCTCTTCGGGCGACTCTGCCCCAATATCCAACCCAATCGGACAGTTCACTTCATCCAACTTCGCTTGACTTATCCCCGCCTCTAAAGATGACTTAACATAAGCGCCCCATTTCGACTTTGACCCAATCACACCTAATCTCCCCTCATAACCTGCAAAAAGCAGACCATGAAGACGTTCTTCGTCCTCTGCCCAATCATGCCCCAATAGCAAAATGTCGCTAAATCGATTTAATGAGGTCGAATCCTCATTCATAAAAAAATCTACAGGCAAAGAATGGATACACTCTTCAGCACCCTCGAGAACCGAATAATCAGCCCTCGAATCGAGCACAGAAAACTTCCAACCGAGCGGTACACACGCTGCCGCAATAGCTTTTGCACAATGTCCACCACCCATCAATAAAATATGCGGCATCGGTATCAGGATCTCCAGTGCGATGGTCACATGACCGCCACAGAGGCTGTCGAGGGCCGTGACTTCATAGCCCTTAGCACGTTTATTCAATCCATAAGTCAAAATTTTGCCACAGGGCTGTTTGCTATTGGCCAACAAATCCCTCAGAGATTCGATCACTTTCATCTCAAGGCCGGCACCGCCAACTGTGCCGATGATCTCATCCTTGGTCAGGGCGAGTCGAGCACCGGCCTTACCTGGGACTGAACCACTTGTGGTAATCACTGAAGCAATTCCAACCTTTTTACCCGAAGTAGACTTATCTATAGCCCAACTCAAAATATTAGCGCTCATCGAATCAACTCCAAATCGGCTGGGTGATCGATATTCAGATGAATCCCGGGCGCATCAATTTTTTTGAACGCAACGATTTCGCGCAAGGGCTGAGCGGGGTCGGATGCTAACACGGCCTCGATATCAAATAGCAAAAGAGGATGCCCTGCAGGATTTGGGGAACAGTTTTCATCCTGTTCCAATAGAACCTCAATGGTTTTTTCTTCCCAGCCGCAACGATCGACTGGAACGACCAAGACCCGTCTGGGAATTCGACCCTTATCACCGATTAAAGCCATCAATCCAACCTGAAGGGACCCGGTTCTTCCAGCTTCTGGGTTTGGGTTTACCACCACCGCTGAATTCTGAGCCTCCAAGACTACATCTATCAGTAATTCTTGCCTTGTAACTACTATAATCGGTTCGCATTGCATTCTATGCAACATGCGTAACGCTCTCGCAGTAAGTGTTTCATCGCCGAAATTTACCAATGCTTTCGGTTGCCCGAGGCGCGAAGATGAGCCTGCGGCCAAAATGACAGCTGGAGTGTTACGAGACAAGAAATCACAGATCCTTGGTGATTTCCCGCCCAATTATCATCCTTTGAACTTGACTTGAACCCTCATAGATCTGCATCACTTTCGCCCCACGCATTAATCGAGCAACCGGATACTCTTCGGAGTATCCGTAGCCACCATAAATTTGAACAGCATCGCAAGAAACCTCCATTGCCGTATCTGCTGCGAATCTCTTGGCATGAGCTGCCGATTCCGTATTCCTAATCTCCCCATCGTGTTCAGCCGCTGATTTCCAAGTCAATAACCGTGAGGCTTCGATCTTTGTTTTCATATCGGCGAGCATGAATTGGATTGCCTGGTGTCGGTGGAGCGGTTTACCAAAGGTATGACGCTCATTGGAATATTGTAACGCGTGCTCGTAAGCCGCTCTTGCTAGGCCTGTTGCATGCGAGGCAATGTTTGGCCTACTCATATCGAACGCATTCATTGCATTCATCCAACCGCCCGATTCAGAGCCTCCGCACAAGTTCTCTACTGGAATCCGCATGTCTTCAAAGGTTATCGCCCTAGTATCAGAGCATCGTTGCCCCATATTCGATTCTTTTTTACCTAAACTCAACCCCGGTGTTTTCGCATCGACGATAAAACCCGACATGCCTTGATAACCTGCGTTAATGTCGGTTTTTGCCAGTACAAAGAACCAATCGGCATACCCAGCGCCAGTGATGAACATCTTTGATCCATTAATGACGTACTCATCACCCTCTTTCACCGCCGTAGTCTTACATGCAGCAACATCAGAACCTGCTCCCGGCTCGGTTATCGCATAAGATGCTAAAGCGCCATCTTCGGCCACCATTCGCAAATATTTGTCTTTTTGAGATTCGGTGGCACCGGTGATTAGAGGTGCGCAAGCAAGCGAGGTAGCATAAGCTGCAGTTGCGAATCCAGGGTCACCCCATGCTAATTCCTCACTAACGATTACTTCTTCTATAGAGCCAAGCCCTGGGCCGCCATAATCCTCTGATATATGGAGGTTTAACAGCCCTAAATCATTGGCTGCTGTGATCGCATCGAGCGGATATTCCGAATTTAAATCCCAATGCTCAGCATGTGGCCTAATCTCTTCGAGGGCGAAGTCGTGTGCCAATTCACGAAGCATCTCTTGCATTTCATCCAACCGAAAGTCGACCATGATGCGCCCACACCGCCATGGCGCATAAGCGATGCGATATCACAATGCGAGTAATCCTCGACGTTGCATTTCTAATAAGACAAGGAAGAAGAGGTAAAAAGCGACCAAAATCCCACCTTCCCAGCGTTGGAATTCAAAGCCGGTCCACATCATTGCTAAGCAAAAGCTGATTCCGAGTAATGTCGCTGGGATAATCAGATACGCTGTAAGGTTATACGAACTTGCAGAAATTGTTAACGGATTGATCATCGCAGCGATTCCTATCGAAAGTAAGGGGTCGGTAATATTAGAGCCGATAAGTGTTCCAATCGCAACACCTTGGCTCTTTTTTGCCGCCATCAATGCTACGGTCAATTCAGGTAATGAGGTACCAATCCCGGAGATGACAGTTCCTACAATTGCATGGGGAACATTGAGCATCACAGCCATTTTTGATGCATTGAGAACCAGATGAGATGCCGCATATACCGCCATCGAAAGCCCAATTATAACTATCATCAAAGATGCTAGAGTTGTCCAACCATACTCCACCGGTTGGATGCCCTCAGACAGCTCTAACTCATCATTCCTAATCCGATCCTTATTTCGTAAAAGCCAAATGATATAGCCAATATATAATGAAACTAAAAGCCCACCTTCTAGCCTTGATAAGCCACCGCCCTGAAGCAATAAAATCGAGAGTAATACGACCGCTCCTAGCATGAGTAACCCGTCTCTCCTCAGCCAATTGGGCCGGATCTGTAGTGGTTTAAACAAAACAACAATCCCTAGAATTAATGTAATTTGAACCAATACTGAACCGTAAATATTTCCGATGGCTAAATCCATCAAAGAAGGGTCATCGACCGAATTTTTTGCTGCGGTAGCTGTCACCAGAATCTCTGGTAACGAGGTACCTATAGAAACGATTGTTAAGCCAATAATCACTTCTGCGATTCCGGCTCTTCTGGCTAAACTTTTTGCACCCTCGATGAAAAAATCAGCAGAGGTTACGAGCAAGGCAAGTGCGATGGCGATCAAAACCACCATACCAAAAAGAGATTGGTAATCCAATGATTTAGTCAAGAGGTGAACCGCGGCTAAGGCAAGACTAAGGCTAACTGTAATCATTAGCGCATTCCAATGAAGGAGAGCAGTGAGGCCTTTACCTTCTTCAACCTGCTCCATGATTTGAGGGACTAGGGTAGCCTTCTTGATGGTTTCCTAGTATTGAGACCGATAAGATGATTCCTAAGTCAAATGGCCCACATAATCATGTGGAAGCGATACGGAGCCGAATTCGCCGGAACTTTTCTAATGGTGTTACTCGGTTGTGGCTCGATAGCCCTTGGTTGGAGTTCTGTTGCCGTTAGCATAACTTTCGGGATTGGAGTCTTTATCGCAATCATGATTTTTCAACCAATCTCTGGAGCCCATATCAATCCTGCAGTATCGACTGCTTTTGCAGTTAAAGGTGATTTACCTTGGAAAAACCTGACTGGATATATCGTCGCTCAAGTTCTTGGCGGAATCTTGGCTGCTGCTATAATCAAAGATGGAGCAACTAATATTACAATTTCATATTCAACCGCCTGGCTTGTTGAGATTTCAATTACTTTACTTCTAATGTGTTCAATCATCGTACTGGTTAAGATTGAAGCTAGGCTTTTCACTTTGGCACTAGGTGTAGGAACGATGGTTGGACTCCTCGCGTTCATCTTTGGCGGCTTGACCGGGGCTAGCATGAATCCGGCTCGATCAATCGGCCCTAATCTCTTTACAAATAGTGGCAATTATATTCTATATTTCATTGCTCCAATCGTAGGCGCTGTGCTCGCTACACTCATTCCTTGGCAACAAGAAGTAGAGCCTTTATCAGATGATCAACACTTGGAATAGTGTGCTTTTCAAGCGGTGGTGAAAACGGCACAGGAGTATCTAGGGCACCGATTACCAAAGGTGCTGATTCCAGAGCGTAAAACGCTTCTTCGAGAATTCGGCTCTGGATTGAATGACCTAATCCACCAAACCATTGACCTTCTTGCAAAATTACCAATCGGCCAGTACGACAAACACTTTCGACACAGGTTTTAGCATCGAATGGAATAAGGGTACGCAAATCGATTATTTCAACTTCTACCCCCTCGTTAGCCAATTGGTCAGCTGCTTTCTTGGCGATATGAACCATTGCACCCCATGTGACCAATGTTAGATCCTCGCCACCTCGGATAACCTTGGCTTTACCGATTTTATATGATTCTCCGGCATCCAAAGCAGTATTGACCGAGTCGGTGTCCACCTTTTGGCTGATATTGTCACCCCAGCCAGTTAGCCCGCCTCTTAAACCGTAAAGGCCGATATGTTCAAGGAATATTACCGGGTCATCAAGAGCCGCTGCTTCGACCAAAAGGTCGTACGCATCCTGAGGAGTACCTGGAGCGAGGACGATTAAACCAGGGTCGTTTGCGTACCAAGATTCGATCATATTTGCATGGAATGGGCCACTTTGAGTTCTAGCACCCAGTGGTATTCGGATAGTCAGCGGCACGACAGCGCCCCAGCGCCAACGCAGCATGGCAGCGTTATTGACCAACGCATTATGTGCTAATGCGGCGAAACCACCGAATTGGATCTCTGCCATTGGACGCATTCCTGCTAGTGCGGCCCCGGTAGCAGAATGGATTATGACCGCTTCACATAATGGCATATCGACCAATTTGTCTTGATGCTTTTCTTTGAGTTGCACATTCATACCGAATGCGCCAGCAACCTCCATATCTTGACCGATAAACATCGTGTCTTCACCGTACTTATCGGCGATATCTGACATTGCTTGTTTGATGGCTCGAGAATAGGTCCAACCACCTGACTCAGCGTAAGTAAGTGAATACTCGCCTATTGCTAAAGGCGAAGAGGTTTCAGCATGGACCGCATCTCCATTGAGCCGATCTAAATGGTCTTGATGAGTGTCTGCATTGTGAAGAGAAGTGATACCGATAGTTACGGTTTCTGGCTTAGGCCAAGCCATCGATTCTATCTCTGCCATCGTGGTCTCTAGCAATATTGCCTCTTCGTTTTCCATAGCGCTTAACTCTTCTTCGCTCATCCCCAAGCCGAGTAGAAGTCTTCGGTGGGTCAAAATCGGATCTTTGGCCTCCCAGTATGCTAACAAATCTCGGTCGACATATCCGGCTGGAGTACCTGACTGCGCTCCCAAATATAGATCATCGTGATGATGAGCATGGCCACAACCTCGCATAGTCTCGACATGAATCAAGGTCGGACCTGCTCCAGACATGGTGAATTCTCGCGCCGTAGCAACCGAGGCGTGCCAAGCTGCAGGGTCCGAACCATCGATGGTCCAGGCCGGCATGCCCATTGCAACGGCTTTATCGGCCCAAACCTCAACATTTGATTGGTTGATTGGGGGAGTGTCTAATGCAATCTGGTTATTTTGCAGAATGAAACCTATTGGCAAGCCGCGGGTTGCGGCTAAATTGAGAGCCTCCCACCATTCGCCAGAAGAAGATGAACCTTCTCCGATACAGGCTAAGTGGTATCGTTCTATACCCTGTTTCCACGCAGCTAATGCCATCCCTGTCATCGTAACTGTCGCTATCGGAAGTGGTGCAGTCGGTGGTAAAATTCCGCGGTGGAAACAACCGACGTGGAGGTCTCTTCCGCCGGCGCCAGTATGACCACCATCCATAATGGAATCGGCTTTGCCGATTTGGGCTGTTATCAAATCCTTTGGAGTGTCACCCATAGCCAAACATAGGCCGATATCTCGAATCATAACCGCGACGTAGTCGCCATGATAAGGCTCGCCCTTTTTGTTGTCTGGAAATCGATTGAGAGCGGTTGCAGCAGCAACACAGCCCTCTTGCCATGTCGAGCGGAATCCTTTGCCTCCAAACATCGAGCCGTCTGGGGTGACCATACCTTGTTCGAACAGATCCTTAATCTGGCCATCCAATTCTCTCGTCCTCACCATCATCCTTTGCCATTCAATTCTCATTTCAAGAGTGACCGACATATAGTGGGCTAATCGTCTCAAACAAAGAGATATATCGATGAGAAATCGCTTTCCTCGCCGATCCAAATGAAGTTCTACATCTCTTTGCGGAATAATGTCTCCTTCACCTAAACCTTTCACCTTGCCACGACCGGTCAAACCTTGCTTTAATGCATCTAAAAAACGGTTGGAAAATTCGTGCCACTGGGAGCCATCAAAACTTGTTTCATCACTTAGCACAAAATCCCAAACCGCACCAACCAATTGTAGATGGCCGTCATGGCGCTCTGCGGTGAATCTAAGCAATTCGCCATGAGCCAATTCGACCGGTAGCGGGGTCTTGAATTCCAATTCAGAAGCAGGGCGCCAATCTGCGCCGCGGATAATCGGTAACTGACCTTGACCCATTAGCACTCCCATCCCATTAGTGCCACGAGACGGCTTGCTTCAAGTCATCGCTCGAATCGGTTCATTCTGATTCGCTGCGCTTGCCCATTTCAGCATTATAGCACTCGGTCAACATCTCTTGATTTTTCAAAGTGAGCAAAAGACCAAACACCATCGGGATGGCTAAAACTCCGATGGTTAATCCCCACGAATTTGTGGCATCGTACATCGGCCCGATAATTAGTGGACCGATGATTGTCCCTGTTGCCCAAGCGGTGCCAAAGGCACCGAAGGCAAGGCCTGCACTACCTTCACCATAGGCATTGGTCGTCGCAGTGTCGATCATTGGCAGCATAGGAATTTGTGCAGCAGCAATCGTGAATTGGAAAGCGCCCAATATTATCATAATAAAATAGGCTGCAAGGACTACGTCACTCACATAATGAGCGACTAATCCGGCTCCAATCAACGCGATAGTAACTACGGTCCAGCCGAGTTTCATATATCGAACCGGGCCTTTGCGGTCGACTTTCGCTCCCCAAATCCACCCGCCCATCCCTTGGGCTAAAACCATGACAAGTAGAACTCCGCCGATCCAAGCCGGTCCTAATTTTAGGCTCTCTGCTAAAAAGAGCGGTATTCCAGCTTCGAGTGCACCGGTAGCCATAGTCGCTAATACGATCAATAAACCAATCCTGAGTAGAATGGGATTCTGAATGAATACCTTGAGCGGTACAGACCCTTGAGCAGGTTGATTACCTTCACCCAATTCCTTGGTAGTCACATAGATCAACGGTATCATGGCAGCGGTTAAACCAGCTAAGGTGATGAATGCAAAACTTGGCCCATATGCATAGGTAACCCCACCGACAACTGGTCCGAGCAAACCTCCAATTGTAGCAAATGCGACCAATTTTCCAGTCATTTCGCCAAAATTTTGCGGCCATATCGAACTAGCAGCAGCAAAACCGGCCGTCATTATTGCAGCACCTGAAGCCCCGTGAACCAGACGAGCCAGAGCTAAGACCATGAATCCATCATAGCCCAAATCCTCGGTTGCGACTAAATATAGAAGAGCGGACATAGTCAATAAAACCAAGGAGGTTAGAATCGTTTTCCCAGGGCCAAAACGGTCGGTGATGCGGCCGGTTTGAGGTCCTAAAAGGAACAGAGGTACGGCCCAGAGAGATACCAACGCGGTAACTTGTGTATTCGATAATAGGAACTGGGCTTTCCAAGAAGGCAATAATGGAACTATGAAGGCATACCCGAGGAAATTAACCGTGAAAGCACCAGCGAGTGCCCAAAAAGCCCACTTTTTACCTGATTCATTCATTCTTCTTCCTCCTTTTGGGGCAAAGATTCCAATACATCTGCTAGCATCATTGCGCCATCTTCGATACGGGTGAGCAAGGTCAAATCAGTTACAGTTCCTGGCCGGCCCAAGTCCCACATCAACTCGTGGATGGTCTCATTGACCAAACGGGTGAATTCGAGCACCGCCGGATCTATCCTAGTCTTGTTATCGTCCTCTACTATAGCAATGAAGTCGGGTTTTTCAGAGAGTATTTGGTCCATCGTTTCTCCGACTTCAAATGCGATATCATCGGCCTGGTTTTGAAGGATTTCCTCCATGCTTATTTTTGAACTCTTACCAGAGCCTAGAGTTGGACCCTTTTTATTCCCTGGTAATTCGAGATCTACCTTTTTTGACTCATCCGCGGCAGTAACTAAATTGTTCAGAGCAACCCGTAATACATTCGACATCAAACCAGGGTCGATGTCAGCATCTACTGTGATGCCTTCATCACCTAATTGTTGAAGGATTTCGTTTATGAAATTTACATTTATTTTTTCTGGACTTACCAATCCTTTGAGAACCGGCAGGGCCCAAGACCCATCACCCATCACCATCCCAACATCAAAAGAACCGCCACCACCGGTTCCAGTCGCATTACTAACATCGGCTGGTGGAGCGACGAATTGCTTTTTGGAATGTTTCTCTAATTGGCTTATCAGATGATTCATGTCTACCGGTTTTGAAATCACTTCACTAATCCCGGCTCGAGCGGCACCGGCGAGATAATCCGGAGAATTATCGCGCGACAACATTACAATCCGACATTTGAATGCAAATTCAGGATCGCCCATTAGGCGTTGAGCTGCATCTATCGCATCACCGCTTTGCCACTCTCCATCCATCAAGACAATTTCTGGCATTGTTGCCAACGCGGTACCTTCGGCTTGGCGTAGGGTTCCTGCACGGGTTACTTCGTAGCCTGAACGTTCCAAGGTCCCGGCGAGTAAATTTCGCCGACCTTCGTTCTCGTCGGCTACAATGATTTTCGGCACAATTGCCGTGGGTATGCTAATCCCCTTAGAGGTTTAGCCACCGATGGTGGCTTTCAGCCGTAGATTATACCCTCTGGGTCGACACCAGACCAAGCGATGATACCGCCGTCTAAATTGTATAACCTATCACCTAGATATCCCGCTTTAATGAGATATAGGATAGCAATCTGTGAGCGTTGCCCGGATTTACAATGAACCAACACATCTCGATCTTTTGGGATGCGTCCGATCGCAGATAATATGTCCTCATGCATACAAATATCATCGACGCATAAGATTCTATATTTATTATACTCAATGAGAGTTCTTACATCGATAAAATATGGCTTCCAGCCATTATCCATTTTGGTTTTTGCATCTTCTGCAGTTATCGAGTGGAACATTGATTCCTCTCGGGCCGGATTTGATTTTTCAACCTTGTCGCCATTTGGACCCGAGAATGACAAGGTTTTCATCTTCATGTCCATCGCATCTATCAATAATAATCTACCGACCAGAGGTTGGCCAATACCAAGGATGATTTTGATTGCTTCACTAGCTTGAATACTGCCTATCATCCCAGGCAGTACTCCTAACACGCCGGCATCAGAACAAGAAGGGATCAATTCGAGTGGGGGCGGGACTGGAAATAGATCACGATAGATTGGGCCGTGGTTGAAATTGAATACAGATGCTTGGCCCTCAAATCTATATACCGAGCCATATACCCATGGGATACCGATTTTTTTACAGGTGTCATCGATAAGATAACGAGTCGGTAAATTATCGGTACCATCGATTAAAACATCATGGCCTTCAATCAAAG
>Ga0302127_10000709_pt1 | contig 18799 bp, 14 predicted proteins | sample CB4_SCM_MG_FD_204452 | JGI IMG/M metagenome (GOLD analysis project Ga0302127, IMG submission 204452) | Marine microbial communities from Western Arctic Ocean, Canada - CB4_SCM | ecosystem: Environmental > Aquatic > Marine > Oceanic | place: Canada: Western Arctic Ocean | collected 2017-09-24
ACCAATCTAATGGCATTAGCTTTGCCAGAATACCCACCAGATCCGTCTTCGGATACATCGTAGAATTCACAGCCCTTAAATGTGACATCCATTCTGGGTGTATTTTCCTGGGTACCTGTTACTGGATTGGGGGCAAAGGCAACTACATCTTTTGATGTGAATGCATTTAGAGATCCATCTGAGCGTTTACCATCAAAAATAACGTTCTCAACCGTAAGATCGGCCCATACTTTTAAGTACCTGCCTATAGTGTCTCCAACAGCAACACGGATAGTTGGCTTAACGGCCAATCCTGCTGCTGCCCGGATAGTCAAAGGCACTGTAACCGAATCAGCCGCTGACAATTCATAAAAACCACCATCTGTTGCCAATTCAATGACGTCAGCTGCATAACCGCCATTTATGGCGCCAAGAGCGTCAGAAAAATCTGCGCCTGCAACACCTGCCTGCGCTGAAATTGTTTGCCCGAATGACAAGCTCATCGAACAAGTCATAATTAAACTCGTAACTAATAATCTCATAGTTATCTCCTTTTTTGGTTATTGATCTTCTTTCTTCACTTCACTTTATCAGTAAAGCACTCTATATTAATATTCATATCTTATAAGAGTCAAGTCTAAAAATAGGATATTACATATCATACAACATAATTTTTAATTTATTTATGGAAATACTTTTGGCTGATGGATTCACTAGACAGGGATATTATTCTATACGCTTTGATGGAAACGATCTTTCGAACGGAATTTATTTTTATCAGTGTTTAAAATACATATCTATACCCTATAGAAATATTTTCAATTGAGTTTAATACATAATTGGTATTACTAAAATACTGATCGTAATATTTCAGACCGCGATTTTCATAGGCCACATCAAGATAACCTTTCAATATTTTTATACTGGCACCAGCAGTAAAACTATTTTCAGAGGGTCCTCTTTCGGTTATAGCAGCACCATCAGGGATGAAAGTCTCCGTTATTGAACGATATCCACTCATCAACGATATCCATGAAAATAGTTTGTATTCGATTCCAAGACCCACTACAAATTGATCGGCCCATCCCCTATGAGTAGTATCCTGGGAGGCAAATGTAAATTCATTTGAACTATGGTTTGTTTTGCTGATATCTCCAGCTATCCTAAAATAATTAGTGGGTTGAATACTCACACCAAGAGCATAGCCCATTGAAACATTCATCTCATCAGTGCCTGATAATACTGCAGTTTCTAGCGTATCATTCTCAATGGTATAATTCCACTCTCTCTTAACTGTATATCCAGGATTGATTTTAAGCCCTATACTGATTTTGCTGTAATTAATAAGTGTGCTTATGCTCGGTGAGCTTGAGCCAAATTTTGAGGTGCCAGAGGTGCTGGTATTCAGTGTATCATAACTAAATGCCATGAGGTTGGCATCGATAAGGTCAAAATATCCTACACGGTTTAAATATGTAGAGTCATCAGTTTCGCCATTCATCATTTCAAAACCCAAACCAAAGCTAACATTCTCATTCAATTGCATACTAATGCCAGCATTATAGCTCCAAATATCACCCGTTCTAACACGCTCATAATCTGACCAATAAACTCTAATACTATCCAAAGGATCACTTACTCTAACAATTTCACCTTCATACTGAAAATAGCCCAGATGTGGTTTTATGTATGTCTGATTCCGATCATAATCCTGAACTTTAAGCTTTTTATTCAGTCCTGCGGCAATATAGAATTTTCTCTTAAGTAAATTTACCGGCAATCCGATTACTATGGACATTGGTCCTGCTGCATCAGTTTCCCTGGTCCAATCAGCTGCCTCTTTGCTAAAATGATCCATCCCTAATATGGGATCATTGACAACATAGTTTGTATCATTGTGAAATACATCATGATCATATAAGCCGTTGTTTGACGGATCGGGTACTAACATTCCATCCAGAATAAAACCCAGAGATACGAACTGACGATTTGGTCTGTAAATCTGATTTTCCTGCCATGATTTCTTGTAAGAATCACCAGTAATTGAAATACTCAGTCCATCTATACTGGCCAATCCCGCTGGATTCCAAAATAGTGAATTTATATCGCCATTCGCTGAAGTGTATGCTCCCCCCATCGCCAAAGCTTTTACACCATTAACAGCCGGTAAAGATATCCCTTGAAACGCAATAGGATCACCCCTATGCTGGGCAATCACCGAACTCATCGAGCCCGCAAAGCCGAGAGCAATTAACATTCTCATAATAATTTGTTTGAAGGTAGTCATCACTTAACTCCTGAAAGTCAAAATCTTTTTAATTTTTTCCATAGCCAATTGTAAAGCGCGATACAGGGCCAAAAGACTCTCCATAGCTCGCATACGAATAGTCGAAACGAATACCACCTGGTGCATTTATACCAAACCCGAGGGTAAGTCCTTCAATATCATAGTTAACTCTTTGCCCAGTGCGGATAAAGAACATATCATACATTGAATACTCAAATCCAACATTAAACTGTTGTCCATAATCCCTGGTTTCCAACATATCAAAGGCAACCAGGAGCCCATGCTTATCTGATTCAGCAAACAATGGATTAGATTTTCCAAGGATATAACCTGCGACACCAATTGAGAGTTCTTGCGGCAAGGGATAGCTTTCTCCCTCTTTCCGAAATTTTATTTCGGGACCAAAGTTTTTAATCGCTGTTGCCAACTGAAGTGATTTGAATCCGGTGCTATAATTAAAGCCTGCATCTACAATAATAGCTGAGGCATCTTCTACCACCAAATCCTCATGAGCGTATTTGGTAGTTATACCAAATGCGAACTTTTCAGAAATTTGTTTTGCGAATGATAGTCCGAAAACCTGCGCTCCCGGTGTAACAATATTTCCTGTTAACCCAGGATTATATATACCTGATTCCAGGAATCCTAGATTCTCAACTTTTGTCTCCTCAACATCACCAATGTCGACCTCCATCCCATGAATTCCAATAGTACCAAGCTTATTAAAAGACCATACCAAAGAAAATGATTGGTGGGACATATCTAATAGGTAATCGAGTTGAGAGATCGAGAAGTCCGCTTTATCCACTTTGGCAATGGCAGCAGGATTTGAAAATACAGCTCCCGAACTATTTCCAACGGCAATAAAAGCACCACCCATAGCAGTTGACCTGGCGTCTGAATTGACCTTCAAAAATTGAAATGACGTTGTGCCGACCTTATTAAATGCTTCACCCTGGGCATATAAAATCGATGTGCCGACAAAAAGTCCGGTCAACAAATTCGCTATTTTAAAAATCGATCTCATTAATCTATCCCTCTTTATTAAGCCAGAATTATTTGACCACAATTAGTTTACCGGTTGCCTCGTCGCCATCGGGGGTTGTTATCACATAAACATAAATTCCTGATGCAATATCCTGATCGTTCCGAGATATCTGAAACCAGGCTGTAGAATACAAATCTGCATCATGTTCTAAGGTTTCAACCAATTGCCCTGCATAGGAAAATATCTTTATTGTACATCTTCTGGGTAAACCGTAAAAAACGAATAGCGTCTTCCTGGCCTCCGTCTCCTGTAAAACCTGAACTACCATGGAACGGATTAGGTACTGCATAAACTTTTGTCAGCTGATCAACAGAGCCTAGATTTTTGGTGTGATAAGTAATATTTGACTTACCACTTTCACCCCCGTTTTGGTCAACAGACGTAACCGCATAATATTTGGATTCACCAAGTTTGAATGCTTCATCAACATCTTCGTAATAATAGTGACCCTGACTGTCCACATCTCCCACATCAATTGAATCCATCAATGACCATGGTCCCATGCCCATGTCAGAACGATAGATTCTATATGTATTGATATCAGCCAGCAATCTCTCGTGGGAAAAATCCTCAGCACTTGAATTCCAGAGAATCTCTACTGTTGCTTGTGAGGTATTTTTTACCAGAATAACTGGTGCAGGAGCTGGAATTGGAATCTGCCATTTTGTGGTGTTCTCAGCTGGACTTGGGTTGGATTCGGGCCAAAGAACACCATTTTGAGGTCCGTGTCCCTGGGCATCAAGTGGAATTGTTGTTCCCAGATATGCCTCATGGGCTTTATGCGCTACTTGATTCACAGTAATAACATCAGAGTTTACATAGTCAGGATAGCCAAATTCATCCAGATAGGCTTCAGTTAAAATGTTTCCATCTGCATCCTTAATTTGCTTATTCAGAGATGGTGCAGTTCCGAATGGTCTGGCGATCTGCCCACCGATATATTTTTTACCTTCAGTTGCACCATATCCAACAACCTCTGCTGTGACTATTGAAAACTTATCGCCAAGCTCCAGAGTATAAGGACCCCAACCCAGGTTAAAAGTGGTACCATTATAGGCTTGTGTATGACCTTGATAAGCTCTGCCCATCCAATCATAACCTTCAGGGGCCGTGTAACCCGCGCTATTCATGAAATTGGGAAACAATGCATACAGGTCAGGAGAGTGAATATGCAACCAGCGTTCATCAATATTCATAGCTCTGTCAAATAATTTAGCAGACCTTGCGTTAGCAGTTAGTGACCGCATATTCCAAGGTTGTTTAATTCGATTCTGATCATCAAGTTCGTAATAACCAAGTACTGCATCATGCTTCAAATATTGGGTTTTTTCCGATTCATTTAAATCTGGATTATCAGGATCAACAATCGCCAGGTGTTCTATTCCATAGTATAAAAAACAGATCCCTGCGGCCTGAGGTGATAGTAATCCACCACCATTTATACCTGTTTCAGACCAAAGCAGAAAATTATCAGGATCGGGTTCGGGATGAGCAGCACCATTATTTATGGTTTCATCAGCCGTACCTGTGCGGGTAACCATATCAAATGCCAACCAGTAATCCTGATCATAATAATTCTTGGCATCGCCTCTTGAAAAGGCATCATAAAACCAGCTTCCATACGATCGCTGAATACCAAACATAGAAGGAGCCAGCCCTTGTGAAAAATTAATCAATACATCATGGAGCGTAAAGTCATTTTCTATGGTCTCTTCATAGCCATCTGTATCACCAGTATATTCGAACTCGTATTCGAAAATCACCATATCATCAAAATCTGGGAAACTCCAGGCTCGAGTAGTGCGAGTAACGGTTATACCGATTGATGTGGCCCATTTTGCTATGATTATTTCTTCAGCCTCATTTGGGTCATAATCAGGGTTTAGATAGCCCAAGCCATCCTCATCAGTTAATATGGGAAAGTTCTCTATCTCTTCGATTGATATAGGAAAACTCCAAACTCCAAAGGGTAACTCGGGTGTAAGAGTTCCAACACCACCGCAGCCTACATAAATTCGATTTTCACGACCAAGCAAGCCTTCAGGGTTTCCTGACAGCAGGATTCCCGAGCCCAGGCTGTTGTGCTGACCACTGTATGGGATCCCATTTACTACTGTATTTGATCTGGATGGCCACTCCATCAAGGGTACATCAGAAACTTCACCGGCTGGGCCATATTGATAAGGTCTGCTAATTTCTCCTGTGTTGTATACAGTCTCATGCAGCATGCCCCTGTCGTGTATCCTATATTCCCTGACTTGACCATGCAGCCAATTCTGTAACAACATTATAATAGTGAAAACTATAACTAACTTTTGTTTTGAGTGAGAACTAATCATCTATCTAGCATCTCCAATTATTTTTACTTGTAACTCATTAAAAATCTAATTTTAAACCAAACCTAAAAGATCGTGGGCTGTTACTGTATAAATAGGGTGTTAGATTTGTCAGGTAGGGCGAAAATTCTGTCTCAGTTAGAACATCAATAGTTTCATCCACATATCGCTCTCGATAAACATTGTCAGGACTATCACTAAAGGTTCTTGAATAATGCCATACTTTTTCATTAAGCAGGTTGTAACCCTCAACAAATACAGTTATTTCATTTGAGTTTATGTTTATGACTTTTTCAAATCGGGCGGTCAAATTTTGTTCTTCTGGCGTTCTAAGGTTATAACGGAGCCCCTGACCTGAAGCATCCCAGGTAAATGGCCTGCCAGACATATATTTATAGGTAGCTCTGAAAGAAATACCTCCCAGTGGATGCATTCCCATGAACCCAAATCCTGCCTTGCTCTCGGTATGAAATCCTAATGTGGCTACCACTTTGTGCAAGCGGTTGAAATCAAGGAAGATATCTTTTGGATTTCGCAGTTTATCAACCTTATTTGGGTTTTCATAATGAACGACCAGATCAGCTGCTCCTAAGGGACTGGATGCTTGACCAGTGGCAGACTCCCAATTGTATCTGAGATTTGCCTGGATAAACCCACGTTTCTTATCCAACGCTATCTGGAAGCCATGGATATCAGCATACTCACGATTATCAAATGTATTGTATACATTACCGTCAAGATCTTCGTACTGCGCACCTTGCACTAAATTACTGACATTTTTATTATAGGCGCTAAGGTCAAGACTCAGACCCAGTGGCAGCATTCTAACAATTCCCATATCGTAGGAAATTGTCTTTTCAGGCTCTAGTTCTGCATTACCCATTCTGTCAAAGTTCGGGTAGGTATTCCTCTGGAAACGACTTTGAAAAATATATTCAAATGCCGGCCGTTGAGTAAATACACCATAATTCAAATGCAAGACAGTTTTCTCTGATATGGGGAACGAAAAACCAATACGGGGTTGAAAAACACTGGTTAGCGTTGTGGTACTTTTTGCTGCTCTATCTTCATCATAAAATGCACCTGCGTCAGGATTGCCGTTTTCGAACCCAGGATTTCGATAGGGTGAGTATCTATTAGTAAAATACTCTGTATTGAAACTATAGAAATCATAGCGCATTCCCAGATTTGCAATAAACCCCTCATACTCCATTTTATCTTGCAAGTATAAAGCGCCTTCAAACGGGTAAGCCTGATAATCATCCCACCTGGCACTGGTCTCGTTAGTCAAAGAGGATTGCCGGTTTACATCAATATCATAATATTTGAGTCCAATCCCTGACTTTAACAGGTTCCTTTGATTAATCTGGCTGCTGATATTCCATGAGAAATCAGTCGTAGCTGTTTGGTAATTACCCCTGGTTGTTACAAGATTACCACCGGTATGACCAGAAGGAGATTTTGAAAATCGCCAATTTGAGTTATTGTTATATATTTGAGAAAATTCATCTTCCTGGAGAACTTCGTTGAACTGATCCTGACGAGTGCTGATATGACTTAATTTCATCTCCATAAATGTGGATCGACTGGCTGTATGATTCCAATTCACACCAAACTGTTGAGTTTTTTGAATCACCTTAGGGACAGTTAATGCAGTCTCAAACCAACGACCAAAATTGCTGGTGATGTCATTTTCAAAATCGCGATTAAAATTATACATAAGTGATAACTTGTCGCTTTGATTGATACGATATGAGAGATTACCTAAAAATTGAAAATCCATATCAGGGGTGGGTGTTGGAATAAATGTTTGATTTGAGTTGACTTGAGTCGCTACAAATAAAGCCGTATTATCTGAGAGATTACCACCAGTTGAAAATTCTGCTCGATAATCAGGAGCAGCATATTCCATGTCCATCTGCCTGACAAGCTGAAGCCATAATGCTCTCATCATCATAGCCGTATGTAATGAATCTTCCCGAGTGGGTGGCGGAGGTACTGGAAACCCGACTAATTGTTGTGGTACATATTTATCAAAAGATATTGCTGAAAAATCAAGCAATAATCCACCTGATAATGGATCAATGCCATCCACCCATTCATCAATATTAATCAAAGTATCCATGTATGGATTCACTTCACTTGAGTATACACTGCCCCCCCAATGATCATATCTATCATTTGTTTGGGATACTTCAATACGGGTCTTCCAATCTCTCCCCCAACCTTCTTTTGGGACCATATTAACAACGCCGGACTGGACATTACCATACTCAGCCGAAAATCCACTCGTGTAAACCTCAACCTGTTCAAGTCCGATGGTAATGGGGGAAAAAGTTTTACCTCCAGTAAGCGGATTCATAATATTTACCCCAGAAATCAAATATGCTGCTTCTCCATCACGACCGCCTCGAAAATGACCACCATCCACATCAGCCTGAAGATTAACAATACCCCCTACATCAGATATACCAGGTAAACTTTCAAGAGTTTCAACATCATATGTTTGTTTCGTTGCTGTTAAATCAGGATCTGCTATATCAGGTCGGAAGGCACTTACCAGAACTTCAGTCCCCTGAACCGCCTGGGTCTCTAATTCATAATTGATGTATATGGTTTTATCTATCAGAACCAGAACGTCTGTTTTTTGTTCTTTACGATATCCAATATATTCCGCTCTGATTGTATAATTTCCGGGTGGAATATTAATGATAAAGTATTCACCATTGACATCTGTTGCTGCCCCTAAATTCATATCTTCAATGATGACACTTGCCCCGACTAATGGACTTCCATCATTCTTATCAATAATCTTACCACTAATCTTCCCTGTCTCTCCAGCAAAGAGATTACTTGAAAAAACTATAGCAATGAGAAGAACAATCTTATAGCATTGTACTTTTCTAAAACTCATCGACCAAACCTCCTTAAAGATCTAGATATATAACTCAATTTACTTATGTTAAGAAGTAGCGATTTCATCAGTCCATTTTTGTTTCGGCGATTAAAGAATGCTCATATACTACACTCATATGATCATTGTTTTGTCTACTAGTTTGTATGTTGTCTGACATCTTATATTATACATATTCATTGTAAAAAGCAAAAATTTTTATTGACAAACTTTTAGGCTTTGGATCGATAGGAATCTCCCCCTCCTACTCTATCAACTATATTATCGATAGAATTATAATAACCGATTAACAATAGCGTCTTATTTAGCACCACAGCATATTTTATACTTCTTTCCACTGCCGCATGGACATGTATCGTTACGCCCTATTTTAGCATAGGGATCGTGAGGCGAATCAGGAGTCAGGTTCGACCTCGCCATGATATTTGCAGCCGGGCGCCCACTTCTGAGCTCACCGGCCATAGCCATCATATATTTTTCTGTATACCCAAAAAAGGTCTTGTATCCAGCGCATAGATAGTTCAAGCCTTTTTCGCCATCAGGAGTTTTTATGAAACGTTGTTTTGGGCAGCCGCCATTGCAAACCTGTCTGAATTCGCAGTCCAGGCAGTACTTGGGAAGTGTATCGCGCTTGTCTGATCCGAATTTCCGCTGCTCCGGGCTTTCCGCCATTTCACGAATGGTCGTATCGGCGACATTGCCAAGATTGTACTCCGGGTAAACAAAATGGTCGCACGAATATACGTCACCGTTGTGCTCGATGATCATCGCATCACCGCAAGTCTCGGCGAAGATACAGAGCCCTGGGTTTTGGTTCATCCACCCGGCAAGGGTCGTATCGAATATCTGGATGAAATACTGCCCGATATCTTTCTGGACCCACTGATCAAAGATACCGTTTAAGAACTGACCGTACTGCTCGGATCCAACTGACCACTCAGTGACGGTTGCTCCATCTCTGAACTCAGGTCCAACAAGTTGTAGAAAATGTGCGGGAAGATTGTCGGCAACACGTTCAACTATGGGTATAAACTGTAGAAAACGGCTACCCACTTCGCGCGTCAGGAACTGATATATCTCTTTAGGATGATCGGCGTTATGCTTGTGCAGTACGGTGAGCGTGTTAAACTCAACCTTGTGCTTCTTGAGCACCTTGATTCCGGCCATCACCTTGTCCCACGTCGGTTCGCCATCACGACTAACTCGATATCGATTATGAATATCTTCAGGTCCGTCGATCGAAACGCCTACAAGAAACTGTTCTTTGGCTAAAAACTCGCCCCACTCATCATCGAGAAGGATGGCATTGGTCTGAAAAGCGTTTGAAACCTGCTTATTACCGGCGTACTGCTTCTGGAGTTTCACAGCCTTGCGATAGAAATCGACACCCATTAGTGTCGGTTCTCCGCCCTGCCAGGCAAAGTTCACGACCGGAATATCCTGAGCCTCAATGTACTGCTTTACGTACGCTTCGAGCTCTTCATCGCCCATTTTCCATTGTCCGCGAGCTTTGTCTGGGTACAGCTTCTCTTTTTCGAGATAGAAGCAGTAAGTGCAGTCAATGTTGCAGATGGCTCCACTCGGCTTCGCCATAACATGTACGGCGAGCGGTCGTTTCATCTGCGGACGTGGGCGAGTAGTGGTCATTTGGTCAAGAATGGACGAAAGTGGCTTTTTAAACTTACTGTCACTTTCAATATCTCACCTTCACCTTTAAGGCTCCTTCAACCGGTTCTTCCGAAGCAATAACAACATAACCACCACCAGATCCTGAAAACACTGCGCCAGGATGATAGGGTGCCTGATATTTTAAAAGAGAGTATTATTTTAGCAGTACCATCTTATTAGTCTGGTGATACTGCCCAGCATAAATGGAATAAAAATACATTCCGGCACCCACATTCCTACCAAATGCATCGGTGCCATGCCAAGTGATGGATCTATATCCTGGTTCCTGAAATTCATTCACCAGTGCTGTTACTTCACGACCGTAGATGTCATAGATAAGCAACTGCACATGAATAGCTTCAGGAAGATTATATTTGATCTGCGTTGTTGGGTTAAAGGGATTTGGATAACTGGGAAATAGATTAAACTTAGAGGGTACAGAATTAACACTATCTATACTACTTAAGACTGTAAAATTTACTTCAATCGATAGGCTGCTGTCCATGACTACTGTATCAGGATTATTTGAGCCAGCCCATTGACCGCCCCAATTTGAGAACGACCATCCAGCAGCAGGTACCGCAGTGATCTCCACAGATGTTCCAGGCTCGTACATAGGACCTTGTGGTTCATACTCAATACTTCCCGATCCAACTATCCATGGGAAAATCTGGTACTGTAGTGGCGGTGAAAACACAGCTGTTATATACATATCATCATTTACAATTACCATCTGGGGATTATTGCTGCCGGTAATATCACCGCTCCATTCCAGAAAACTCCAGCCAAAATGTGGTATCGCTGATATGATTACCGTATCACCAATCATAAAGATATTAGAATCTGGATCTAGTGTCACACTACCCATCCCATCGCTGCTTGTAGTAATAAAAACTGCAGTAACCAAGTTTAACCAATCAGGAATTACGTCTGATGGAGTAAGTGGGTAAATCTCTACTAAATCAGAAGAAACCTGATCCGCTCCAATATCGTAAGAGTCAATTCTAATTTGTCCATCCATATCATTATCTATGTAATCATATGATTCTGTGGCCTGGCCAATCAGAGGACTTCCAGTTTCTGGCCTCCATAAACTATCTTCAGCAATATCTAATTGAGGGTTAATGACAGTGACTCCCTCGGTCGTCTCAGGTATTCCCAAAGATGAACCCCAAACAATATTTGAAGCATAGTTGAGATTGATCGGATCATCTTCTATATTAAAAATGACAGAGCTATTATCGGTTGATACGACGTTATTTGCTATTACACAATCTAAAGGGGGTAGTGATTGTTCTCCATTCGCACCTGCGCCTATTGAGAAAGGTTGATAGCAATTAACAATCGTGTTATGACTAATCTCTGCCCTCTGAACCTGGAAATAGCGGTTAAGTGGAGAATTGGGTACTCCATTCACTAATGTAATAGCAGAACGATATCCGGAGCCCCTGAGATCATGAAAATAATTATTATAGACTTTGTGGTCTTCGCCTATAATCCGCACACCACCAGTATTAGATTGACCATTGCCTAAAAAGAAATTACCATGAACGGTAGCCCGATTACCATGTCGCAATGTTAAAGTTCCTTCCGATTCGTAAAAGGTATTGTAACGAAATATATTCTCACCTGATTTATTTGAAATAATTTCAATCTCACCATTACAGTGCTCAAAATAATTCCACTCTACCGTAGTGTAAGAGTCATTCATGGAGTAAGTACTCGTGCCGATACGGATGGTTTCACCACCATTAAAACCTAGCGTTGGACGAAACGCAAAATAGTTATGATCGATTAGGTGATGGTGCGCTGGTGGATTTTGCATCGATTGAAACCAAACTACCAGAGTGGTACCATTATGATTTTTCCCACGAAAATAGCACCTGTCAACCCTATTGTTATTTCCGTAAATAGATACCCACTTGTAGTTTGTATTTATACTCTGGGGATTATAGTCCACGATAGCTGTATTGGTCAATCTGCAGTGCTCAGCAAGGTTTGATGAATTGGTTCGAAATTCAATTATCCCTCCAGAATCACTATATCCATTTCTGAAATATAACCCATCAACAACAAGGTGGGATCCACCAATCCTTAGAGTAGATGTACCCATTAAAATGACCTGACCGGGATTTTCTGCTTTTAGCAATATCGGAAGATCATTGGTTCCATTCCCTGAAAAAACAATATGCTGATTTATCCATATACCATTAGTCATTGTCAGGGTATCTCCAGGGGAAACAGAATTCATCGCACTACTGATCTCAGACGCGCTTGAGACATACGTATTTGATCCTACTAAAAGATTGGTCTTAATCAAAAAAATAAAAAAGGCTTTAAGATATGGACGATAAATCTTCATGTTTTATAAAAAAAATTCCTTAAATAAATTAAAAATTATATTGTATGATATATAATATGTTAGACATCTACCCATTCATTTACAAGTTAATTTAGGATATTTAGTTATTAAAATTTATAAAATGTGAGTCTCATATACATGTTTGGTTGCAGAATCCATATGTTCTACCATACTGAGAAACGCACCATCACCATCCTTATTCGCTATACACTTATAAATTTTCTTGTGTTCTTCATTACCGAATTTGAAGAGTTTTGGACTTTTATTACTAATAACCATTGTTTTTATTTTTGGCATCATCATAGCAACATTGCAAAGTAGTAGTATTAAATGTCAGGATATAAAAAACCTGCTACTTGCGAAGTTTGATGAAGTAAAAAAGGTAAATCTATTTAAGCAATACCATCTTCTTAGACTGTATAAAATCACCAGCCTGAATTGTATAAATATACATACCAGCTGACACAGACTGACCTAAGTCATTTGTGGCGTTCCACTGATATGATTTAGTTCCAGCATTTTGAGTTTGGCTAACCAGAGTGCGTACTTTATTCCCTTTCACATCATATATATCTACCCGTACATGATTTGCCTCCAGTAAACGATAGCTGATGGTTGTCGCCGGGTTGAACGGATTGGGATAGGCCTGTGATAAGACAATTTTTTTCGGCAGGATAACAGTCGCACCCGCTGACAGGACTCCACGGTCAGTTGAATAATTGTACTCATATCGCTTGCGTGGCAGCCAGCTCTCATCACGCCATTTGGATCGCACTGTTTCTGTCAGTAAGCCATTGTCGGAATACGTATACTCTCGCAAGGACACATTCACCCAGGCTTCAGTACTATCCTTTTTTTCCAGCAAGATCTGTACTCGGTTATGATTATCGTCATACCCTACCGATGCCCTGGCTTTATCAACCCAGGTGGAATCAGTCCACTTGTAAACTAGTTTTTCCGATAGGGCGGCATTGTCATTATAACTGTATATTACTCTGTGCCTGGGAACCCAGGTACTGTCGCGCCATTTGTAAGTGATTTTTTCATCTCTATCTCCATTATCATTATAAAACAGCTCTTTTAATACCCTATCTACCCAGGTGCTGTCCCGCCATTTGGATATAGTTTTGGTTACACATAGGTCGCCTTCATATATCAGCGCAGTTTCCTTCTTGTTCCGCCACTCGTCCTGGTGCCACTTCTGTTCCACTTTGGACATAAGCAGGTCGCCGTCATTATAACTGAAATTGGTCCTGTACCGGTTTATCCAGGCATCATTTCTATACGCCTGTTTAGTTTTGATTTCAGGGCCACCATTGTCATTATTTTCATAGACAGTCATTCCTCTTAAGGACCATTCATCATCCCGGTATTTGTAGCGGTCTTTCTGGGTTAAATAACCATTATCATCGTAGGTGTTTATTTTTTTGTCTTTATTTACCCAGGCACTATCCCGCCAGGCCTGTACAACTTTTGATTCATAATCTATGGCAGTGCGGCTGTATATAGTTTCATACTCAACATTGATAAAATCATTAAATCCATCATCAGCAAAACTTGCACTTATTAAAAAAATGCCAATAATAATGATGTTATTATTTTTCGTGAATTTATTCATAACAAATTACCTTTTATTTAAAATTTGTATAACTCTAGTTTACTATATCCTATATCAAACTGGGCAGAAATTTTTTTATTTATTTTTTGAGCTCTCATTTTCAATAATTTTATATCTCAAACCCAACTCCAATCCGCTTAGCTCAGCCAATCCTTTCATCCTACCAATGGTAGAATATCCCGGATAAAATGTATCTTGTAATGGAATATCACTAAGCATTAAATGTCCATGATCAGATCTCATTGGAATATTTACATCCTTATTATCCTTAGAAACCCTTTTTACCTGCTCTTCGATAATGGCTTCCATAAATTTGGCCATGGGGACGCTGCCCTCCAAATGGTTAACTTCCAAAAAACTCTGATCAGCTTCCAAGTGAACATTTCTCAAGTGTAGAAAATGAACTCTATGAGCAAAATTTTTAAAAATTTCCAAAATATCATTGCCAGAGCAAGACCCTAGCGATCCGCAACAAAAGGTCAATCCATTGTAATATGACGGCACACTTTCCAGCATGTATCGAATGTTGGAGATATTGTTTACAACCCGTGGCAGACCTAGTATGGAATAGGGTGGATCATCAGGATGAATGCACATCTTGATACCAAGCTCCTCCGCTTCAGGTATAACCTGACTTAGAAATTTAATAAGATTCTTCTTAAGTTGTGTCTCATCTATTGAAGCATATTTCTTGTGGCGCGATCTGAATTCATCTAATGATAAAACATCTTTGGTGCCGGGGAGACCAGCCATGATTGTATTTTGTAAAGTGGTCACTTCCTGATCCGAGAGACTGGTTAAAAAGTCATTGGCTTTTCGCTTAGTCTCAGCATTATAATCTTTTGTCGCTTCTTCCCTTTTCAACAAGTAAAGATCAAAAGCTGCTAAAGCCAACGGCGAGTAATGCAAGGCGTAACAACCATTACTAAGGGGAAAACGAAGATCAGTTCTTGTCCAATCTAATACCGGCATAAAATTATAGCAGACGGTTTTCAAACCATTCTTAGCTAAATTATGTAGTGTTTCTATATAATTATTGACATATTCACGACTATCTGCACCATCAGTCTTGATGCTCTCATGTACATTGACACTTTCAACTACTGACCACGTTAATCCTGATGATTCTATTTCTTCTTTAAGTTTTTTAATTTCATTGCTACTCCACACTTGTCCTGTAGGAATTTTGTACAGTGCTGTGACTATCCCTGTGGCACCAGTTTGTTTAATATCCTGAAGTGTGACACCAAAATCAGGACCAAACCATCTAAATGTTTTTTCTAAATATTCCATTCTCTTCTCAATCTCTATTCTAAAAAATATTTAAACTCCTGAAAATGAACTAAAACCACCATCAACAGGAATAATAGTGCCAGTAACGAAAGTTGATGCATCACTCAATAAGTAATGCACCGTGCCATTAAGCTCAGAGGCATCCCCAAACCTACCCATTGGAGTTTTATTTATTACCAAATTGCCTCGTTCTGTATAGCTCCCATCATCATTGGTCAATATTTTTCTGTTTTGATTGCCAATAAAAAATCCTGGAGCGATGGCATTGACTCTTAATTTATCTCCGAATTTCATAGACAATTCCATGGCCATCCATTTGGTAAAAATCTCAATGCCTGCCTTTGCCATAGAATAGCCTAAAATGCGAGTCATTGCCTGGGTAGAGGCCATAGAAGATATGTTTATGATACATCCCGAACCCTGATCTGCCATGATTTGCCCAAAGGTAAGAGAGGGAAGTACTGAGCCCATTAGATTGAGGTCAAGTACTTTTTTAAGATCCGTTGTAGAGATATCAAAAATGGTTTGATCGGGATTAACAGTCGCCCCTGGCATATTACCACCAGCAGCATTGATCAAGCCATCCAATCTGCCTCGATCTATTAAAATTTCGGCCGAAATATTTTTAAGTGCGGCCTCGTCCAACACATCAGTTGTATAACCTGTTGCAGAATCCGGCATTATTTGATTTAGATTATCAACTCGGTTTGCAGTAGCTACAGAATCACGACCCAAAACGATCACATGAGCACTGTTTTGAACCAAATATTTAGCTATTGACCCTCCGAGCACTCCTGTTCCTCCTGTGATAGCTACTATTTTATTATCTATTGAAAAATGTTCGTTCATAATTAACAATTCACCTCAATAACTTCATATTTTTTTCAAATCTCTGAAATGATCGAATATATCTCATGCATTCTTTCCAGTCATTTCTATTTTTTTCATCACTTGCAAAATTTGTTTTTCAAGACCATTAAAGTTATCATCTTTCAAATATTCTTTTGAAATTAGTTTTGAACCCATACCTAAACAGTAAGTCCCCGCATTAAACCATTGAGATATATTATCAAATTCGGCAGTAACACCTCCTGTTGGCATAATTTTTAACCAAGGGCAGGGAGCTAAAACGGATGAAATAAATTTAGGACCATAAACGCTACCTGGAAATAATTTCACTATTTCAGCACCTAGTTTTTCCGCAGTTATCATTTCCGTTAAGGTCCCACACCCTGGTATCCAAGGAATATTATTTTTTACGCATACTTTTGCTATAGATTTGTCTAAAAATGGTGAAACGATTAAGCTTGCCCCAAGATCAATGAACATTCTTGCTTCCTCATCCGTTTTTACAGATCCAACCCCTAATGTAGAGCCAGTGTTGTTACCCAAATGCATTACTAGTTGTTTAAAATTATCTATCGCTTTCGGACCACGATTTGTGAATTCCAAAATTGGCAAATCACATTTAACAACTGTATCTAATACTTTTTTACAAACAGTTATGTCATCATGGTAAAAAAGAGGGATCAAACTATACTCTCTTATTTTTCTTTTTAATAACATTTTGTATTTATCCATTTTTTCAAAAGAATAATTATCAATATCCGTCACAGTTTATAGGTTGATTTTACAAGATCATAAGCCAGCGCTTTTGCCATCCGGTGAGCATCCGATAAAGACAGCTGGTGACTTGCCACCATTCTGGCAAGGAAGTTCGAATCTACTCTCCGACTGAGGTCGTGGCGGGCTGGAATAGATGGAAACGCACGAGTGTCATCGTTAAAGCCCACAGTATTGTAAATACTGGCTGTTTCTGTAACCATTTCTCTGAATCGCGTCATTCCATTGATACTGTCATGGAACCACCAAGCAGGCCCCAGTTTCATTGCAGGGTAATGCCCGGCCAACGGTGCCAGTTCACGCGCATAATTGGCCTCATCCAGTGTAAATACGATCAGGGTAAGATCGGGATTATTCCCATACCGGTTCAACAATGCCCTCAAATTCCTGGTAAATTCATTCTTTACCGGAATATCATCACCTTTATCGCGCCCAAACCTGTTGAATATAAACTGGTTATGGTTTCGAAATGATCCGGCGTGCAGCTGCATAACCAAACCATCTTCAATACTCATCCTAGCCATTTCCATCAGCATATGAGCCATAAACCTAGATTCATCATCTGCGTCTGCCCTGCCCATTAAGGCCCGTTGGAAAATTGCTTCAGCTGTTGCAGTTGTAAGTTCTTCTGTTAATGGCATTACGACTGCATGATCTGTTGATACTGCTCCCATGCCTTTGAAAAATTCCCGCCGGTTTTCCAATGCAGAAATAAAGGTTGAATACGAATTTACCTCAATGCCCGAGACTTGACTTAATAGATCTATATTTATCTTCCAGTCGGGTAAGCCAATATCAAGCAAATTATCCGGTCGGAAACACGGTATAATCCGCGCATTCCAGCCAGAGTCTTTTATCTGTTGATGGTCCTCAAGCAGATCAGTTGCAGCATCAGTTGTATTTAGAACCTCAATATTAAATCGATCATACAGCACCCTGGGAAAATATTCCGGTTGCTGGAGTTTATTGTTCAATCCATCATAGAATTCCATCGCTGTATCTGAATTCAATTCAATATCAATATCAAATACCATCTTGAATTCATGGTTTAACCACTGACCGGTTGGTGTTCCAGCGTATAAATAAAAATGGTCTCCAAAAATCTGCCAGATCTTGCGGGGATCGGTCTCAATCTCAGTTCCGTCTATAGTGGGAATTCCCAGAGATTCAAGTTTCACTCCCTGTGAATACATCAGTCGGAAAACATAATGATCAGGGATGAGAATCAACTCGGTTGGATTCGAAAAAGGTTTATCTTCTGTAAATAATCCCGGATCAACATGTCCATGGGGACAAACGATAGGCAGATCCTTGTTTTTACTGTACAACTCGTAGGCAATTTCGCGTATTATTGGATCAGGATCAAAATATCGATACTTATTTAACTTTGATTTAATCATATGGATAATCTCACAATTATTTGTTTATTATTTAGATTTCAACCGGATTTTCTAAGCGTTCTATTTCTAGATTTAAATAATCAATGAATTCTTGTTCATTCCTGATTCCCCCAGGTTCCTGTATAAATTAATTTTCTTTATTTTACCTGATAGATTTTACACATCGGAATCCGGTATGACTAAGGCCGGTATCCTGGCTGGAGCGCATCCGTCTTGAAACACGGTATCCGCTACAGTAGCTATCGTTGCACAAATAAGACCCACCCCGCAT
>Ga0302127_10000713_pt1 | contig 18773 bp, 18 predicted proteins | sample CB4_SCM_MG_FD_204452 | JGI IMG/M metagenome (GOLD analysis project Ga0302127, IMG submission 204452) | Marine microbial communities from Western Arctic Ocean, Canada - CB4_SCM | ecosystem: Environmental > Aquatic > Marine > Oceanic | place: Canada: Western Arctic Ocean | collected 2017-09-24
TGACTCTTTTGGCGGCTGCGGACGGTAAGTGGCATCTTCAGCTTTTGCGGTGGTCCTCGTACGCCTGCACGATCCGCGCGACGAGTGGGTGACGCACCACGTCCCGTTTCTCGAATTTGCAATGGGCGATCCCCTCGACCTTGGCCAAGGCGGCCGGCCCCTCGATGAGGCCGGAGGTTTTGCTTGGCGGCAGGTCGATCTGTGTCGGGTCGCCGGTGATGACCACCTTGGAGCTGAAACCCAACCGCGTCAGGAACATCAGCATCTGCTCGGCGGTGGAGTTCTGCGCCTCATCGAGAATGATGAAGGCGTTGTTGAGCGTGCGGCCCCGCATGTAGGCCAGCGGCGCAATCTCGATCGTGCCCCGCTCCATGTGTTTCTGCACCTCCTCCATCGGCAACAAATCCTGCAGTGCGTCGTGTAGTGGCCGCAGATACGGATCGAGTTTCTCCTGCAAGTCGCCCGGCAAGAAGCCGAGCGCCTCGCCAGCCTCAACCGCCGGGCGGGTGAGAATGATTCGTGATACTTTTTCTTCCTTCAACGAGATGACGGCCAGCGTCATCGCGAGGAAGGTTTTACCTGTGCCGGCCGGGCCCGTACCAAAAGTCACATCGTGATTTTGAATCGCCTCGATGTAGCGTTTCTGCCCGATCGTCTTGGGGTGAACCACCGGTTTGCGCGCTGAGGTTTGTAGCGTGATCGAGTACAGTCCATCCAGCGCATCCGGCCCATCATTCAACACTGTGTTTAGTGCATAACTGAAATCGCGGTTACGGATCGCCACCCCGGCCTTGAGCGCTCCCTCGAGCGACTGAAAAAACCCCGTGGCTCTCGCCACGTCGGCCTCATCGCCGTCGAGCTTGATCCAGCCGTCACGATTGGTCGCCTTGACGCTCATCCGCACCTCAAGCATCTGGAGGTTCCTTGGGTTATTGTTGAAAAGTTGCTGGGCGATCCGGGCGTTGTCGAAATGCAGCGTGGAAATCATCTTGTCGGATTCTGGGTGCGAGTCAAACCAAGTGGGCGAAACGCTTGGTCTTGGCCAAGTGGGCGACGATTTGTTTTATTTTTTGCGACTCGGACTTGCGGGCGACGAGCATCGCGTCGTCGGCCAGCACGACGATCATTTCGCTGATGCCAACCAACGTAATTGGGGCGCGGTTTCGCGTGCGGGCGTCGAACACAACGTTGTTCGCCGAGTCGACTTGGACGAGGTCACCTACGGTGCAATTGCCGTCCGCATCCGGCTTGAGATGCCGCGCCAGGGCCGGCCACGAACCGAGGTCGTCCCAACCGAAGACACCGTCCGCACAGACGATGTTTAGCGCGTTCTCCATGATGGCGTAATCAACGGAAATTTTTTTCAACTTCGGGTAGTCCCTGGCCAAGGCGGCGTTGAGCTTGACCAAGCTGCGGATGCCCCTCCATTTCTCAGCCGCCTCGAACAACTGTGGTTGTTGTCGGCACAACTCAGCGGCGATGGTCTCGTATGACCAGATGAACATCCCAGCGTTCCATCGGTAATTACCGCTCTTGAGGTAGCGCTTAGCCATGGCAAGATTCGGTTTTTCGACAAACTTTTTAGCGGTGAAGAAAGTGGACTTGAGCGACTTGGCCAACTTGTTGCCAACCTGAATGTAACCGTAGCCTGTGGCCGGCTCTTGCGGCTGGATGCCGATGGTGACGAGCGCTGACTCGCGCTTGGCTAAGGCCATCGAGTCAATCAGCACACGGCGAAACTTCGCCTCATCGGGAATAACATGGTCGGCCGGCAGCACGGCCATCACCCCGTTCCCGGACCGGGCCCCGACCAGCGCCGCGCCCAGTGCCACGGCGGCACAGGTGTCGCGACCGCACGGCTCGCCAATGATGTTGCGCCTGGGCAGCTCGGGTAACTGCCGACGAACGGCGGTGGCCTGAACGGCGTTGGTGATGATGAGAATGTTCTCGAGCGGCGCGACCGGCTTCACGCGGTCAACCGTCTGCTGCAGAAACGAGCGATCTGCCAACAGGGTAATAAGCTGCTTGGGCTTGCGCTCGCGGCTGACCGGCCAAAAGCGTTCGCCGCGGCCACCGGCCATGATGATAATGTAGCGATCCTTGCGTTGCATTCAGGGGTAAATCAGCGGATGCCGTTGATGAGGTTTGCCGTGAAGGCCTTGACAGTTGGTACGAGGTCGGCGGCGCGGCCCTTGTCGGCAATTTGGTTGACGATCGCGCTGCCGACGACGACGGCCTCGGCATTTCTCGCAACATCGGCCGCTTGTTCCGGGTTCGAGATGCCGAAGCCGACGGCGATCGGGATGTCGGTGTGCTTTCGAATAATTTGGGTCATCGGCCCGATCGTGTCGGAGACGGTTTGCTGCATGCCGGTGACGCCCTCACGCGACACGTAATAAATGAAACCTTTGCCGCGCTTGACGATCAATTCCACCCGATCCGGCGGCGTGGTCGGCGCGACGAGATAGATCGGGCACAGGCCGGAGGCAGCCATCAGCGACTCGTAATCCCCCGATTCTTCCGGCGGAAGATCGAGCACGAGCAACCCATCAACTCCCGCGGCAGCGGCAGCCTGCACGAACTCTGCAAGTCCCCACTTGTGCAGCAGATTGAAATAGACGTAGAGGACGATCGGAATGCCGGACGACTCGCGGAGTCGTGAAACGGTCTGCAGTAATTTCCGCGGCGTAGTGCCGGAGTCGAGCCCGCGCTGCGCTGCCAGTTGGTTGACCAAGCCGTCGGCCAACGGATCGCTGAACGGCACGCCGAGTTCCAGCACGTCCACGCCGATCTCGTCGAACGCCAGCGCCAGGTCATGCGTCGCGTCGAGATCGGGGTCGCCCGCGCCTATGTACACCACAAATCCCTTTTGCCCCTCCTGCCTGAGGCGTTGAAACCGTTCTTCAATGCGATTCATGCACCGGCATCATGCCAAGCTAGCGCGTCCGAAGCAAGAAACGCGCTTGGACAAGTGGCTCAAAACGAATTACGGAATCGCCTTGCCCAAGCGCAGGTCGTATAAAACGCACGTGCCCGATGCATCTCAAACGACCGCTAACCACGCCACCGAGTTGCTCCGGCGCAGCCTGGCCAACGGCCGGCTTGGCCACGCGTATTTATTCGTTGGAGGCACGATCGAGTCGCTCGAGGCCCACGCGACCTGGCTGGCGCGGACGATCAACTGCCAGTCGCCGGTCGCGACCGGCGAAACCGGCATCCCTCTCGAAGCCTGTGGCGACTGCATCCCGTGTCGCAAGGTCGATTCGGGCAACTTCCCCGATCTCGACTTTGTACGGCCGGAGAAAAAATCGCGCATTATTAGCATCGATCAAATCCGGAATCTCACCCGCAAGGTATCACTCAAGCCAACCGAGGGACGCTATAAGTTAGCGATAATCACCGGCGCCGACCGCATGCCCGGCCCCACGTTCAACGCCTTCCTCAAGACGCTGGAGGAGCCGCCGGAACGGACTGTGTTCATTCTGTTGACTGTTCACCCGGATCGACTCGGGGAGACGGTTCGCTCCCGTTGCATGCGGGTGAACTTCGGGGGAGAGGCTGACGTGCAACTCGAGGACAACGACGCGGCCTGGCTAAAGTCGTTTGTCGGCATGAGCGCCGAGACCGATGCGGGGCTGATGGGGCGCTATCGGTTGCTCGGCAACCTGATGGAACACTTGGCGGCTAAGCGTGACACCATCGAGGAAATCCAGGAGGAAGCCTCGCCGCTGAACCGGTACACCGACATAGAGCCGACGCTCCGAGATAAGTTAAAGGAGGAACTCACCGCCGCAATCGAGGCCGAGTACCGGCGACAGCGCGGGCAGTTTCTCGCCGGGCTGCAATGGTGGCTGCGCGACGTGTGGCTGGCGGCGCTCCGGCAAGGCCGGGAGCTGCTGCATTTTCAGGATTGGGCCGACACCTCGGAGACCGTCGGCCAGCGGCTGACCCCCGGGCAGGCGCTCGAGAACCTGCAATCGATCGAGGCGACACAGCGGCTGCTGGAGACGACCAACGTGCAGGAGGCGCTCGCGCTCGAGGTTGGCCTGCTCAAGCTCAAACTCTGACCGGCCCCGATGCTCGCCGACACTCCAGGGCAAAAGGACCGCGTCTTTTTGATCCTCACCGGCGTCTGGCTTTTCACCGCGCTGTTCCTCTTCGGCAACCCGGTCATTCTTGATTATCTGCACCCGCCCAAGAGCGTGATTTTGGGCGGCGAGAGCCCGTCGAACGTCCTCCGGTACCTAGGCATCCTCGCCGTGCTGGGGCTGGCGTGCGTGCTCGGTTTTTCGCGCTTGGCCAAGCCAAAACTGCGTTTACCGGCGGGAGTGCCCAAATGGCTCGCATGGCTGCCTGCCGCCTGGCTGGGATGGCAGTTGCTGTCGTTTTTGCAGACGGAAAACCAAGCGATGTCGCAAGCAACAGTGATCCATTTTGCCTCGTGCCTCGTGGCGTTTTATTTAGGGCTGTTTGTGCTGGGCCGGATGCGCCTAGCTAAGCTGGCGCTTTGGGGGGCGACGCTTGGCTTGATGCTAAACCTCGCGGATGCGTGCATCGAAAAATTCGGTGGACTCGAGGAAACGCGCAACAACATCATCGCGCAGATCGAGTCCGGCAAACTCGACCCGGAGACGCTGCCGGCCAAGGCCCGGGACGCGGGCAAAACCATCCCGTCGGAAATCGAAAAACAGATCGTCACCCTGCCTCCTGGAACGGCGGCCAAAGTGCGTCAGCTTCCGATTGAGCTGGTCAAGCGCATGTACAGCACGCGGCTTTACGGGCACATGTTTTATCCGAACGCGCTGGCCGGGGTGATCCTGCTTTTGCTGCCGGTGTCGCTCGCTTTGGTGCTTGGCCAAGGGCGCTGGCGGTTGCCCCGCGCAGTGCTCGCGCTTGGCTTGGCGGCGGTCGGCTTGGCCTGCCTGTATTGGTCCGGCTCGAAGGCGGGCTGGCTGATTGCGATCGCGCTGCTCGGCGCCTGGTTTCTGCATTTGCCAGTGCCGAAAAAACTGAAGCTGGGCTTGGCCTGCGCGGCGATGATGCTGGGCTTGGCCGGGTTCGCCGTGAAGTACGCCGACTACTTTGACCGCGGAGCGACGAGTGTCGGGGCGCGGTTTGGCTACTGGCGTGCCGCTGCGCAGACGGCGATGGAGAAGCCTCTGTTGGGCACCGGACCGGGGACGTTTCAACTCGCGTACAAGCGGCATCGCGCGCCCGGGGCCGAGCCGACGCGGCTGACGCACAACGACTATCTACAGCAGGCGAGCGACTCCGGCTGGCCGGGGTTTGCGCTGTACGCGGCGTTCATCGGTGGAGCGGCGTGGGTGCTGGCCCGGCGGCGTCTGAGCGATCCGCTGCTGATCGCCGCGCGGCTTGGCCTGCTGGCCTGGGCGCTGCAGGGGTTCGTTGAGTTCGGGTTGTACATCCCGGCGCTGGCCTGGCCGGCCTGGCTGATGCTGGGCTGGCTGTTGACCGCACCGACAAATCAGTTCGACAAAAGCGCGGCGCCTGAATAATAATCTGCGCGGAGATGAAGGTACTGTTCCTCAACGGCCCCAACCTAAACCTGTTGGGCCAACGCGAACCGGAGATTTACGGCAGCATGAAGCTGTCGGACATTGAGGATATGGTTCGTGAACATGGCGAGCGGCATGACGTCGAGGTGGTGTTTCACCAATCCAACCACGAGGGCGAACTGGTGACGCAGGTGCAGCAGTCGGCCGGCGACTACGACTACGTGATCCTCAACGCGGCGGCGTACACCCACACTAGCATCGCGCTCAAGGACGCCATCGTCGGCGCGGGCGTGAAAGCGATCGAGATACACCTTACCAACATCCACGCCCGCGAGTCGTACCGGCAAACATCGATCATCGCCCAGGCCTGCATCGGCAGCATTAACGGCTTCGGGGCGGGGTCGTACATCCTCGGCCTCGAGGCGGCAATTCTGCACAACAAAGCCAACGACTGACTCTTTAATGCGAATCCCCCGGACACTCACACGGCCGCTCACACTCGCGCTGGCATTACTCGCCGGCTTAGCGTCGGGCTGCGTCAACAAACAGCGGATGACCCAACCGGCGCAGAGTGTCGGCGAGCAGTTGCTGCTCAGCACGGCCATCGACCGGACGCTTTCCGAACTGGACATGGAGGCCATTAGCCGCCTGAAAGGTTTCAAGGTTTACCTCTCGACCACCTATCTGAAAGCGCTCGACCAAGAATACCTAATCGGCTCGCTGCGCGACCTGCTTTTCTCCAGCGGCGTTCTGTTGGTTGATGACGTTTCCCTGGCACAAATGGTGGTCGAGGTGCGCAGCGGAGCCAATTCGCTAGACAGCGCCACGGTGACCGCTGGTATTGCGGAGGATCAGGCGCTGCCAAACCCGGTCACCGGCGCGCCGGTCGCTTTGCCTGAGTTGGCGTTGTTCAAAAAAGAAAACAACGTCTCGGTGACCACGATGGCCCTGGTGGCCTACCGCACCGACACTCGCGAACATATTTTTTCCTCCGGCTCATTGCTGGGAGGCGCCTACGACCGGCATTACCAAATTCTGGGACTCTTTCGCCTGCGCTTCACCGATGTGCCTGAACTGCGAGCAATCAAGCAGCTAAAACGTCGTTATCGCTGATCTTGATTAGCCAAGCAGCCCACTCACGACAAAAAACCAATTGACGCAGGGGCAAACGCCGGTACCATGCGCGACCCGATTTCCGGGACTCAAAAAAGTAACTTTTTCTTTTTAACTATGGCAGTAAAAGTAGCAATCAACGGATTCGGCCGCATCGGCCGATTGGCTTATCGTGCAATGGTGGAACAGGGCCTCGTCGGCGATGCAATCGACGTGGTGGCCGTGGGCGACATCGTACCGGCGGACAATCTCGCCTACCTCGTAAAATACGACTCGACGCAAGGCACGTTCCCCGGCGAAGTCACTCACAGCGGGGATGACACCATCATCGTCGATGGCGCCGAGATCAAGGTCGTCAGCGCTCGCGAGCCCAGCGGCCTGCCGTGGAAGGAACTCGGAGTGGACGTCGTGATCGAGTCCACCGGCCTGTTCACCGCCGCCGAGAAAGCCAAGGGCCACATCGAGGCCGGAGCAAAAAAAGTGATCATCTCCGCGCCGGCCAAGGGCGAGGACCTCACCGTCGTGATGGGCGTCAATGACAATCTCTACGACGCAGCCAACCACCACATCGTTTCCAACGCTTCCTGCACCACCAACTGCCTCGCGCCAGTCGTGCATGTGCTGCTCAAGGAAGGCTTCGGCATCGCCGAGGGGTTGATGACCACCATCCACGCCTACACCGCCACGCAGAAAACCGTGGACGGCCCAAGCCGCAAGGCATGGCGCGACGGCCGCGCCGCCGCCACCAACATCATCCCGGCCAGCACCGGCGCCGCCAAGGCGGTGAGCCTCGTCTGCCCGGAGGTCAAGGGCAAGTTGAGCGGCATGGCGTTCCGCGTGCCGACCCCGACCACTTCGGTCGTGGATCTGACCTTCAAGACCGAGAAGAGCACCAGCTACGACGAAATCTCCGCTGCGATGAAAAACGCCAGCGAGACATATCTGAAAAACATTCTCGCCTACACCGAGGATGCCGTCGTGAGTACTGATTTCATCCACTGCGCCCACTCGAGCATTTACGACCAGGGCGCCGGCATGGAGTTGAACGAAAATTTCTTCAAGCTCGTAAGCTGGTACGACAACGAGTGGGGCTACTCCAACCGAGTCGGCGACCTGCTCAAGCTTATGATCGAAAAGGGAATATAAGTTTAAGTAAACAAAATGGCAGACGAATTTAACACTGACTTTTACAATGACCCCACCCCGATCGCCGTGGGTCAGGACACTCCGGAATTTACGATGGAAACCTACGAGCCAAGCAGCGGCTCATTTGGTGAAGTCAAATTGTCCGAACTGAGAAATGATGGCAAGTGGACGGTTCTTGTTTTTTACCCGGCGGATTTCACCTTTGTTTGCCCTACCGAGTTGGCTGACTTGGCCGCGCAGGATGCCAAACTCACCGAATTGGGGGCCAAGATCATCTCGGTATCCACCGATACGAAATTCAGCCATCTCGCCTGGTGCCAATCGGAGAAATTGATGGCCGATGTCAAGTATACCATGGGTGCTGACACCACCGGTGAAGTCTCGAGCCTGTTCGGCGTCTACGACGAGAACACTGGCTTGGCCTTGCGTGGAACGTTCATCATCAACCCGGAAAGCAAAGTGGTGAGCAGCCAGGTGAACTACTACAACGTGGGCCGCAACATGGAAGAGTTGTCTCGCATCGTCGAAGCTAACGTGCACTGCTTAGCGCATCCAGCCGAAGCCTGCCCGGCCAAGTGGTCACCCGGTCAAAAAACTCTCACCCCCAACGAAGCAATGGTCGGTAAGGTTTACGAAGCTCTCAACAAGTAGCTCTCGAAAGGTTTTAAAGCCATGGCGACGCAATAAATACGTCGCCTTTTTTTTATCCCACAATAATCCCGGCGGCAACGGTGTTGCTCGTTTGATCGTCGATGAGGATGAAGCTGCCCGTGGAACGGTTGCGGCGGTATCGATCGAAGTGCAGCGGGGCACTGGTCTGTAGCGAGACGCGGGCGATGTCATTGAGGCGCACCTCCCGGTCCTCCTTCAGCTTGTGCAGTGTGTTGATGTCTATCTTGTACTTCAGCTCCTTCACCAGGCATTTCACGTCGTTGGTGGTGTGGCGCAGAGTGTAACGGCCGCGTTCCTGCAGTTGGGCTTCTGAACTGAACCAACAAATCATCGCCTCAATTTGCTGGCTGCTTTGCGGCGGATTGTTTTGCTTGACGATCATGTCGCCGCGACTGATGTCGATCTCGTCTTCGAGGGTCACCGTCACGGACATTGGGGCGAAGGCTTTCGGCACGTCACCGTGGATGTCGTGGATGCCCTTAATGCGCGACTGGAAGCCGCTTGGCATCACGGTCACCTTATCGCCCGGCTTGAACACGCCACCGGCCACGCGCCCGGCGTAGCCGCGGAAGTCGTGCCACTCGTCGCTATGCGGCCGGATGACCCACTGCACCGGAAACCGCGCGTCCACGTGGTTGTGCTCGTTGCCGATGTACATCGTCTCGAGCGTGTAAAGCAGCGGGCTGCCCTGGTACCAGTCCATATTCGAGGAACGCTCCACGACGTTGTCGCCCAACAATGCGCTGATGGGGATGAAGTCGATGTGCGGCACCTCAAGGCGCGAAGCGAATTCCTTGTACTGGCCAACGATCTCGTTGAAGCGGTCCTCACTCCAATCGACGAGATCCATCTTGTTCACGCAGACGATGATGTGCTGGATTTGCAGCAGGCTGGCGATGAACGAGTGGCGGCAGGTCTGCTCGATGACGCCGTGACGCGCGTCGATGAGGATGATCGCCAGATTCGCCGTAGACGCGCCGGTGACCATGTTGCGCGTGTACTGAATGTGGCCGGGCGTGTCGGCAATAATGAACTTGCGCTTGGGCGTGGCGAAATAACGATATGCCACATCAATCGTGATACCCTGCTCGCGCTCGGCTCGTAATCCGTCGGTGAGCAACGCAAGGTTCACATTCTCATCGCCGCGTTGCTTGCTCGACTGCTCAATCGCCTCCCACTGGTCCTCGAAGATCGACTTGCTGTCATAAAGCAACCGCCCTATGAGCGTGCTTTTGCCGTCATCCACACTGCCCGCGGTTGTGAGCCGCAGCAGATCCATGTCTAAATAGCCCTTCGTTTCGGCACTCATTAAAACTAAAAATACCCCTCTTTCTTCCGGTCTTCCATTGCGGTTTCACCGCGCTTGTCGTCGGCGCGGCCGCCTCGCTCGGTTTGGCGCGCGGCGGCGACTTCCTCGATGATGTCGTCCAGGTTGTTGGCGATACTCTCGACCATCCCGGTGCAGGTCACGTCGCCGACGGTGCGGCAGCGTACGTTGGCGCGCTCCCACTGCTCGCCGTCGAGCAGCGTGATGTGCTCACATCGGCCAAGCAGCACACCGTCGCGCCGGACGAACTCGCGCTCATGCGAAAAGTAAATGCTCGGCAGCGAGATGTCCTCCATCTTGATGTACTGCCAAACATCCATCTCTGTCCAGTTGCTGATCGGGAAAATGCGGAAGTGCTCGCCAAAGTTCATCCGCCCGTTGAATAGGTTCCACAACTCGGGCCGCTGGTTCTTCGGGTCCCACTGGCCGAACGAGTCACGGTGGGAGAAGAAGCGCTCCTTCGCGCGCGCCTTTTCCTCATCGCGCCGCGCGCCGCCGAGGCAGGCGTCGAACTTGTGCTGCTCGATGGCGTTGAGCAGCGCGGGGATCTGCAGTCGGTTGCGGCTTGGGTTCGGGCCGGTCTCCTCCCTGGCCCGGCCGGCCTCAATCTCCGCCTGCACACTGCCGATAATCAACTCCGCACCGACCTCCTTGGCCAAGCGATCGCGGAACACAATCGTCTCGCCGAAGTTGTGCCCGGTGTCCACGTGCACCAGCGGGAACGGCAGCTTGGAAGGCCAAAAAGCCTTCTGTGCTAAGCGTACCATCACGATGGAATCCTTGCCGCCGGAAAATAACAACGCCGGTTTGCCGAATTGCGCGGCCACCTCTCGCATGATGAAGATGGACTCGGCCTCCAGTTGCTCCAAATGGGTCAGTTGATAGCTTTTGTGTTCGCTCATTCTATGCATTGGGCAGTGCCACGCGCGGATGCACAGCCCGGTAAAGTTGCTCGATAGATTCCTCCTCGCCCTGCTCGTCAGTGTTCAAAATCAGCTCGGCAGCCTCGCTCGGCTCGGGCGGCTCGAACGTTGAATCCTTGCCGGTAAACTGCTTCACCTCACCGGTCTTGGCCTTCGCGTACAGGCCCTTCACATCACGCCGCTCACACGTTTCAAAACTACACTCCACATACACCCCGAGGAAATCCGCCTGGCCAACAATCTCGCGGGCCATCGCCCGAAGCTCATTTCGCGGGCAGATGAACGACGCAACCGTCACCACGCCGGCATTGGCGAAGAGCTTGGCCACCTCGGCAATGCGCCGGATGTTTTCCTGCCGGTCGTCATCCGAGAAGCCAAGATTACGATTCAAGCCGGAGCGTATGTTATCGCCGTCGAGCACCTGGGTAAAAATGCCCTCCCCGTGCAGGCGCCGTTCCAGCGCGATGGCCAAGGTGCTCTTGCCGCTGCCGGACAAGCCGTACAGCCAAACCACCAACCCGCGCTGCTTCAGCAACGCCTCCTTCGCCTCGCGGCCAATCAGCCGCCCAAACGTCGGGTAAATGTTTTCCAGCGACGACATTAGATGGCGAAGTCCGTATCCGTCCCCTCGTGCAAGCCGCACTCACGCTTGAGCCCGAAGAAGCGCGTCTCCTCCTCGCTCATGCCGTCCTCGAGCCGGCGCGTGGTGTGTGTGTCGCCGATGGATATGTAGCCCTGCTCCCAAAGCGGATGGTACGGGAGGTCGTTGGCCTTCAAATAATCGTGCACATTTTTGTCCGTCCAATCGATGATCGGGTGCACCTTCACCCTGCCCCTGGCCAAGGCGAGTACGGAAAGTTTTTCGCGCGTCGCGCTTTGCTGCCGACGTAGGCCAGCCAGCCAGACGGTGGCCTGCAGTTCGTCCAGCGCACGGTTCATCGGCTCGACTTTGTTCTCCGCGTTATAGGCTTCGATCCCTTCCACTCCCTGCTCCCAGCGTTTGCCGTCGATCGACTCCTGCCACGCCGGGCTTCGCCTGGAACGGTAAACTTTCAGTTTCACCTCCAACCGCTTGGCCAACCGCTCGGCAAACTCGTAGGTCTCGGAAAACAGATAACCGGTATCGACAAAAATCACGGGGATGTCCGGTCGCGCTTTCGTGGCAAGATGCAGCATCACCGCCGCCTGGGCACCAAAACTCGAGGACAACACCATCCCATCACCGAATTGCCCAGACGCCCAGGCCAAACGCTCGGAGGCGGACGCCTGCTCTAGGCGTGCGTTGGTCTCGCGCAGATCAAAGCCGAGATCGGAGGGTGAATCGTTGGTCAATATTGCTTCCAAAATAAATCTACTATACCCGATAGGGTTTGTTGAGATTAAGCCGATTTGACCTGCTGTCAAAGGTTTTTTGGTGGTTTTTCCAACTGAAAACACAGGGTAGAAACTCAGTATTTTTGTACCATTTCCCCTGTTTTGATGCCTGAGAGGATCATTTCAACGGTGCGTTCGACGGCTCCTTCGTTGCTTTGAACCACTTTTCGTGCCGATTCTCCAAGCGCGATCCGCTTGGCCTCATCGCTGAGCAAATTGTCGATTGCCGACTCAAGGCCGGCTTCATCCGCTACTTGGATTGCGGCGTCATTGGCCAGAAACTTGGACGTGATTTCCTCGAAATTCCCCATGTTCGGGCCGAACACGATCGGCTTGGCCAAGCCAGCCGGTTCAATCGGGTTTTGGCCGCCCTGCGCCGTGAGGCTTTTGCCTATGAACACGACCGCAGCCTCCTCGTAAAAATATTTCAACTCGCCGGTGGTGTTAACGAGCAGGCAGTCAAGGCTCCCTTGCTCCCGGGGCGGCGTGTTGCTGCCGATCTCGCTGCGATAAACAAAACGAACTCCGAGCTTGGCCAGGGCGTCGCCCACTTCACGGCCACGCTCGGCATGGCGCGGCACCAAAACCAGAAACAGATCGGGGTGTTTTTCGCGCAACCGCCTGACCAATTGTGCAAGGATCACCTCCTCGCCGCTGTGGGTGCTGCCGCCAACGAGCAACGGTGCGCCTTTAGGCACACCCAGGTTTTGAGTCAGGTTTGAAACGTCCAGCAGACTTTCCCGGCTGATCCCTGTCCCGTCAAATTTACAGCTGCCAAACACGTTAACCGCTTCGTTGTTGCACCCAAGTTCGACCAGGCGCTTGGCGTCGTGTTCGCTTTGGGCGCCCACACCGGTGAACCCGGCAAAGAACCGACGAAACAAAAAGCGAAACCGGCAATACCCCCTGAACGACTTTCCGGAGATACGGGTGTTCACGAGGAAGTGTGGGATATTCCGGGACTGCAGACCCCAAAGGAAGTTCGGCCAAATCTCGGCCTCGACGAGCACCACCGCCTTGGGCCGGATGGTCGCCAGGGCGCGCCGGACAAATCCCCGGCGATCCATCGGGTAGTAAATCTTGCCAATATCGGCGGGGAGTTTTTTGTGCAACTCGCTCATCCCCGTCGTGGTGGTGGTGGAGACGACCATCTTAAGGTTGGGCAGGCGAGGCTGAAGAACCTTGATAAGTTGCACGCAAAGGTTCACCTCTCCGACACTGACCGCATGCAGCCAAATGACGTCCCGGTTGCTGATGGCCTGCTTTAACTTGGTGGAATACCGGCCCAACCGCTCGCCGAAGCCCTTCCGCCACCCACCACGGCGTCTCATTCTCAAAAAATAGTAGGGCGCTGAAAGAATAAAACAGGCCTCAAAAAGAATGTTATAAATGAATTGCACCCCTCAGCTTGATCTTTTGCCTCTCGACCCTCCGTCCAGAACCTATCGTCAGCCTGCCAAGGAACAGGCTTAAATGCAATTTTTTGAAGTTTACAGTGACTTGTAGCGTATTATGCGTGGTTGAGTAACCGGACAGGCGATGAGAGGGAGTAAAAGGTATTGGATTGAACGTAATCTCGTTACCGTTTAACCTCTTAACCGCTTTTTTTATGAAAAACATTATTATTGTTGTGCTGCTCTTGGCTGTGGGAGTTTTTGGCTACTTCCAGTGGCAGGATGGCGAGGAACAACCCAACAGCAAAAAAACACGGGGTCAAAACCGAGAAACAACTGCCACCATTGAACAACGTGACATCGATTTCGCAGTCCGCGTGGCGGGTGAAATCAGCCCGGCGGATAAGGTTTCCGTAAGGCCGGAGGTTCCCGGCAAGATCGCTGAGTTGCCGGTGGACATCTCCGACCGCGTGGTCAAGGGCGACCTGCTTTTCCGCCTGGACGACAAGAATCTCAAGATCGAAATTGATTCCCGCAAAAAGCAGATCGATAGCGCCACGCTTCAACTGGAGCAGGCTAAGAGTGAATTTGAGCGTTCCAAGCAACTTTTCGAGGAGCAATTGATTTCCACGGAAATCTTTGAACGAGCCGAGGTCAAATACCAGCAGGCCCTCATTTCGCGTGACCGCTCCCAGAATGATTATCAACTCTCACTCGAGAAACTTTCGAAAACCAGTGTTCTTGCCCCCTTCGACTGCACCGTGCTATCCCGACCGGTGTCGATCGGCCAGGCGGTATCCGGCACGGGAGGCCAAAGTTCCGGCACCGAGGTGATGGAGATTGCCGATCTGAATAACCTCATCATCCAGGCGCATGTCAACCAGGCAGACGTGGCGCGCATGAACAAGGAACAAAAGGTGAAAATAGAGATTGAGGCCATCACCGACCTCGTCATCGAAGGTATCGTCGAGCGGATAGCGCCACAGGCGACTATCCGTAACAGCATCAAGGGCTTCTCCACACGCATCAAATTGCTGACCAGCAACACGGATATCATCCCGGGTATGACCGCCAGCATCAACATCCCTGTCGCCTCGGCGGACAATGTCGTTGCTGCGCCGCTGGCCGCTATTTCCACCGAGCGCAATGAGACAGAACAGCGCACCGAGATTTTTGCCTATGTGAAAAACGGTGAAGTTTTCGACAAGACAATGCTCGACATCGGCGTGAACGATTTGTACCACACTGAAGTAGTCCGCGGATTGAAGGTCGGGGATGTCGTCGCCCTTGAAAAACCTGACGACGACAAAATCGGCGAAACAATCTCGCTTGATGGCAAAGTTGTCGCCAAGTCCGAACCCGAGAAAAACTCGCTCGTCGAGAAGTACGACAAAAACGGGGACGGCAAACTGGATCGCGAAGAAATGCAAACCGCTATGGCAAGCATGACCGACGAAGAAAAGAAAAAAATGCGTACACAGATGCTAAAACGATACGGCGGACGCAAAGGCGGCTCAAAAGGTCCTCGCTAAAAGCCCCATGGCCCTCCTCGAACTCAGGGACATCCACAAAACCTACCATCTCGGCGGCGAAACCATCCGGGCGCTTGACGGCGTGTCACTGGACATCGACTCGGGCGAGTTCATCTCGATTATCGGTCCGTCCGGCAGCGGCAAATCGACATTGATGCACATCCTCGGCTGCCTAGACTCACCCACTTCCGGCACACTCATGATGGATAACACGATGATCCACGACGCCTCCTCCCGTCAACTGGCTTCCATCCGGAACAAAAAAATCGGTTTTGTTTTTCAGTTTTTCAATCTTCTGCCCAAGTTGACTGTTCGGCAAAATGTCGAGCTGCCGATGATTTACAGTGGCCACAGCAGCAAGGAGCGGTATGAGCGCGCAATGACTGCGCTGCGCCGCGTCAACATGGAGGATCGCAGCAAGCATCGCCCGTCGCAGTTGTCCGGCGGCCAGCAGCAGCGCACCGCCATCGCCCGGGCGTTGGTGAACGATCCGCGCATCATTTTCGCCGACGAGCCGACAGGCAACCTCGACTCGCATACTGGCGAGTTGATTCTCGAGATGTTCGACCAACTCCACAACGAGGGCCGCACGGTGATGCTCGTCACACACGATCCAGAGATCGCAGCCGTGACGCCGCGGCGTATTGAGATTCGCGACGGCAAAATCGCCAACGAGGCCGACCCCACGCTGGCGGGCAAGGCGCCTCGGTTTGAGCAGATCATAAAAGCTGAATCGAAGGCAACGACCTAGTTTTTCGGGATGAATTTCGGGACGGTTATCCAGAGCGGCATCAAGGAAATCGGGGCGCACTGGTTCCGGTCATTGCTGACCATGTTCGGAGTCATCTGCGGTGTCGCCAGCCTCGTGACAATGGCCTCGTTCATAAAAGGAAAAGAAAACCTTCTGCGAGAGTCACTGGCCGAAACCGGCGGGCTTGAGAAAATAACTGTGGAGTCCGAGGACGACCTACCGGACTACCAAAAGCATCTCGAAGGCGAAGCCAAAGGCGTCACTCTCAAGGACGTGTACGCGCTGCAAGCCGGCGCGCCGATGGTTCACGACATCACGCCGTCCATAAACAAAAGCCGCTACAGGGGCTACCTGCGGGTGAGTCGCAAGGGTCGCGGGGCGCGGCCGTGGATGTTGCAGGGCACTTGGCCAACCGCGCTGGAAATACAAGAACACGAGATCGAGCACGGCCGGATGTTCACGATGATGGACGATCTACTGTCCAACAACGTCTGCGTCATCGGCACGGAAATACGCAACTCTCTTTTCGACGAAGTTGATGACCAGGGCGAAACGATCATCCCGATTGGCGAGCGCATCCTGATCAACTACGTGCCGTTCACCATCGTGGGTATGTTCAGGGAATACATGAGCGACGAGGACCGTAAAAAGAAGGAGGCCTCCAAGGCTTCCGGGGAAACCCGGAGTCTCCGGAATATTTTCTCGCGCGGGTCGGACAGCAACACCCGCCGAACCCAATTTATTTACTACCAGAAAAACAACGCCATCATGGTGCCGCTCAACACCCTCGTGGCGAAGCTCGATTCCAGCTATGAGACCGGCAGTAAACTCGATCGAAAGCTGTCCGAAATCACGATGAAAATTGAGGACGTGTCACTGCTCTCGACGTCGCTGCAACAGGTTCGTAACGTGCTGATGCGAACTCACAAGGGGTTGGAGGATTTCGAGTTCGAGACACAGGAGGAGTTCGCCGACGACATCACGCTAGCCATCTACAACGAGCGTATCAGTGGCATGTTCATCGCCGGAATATGCCTTTTGATCGGCGGGATCGGCATCATCAATATTATGCTCTCGAGCATCTCTGAGCGTGTGAGAGAGATCGGCATCCGAAAATCTGTCGGCGCAACCTCGATGGACGTGTTCACCCAAATCCTGATCGAGAGCGTAGTGCTGGCCGTGGCGGGCGGCTTGGTCGGGCTGGCCATCTCTCCCATACTTGTAAACACTCTAGCCAGCTTGGCGGACGACTCCACGCCGCCGATCATGACGACTCAGGCCATGCTCATTGCGTTTGGTTCCAGCGTGCTTATCGGCTGCTTGGCGGGGCTGTTCCCAGCGATCAAGGCGGCCAAGCTGAATCCAATCCAGGCGTTACGCTACGACTGACCTTCCATGATCCTCATCAATACAGTCACCATCGGTCTACGTGAAATCGGATCACATTGGTTCCGGTCACTATTGACAATCATTGGCGTCGTGTTGGGAATCGTGAGCCTCGTCACCATGTCCGCGATTGTTCAAGGCATGGAGAATGCGATGAAAGAGCGCATGGTCGCCTACGGCGGCGCGGACAAAATCAACATCGACCAAGAGGACCCGCCCGACTATCAGGAACATAAGCGTGACTACTCTCCTGGCATCACCGTGCAGGACGCCTACGCGCTCAAGCGCAACGCCACCCTGCTCAAGGTCGTCTCGCCGGAGATGTATGTTTCGCGCGCACGCGCCACCTACCAGGACAAACGAGCTTACGTCTCCTCATTCATGGGTGTGTGGGAGGATGTCATGGAACTGGAAGCGCACGTCATCAAGTTTGGGAGGTTTTTTCATCCGCTCGAGGATTTGCAGGCCAAGAACGTCTGCGTCATCGGTGCAGATATCCGGGATCAACTTTTTGGAGTAACGGCCCCCGGCGGCGAACCTCTCAACCCGGTCGGCAAATTCATCAACATCAACTTCCGGCCGTTCACCATCGTCGGCATGTACGAGCGAATGGAGAGCGAAGCGGACCGAAAAAAACGCGAGTACAAACTCGCCATGCAGAACACGCGGAGCGGCCCCAAACGCGAGTCGTCATTCTACTCACGTGGCAGTCGTTACTGGCGTAAAAACAACACCATCCACATTCCCCTCAACACGATGTGGATGAAGTTCCGCATGGCCTCAGCCAGCACTTCGTCCTCGTCCAGCCGGTTCTCGAACAAATCCTCCAGTTCATCCGAGCCGACTGTTTACGTGCCCGACCCCACGCTGAGCGACTTCGATGTCAAGGTCGTCGACCACGAGTTGATGGACAAGGCGCTCGCGCAGATTCGTAATATAATGATCCAGACCCACAACGGCATTGAGGACTTCGGGTTCCAGACACAGGAGAGCGCCATCACCAACATCAACCAGCGTCTAGCCAACGCTAAGATCATCCGGGGCATCATCGCCGCACTAAGCCTGATCGTCGGCGGCGTCGGGATCATGAACATCATGCTCGCGAGCATCAACGAGCGCATCCGCGAGATCGGCACCTTCAAGGCCATGGGAGCCACAGGCCTCGTCGTATTCCTGCAGATCGTCATGGAGAGCCTTAGCCTTGCCCTGATCGGCGGCTTGGCTGGCATCCCCGCCTCGTACGGCGCCGTGTGGATCCTGACTGAACTTCTCCCGAACGAAAATACGCCGATCATCACCGCCCAGGCCCTGATGATCGGCGTGGCTTTTAGCGCCTGCGTTGGCCTGCTCGCCGGCCTGTTCCCCGCTTTCAAGGCCTCCCGCCTCGATCCCATCGAGGCGCTGCGCTACGAGTAGCTTGGCCAAGCTATTTCAACTTTGACTTTCCCTCTGTATTAATCCCGCTTCCGCTTGGATTTTGTGTCGTTGTCCTCGGCGTCACGGTCCCGGTCATCACGGTCCCGGTCATCACGGTCCCGGTCATCACGGTCCCGGTCATCACGGTCCCGGTCATCACGGTCCCGGTCATCACGGTCCCGGTCATCACGGTCCCGGTCATCACGGTCCCGGTCATCACGGT
>Ga0302127_10000717_pt1 | contig 18692 bp, 18 predicted proteins | sample CB4_SCM_MG_FD_204452 | JGI IMG/M metagenome (GOLD analysis project Ga0302127, IMG submission 204452) | Marine microbial communities from Western Arctic Ocean, Canada - CB4_SCM | ecosystem: Environmental > Aquatic > Marine > Oceanic | place: Canada: Western Arctic Ocean | collected 2017-09-24
GTTTGGGTCCTAGCGTCGCCGACCGTGGTGGGGACGGTTGTCGGTAATTTGATCCGCAATGCGTGCGCGTATACGGACCACGGGCGCGTTGTTGTCACGATTTCTTCAGGACAAATCAAAATCGAGGACAGTGGTGTCGGTATCAGCGACGATCAACTGGAGGCCGTGTTTTCAGCCTACTACCGCGCGCCGGATGCGCGGGAAAGCGGCCACGGAATCGGTCTTAGCATCGTCAAACGTATGACTGACCGGTATGACTGGCCGCTAGAAATCTCTTCAGAACGAGGCCACGGCACGGTTATTACCGTTCGCTTCCCCGAATCAGATTTCGAAATAACCACCTAATAACCGGCCGCAGGTCAAGATAAGCCGAGCGATTTCGCACCCCACTGCGGAAAAAACCCGGCTTCAAACCGCGGCCAACTCGTTAGATTTTAAGAATGTAGTGCGCCTCGAAGCGATGCTTGGTAGCCTATGGCGCTCACAGACTTACCTGCCCAGGGAGAATAACAATGGCGACAGAATTATCCGTTGAAGACTTGCTCGACGCATATCGCACGATGAAGACGATCCGCGAGTTCGAAGAACGGGTCCACGTTGAATTTGCGAAAGGCGGTATTCCTGGTTTCGTCCATTTGTACGCTGGAGAGGAAGCCTCGGCGACCGGGGTCTGCATGAATCTACGCGATGACGATTACATCGCGAGCAACCATCGTGGGCACGGCCATTGTATTGCTAAAGGTGTGGAAGTCGACGGCATGATGGCTGAAATTTACGGCAAAAAGAGCGGCACGTGCCGCGGCAAAGGCGGGTCGATGCATATCGCCGATTTAGACGTCGGCATGATGGGCGCAAACGGTATCGTCGGTGGCGGTCCACCATTGGTGTGTGGCGCCGGCTTGAGCGCAAAAATGAAAGGTAAAGGTGGCGTTGCGCTCGCATTCTTCGGCGACGGCGCGTCGAATCAAGGTACAACATTTGAAAGCTTAAACCTCGCCACCGTTTGGAAGTTACCGGTGGTATTTATCGCTGAAAACAACGGTTACGCAGAGGCGACCGCCGCATCATGGTCGGTTTCCTGTGAAGATATTTCAACGCGAGCAGAAGGCTTCGGCATGCCCGGGGTCACCGTTGACGGACACGATTTTTTCGCCGTCCACGAAGCCACAGAGGAGGCCGTTGAGCGTGCGAGGAATGGCGGCGGACCCACGTTAATTGAGTGTAAATTAGACAGATTTTTCGGACATTTCGAAGGCGACAACCAAAACTACCGCGCCAAAAACGAAGTAAAAGAAGTCCGTGAAAACAAAGACTGCATTAAGCGATTCTCTGGCTCTCTAGTTGCCGACACCGCAATCACGATAGACGATTTATCTGCGATTGATAGCGAGGTTCAGGCGCTAATCGACAATGCCGTTGCGAAAGCCGTTGCCGACACGGACCCTGATCCAGCAGAACTTTTAACCGACGTCTACATAAAATACTAAACGCGCTTACGATCGGCGAAGTGATGATCGGTGCACACTCTCGACAGCTAAATTGTTGCGACAAGCGCCGACATTTCCGAGCGACCGTTTAATGCCCAGCCAATGAAAAATATCCCACGGGAGTAGCAACCATGGCACGAAAAATTCTTTATCAAGAAGCGATCAATGAAGCCCTCGACCAAGAAATGGCACGCGACGAAGCGGTCATTATTATGGGCGAAGACGTGGTCGGCGGAACCGGTGCTAGTGGCGAGATGGATGCCTGGGGTGGGGTACTCGGGGTCACGAAAGGTCTCTACGGAAAGTATGGCGATCGCATCATGGACTCCCCAATCAGCGAATCTGCGCTAGTTGGCGCCGCGGTCGGTGCGGCAGCGACGGGCATGCGTCCAGTATGCGAATTGATGTTTATTGACTTTATGGGCGTTTGCTTCGACCAGATATACAACCAGGCGGCAAAATTCCGCTATATGTTTGGCGGCAAGGCAGAAACGCCTGTCGTTATTCGCACAATGTATGGCGCCGGATTTCGCGCGGCGGCCCAGCATTCTCAATGTTTGTATAACTTATTCACCCACGTTCCTGGCTTGAAAGTCGTCATGCCGTCGTCTCCATACGATGCCAAAGGCTTATTGATCCAAGCCATAAGAGATAACGATCCCGTTATTTTTTGCGAGCACAAAGCGCTTTATGCGATGGAGGGGGACGTTCCTGAAGAGTCCTACACCATTCCGTTTGGCGAAGCGAATATCGTGCGAGAAGGTGACGATGTAACGATCGTGGCACTCGGTCGAATGGTGACTCACGCCGGAAAAGCAGCGAATACGCTGGCGAAAGAGGGCATTAGCTGCGAAATTATTGATCCACGCACAACGTCACCTTTTGATGAAGAAACGGTCTTAGAAAGCGTTGAAAACACGGGACGGCTAGTTATCGTGGACGAATCAACCCCACGCTGCTCGATGGCAACCGACATCTCGAGTCTGGTTGCGCAAAAAGGGTTTAGCTTTCTGAAAGCACCGATCGAAATGGTCACAGCACCGCACACACCCGTGCCGTTTAACGGCTCGCTTGAAGACCTCTATATTCCGAGCCCAGAGAAAATCGAGGCAGCCGTTCGAGCGACAACTAGTTATGCCCATTAGTCGGTGATTTTCCTCGTAACCGACTAAATTTTGAGATACGGAACAGTAATATGAGCGACGCAGCGATCACCGCCATCACCATGCCCAAATGGGGCTTGTCTATGATCGAAGGAAAAGTCATTGAATGGCTCGTCGAAGAGAATTCGACGCTCGCCCTCGGCGACGAAATCATGGATATTGAAACGGAGAAAATAGCCAATACATTCGAAGCGCTGGATGCCGGGATCCTGCGCCGTCGTGTTGCAGTAGCGGACGAGACACTTGGGGTTGGAGCGCTATTAGGTGTGCTCGCTTCGGCAGACACGTCCGATGAGGATATCGACGCTTTTATTGCCGACTTTCAAGCGAACTACGTACCGCCAGAACCGCCGGAAGAAGACGAGGCTGGCGCAAACTATGAATGGTTAAATCTTGGCGATCAGAAAATCCGCTATCTGCGCATGGGCGACGGAGCGCAAAATATTGTGCTCATTCATGGTTTCGGCGGCGATTTAGATTTGTGGTTATTCACCCAAGAGCCGCTCGCTGCGAACGCGAGCGTCTACTCTCTCGACCTTCCCGGCCACGGCCAGTCGTCGAAAGCAGTCGAAGACGGATCGGTCGCCGGATTAGCGAACGTCGTAGCGAAATTTATGGATGCGGTCGGAATCAGCAGCGCACACTTAGTTGGACACTCACTGGGCGGTGCAATCGCTTTGCAAACCGCCGTGTCGCACGCCGGCAAGGTCGATGCGCTGACGCTAATCGGCTCTGCTGGGATCGGCGAAGAAATTAACGGTGATTACATTTCGGGATTTGTCGCGGCAGAATCTCGACGTGAAATTAAACCGTTGTTGAAACAACTCGTCGGCGACCCCGGATTGATTAATCGAAAAATGATTGACGACATATTGAAATTCAAACGCCTGGATGGTGTTACCGAGGCGTTGACCGAAATTTCCGCTGGGTTTCTCTCTGGCGACAAGCAAACTGTCGATTTGCGCGGCGAGTTAGGCGGCTTGTCGATGCCGGTTAATGTTATTTGGGGATCCGAAGATCGGATCATTCCGGCGTCTCATGCAAACGACCTACCCGGCAACGTGACGGTCAATGTTTTAGAAGGCTTTGGTCACTTGGTGCAGCTCGAAGCCGCGAGTGACGTGAATAGACTCATCCAAAGCTAAACCGTGCCCTCGACCCGGTCGGCTGCATAGATGGGCTCGCAAGAACATCTTACGGACTTACAAACACTCGTTCAGCCGACTCGAGTTCACCGCAGCGTCTACACCGACCCAGACATATTCGCTTTAGAAATGGAGCGCATTTGGGGACGGGCGTGGATCTACGTCGGCCACGAATCGCAAGTCCCGAGCGCAGGCAGTTTCATCACCACCGAGATCGGACTCGATCCAGTCCTCATGGTGCGCGACGACGACGATAATATTCGCGTGTTGTTTAACCGATGTCGGCACAAGGGCGCGAAACTTAGTGCTAGATGTGTCGGCAAGACTGATTACTTCCGTTGCCCCTATCACGGCTGGACGTATCGTAACAATGGTGAACTGCGCGGTGTTCCCGCGCGCGAGGGCTATCCAGAAACCGGCTTTAATGCAGGCGATCACGGCCTTGTTGCTCTCGCCCAAGTCGACAACATTCGTGGTTTTGTATTCGCGACAAAATCGCCGTCTTCACCTGACTTGCGCACCTATTTGGGCGATGCAGCCGCGACCTTAGAAAATATCGCCGATCGCGCGCCGGCCGGAAAAGTTGAGATTGCTGGCGGCAGACTACGTTATAGACACCCGTGTAATTGGAAAATGTTTATCGAGAATCTCAACGATGCCATGCACCCAATGATTGCGCATAGTTCAGTTGGTATGGCGGCTCTTAGTTACATGAAATCGCAACCGGAGGGCACCAGCTATCCGCGCGAAGCTGAAATTTTGTTTCCGTTTGGGAGTTCGTACGATTTTTTCGATCAAATGGGGGTCACGGGCCTAGCCAATGGTCATGGCTATATGGGCGGCACGAGTAGCATCCATACGGCGTACTCGGATATCCCAGGTTATTGGGAAGCGATGGTCTCGAGCTATGGAGAAATTCGCACGCAAGAAATATTATCGTCGAATCGACACAACACAATCTTTTATCCATCGTTCACCGCGAAAGATGCGATTCAGGCGATTCGCGTCGCGCGTCCGCGATCAGTGAACGAGACAATTATCGAAACCTATCATTTCAAACTCGTCGGCGCGCCAGAAGAAATGTTGGAGCGCACGATCCTCTACTCTCGTTTGATTAATTCGTCGTCTGGCATGGTTGGTCCAGACGATCTCGATTGCTACGCGCGCATGCAAGAAGCCTTATGTTCATCCGGTTCAGACTGGGTCGATCTCAGTCGTTACGCACAACAAGACAACCAAGAGAATGGCAACGTCACGGGGTCTGGTACTAGCGATCTCGCGGCTCGCAATCAATTTAGCGCCTGGTCGAAACTGATGGCAACGAGCGACTAGGCGATACTTTTTTTATGCCCCCGCCTGATCTCGCGCAGATAGAGCGCTTACTCTACGACGAGGCAGATTGCCTCGATCGGGCCGATCTCGATAGTTGGTTCGAACTGTATACCGAAGACAGCGACTATTGGATGCCGGTAAGCCCGGACCAGAACGACCCCCACCGACACATTTCCTTGTTCTACGACAATCGCTTAATGATGGAGATCCGCCGGCGGAATTTCGGTCACGAGTATGCCGCGTCAATGGAGTATCCGATTCGGTGCTCGCACATTATTTCTAATATTCGTATCGTCAGCGCCGACGATAACTCGTCCGAATGCCGAGTCACGTCCAATTTTCAGGCAATCGTTTATTATAAAGACCAGAATGTTTACGCTGGTAAATACACCCACGATTTGGTCTGTCGTGGAGGAACCTATCGAATAAAACATAAGCGCGTGGATTTGATCAATTGCGACGCGGAACAGGGTAATCTGGTGATTTACCTCTGAGCAGTGAGTGACCGTCAGGAGTGAAATTAGTACTTTTGGTAAATCGCGCGATACAACTTTGAAACTGGGAGGCGACATGGCTCTGTATAGAGAATTTGAAACGCAAGAGGAAATCGACGCACAGTACGACGTCGAAGCGGCTGTACCAGATTTCACAATCTATGCCGATCTGTTTGTCGGAGAAAGCGCGAAGGCGCGTGAGCAGATGGATTGTCTGCTCGATGTTCGGTTTGGCCCCACCGTCGATGAAACGCTGGATATCTTTCCGGCCGAGGATCCCAACGCGCCAATTTTAGTTTTCGTTCATGGTGGGTATTGGCGGATGCTCAGCAGTAAAGAGTTCAGTTTTACCGCCCTCGCACCAGTCATGCGGGGATACACCGTTGTCGTAACAAACTATTCACTGTGCCCCAAAGTCACGGTTGACGAAATTACCCGCCAGTCGCGCGCCGCGCTGGCATGGCTTTACACAACCGATACGAAATTCAACGGCGATCGAGATCGAATCTTTGCCTCTGGGCATTCTGCTGGTGGTCAGCAGACTGCACAGTTACTCGGCACGGATTGGGAAAACGAGTACGGGCTGCCACACGATATTATTAAAGGCGGCATATCGATCAGCGGCTTGTTCGATCTGCGCCCACTCCGATACAGCTTTGTTCAGCCGAAATTACTCTTGAATCACGATACGATCGAGCGCCAAAGTCCAATTTTTCATCTTCCAAATAGTGCGGCGCCGTTGCTGCTTAGCGTAGGCGGCGACGAACCGAACGAGTTCCGCCGTCAATCGCGCGATTACTGCGATGCGTGGACCGGTGCAGGTCTTGCTGCCGAGTACTTTGAGCAACCGGGCAAAAATCACTTCACGGCCTTAGACGGATTCCTCGATCCGGATAGCCCATTGTTCACAAAAATGGACGCGTTTATGCGCGCTCTATGAGCGATCGAGTTTTACTAGTCCGCTACAAAACACTGCGAAGCGTCGCGATACACGGTTCGTAATAGCTGCGACTGAAACAATTCAAATGATTTAGCTGGTGATGAAGTCGATAGACTGCGACGCGACGTTCGGAAATTTCGGCGAGCGGTAAAGATTACCCATGCAATCAAACAAAACACTCACCGCCCGCGCCTCAATGTTAGTCGTCGTTCTCCCTTTTACCAGTAGTCTTCCTGTGTCGAACTTGATGCACCGCGATCGGTTAATATTTATTCACGGCAGCGAACGATAACGCACGCCGTGAGTCACAGCTTAAGCTTGGGTCGAAAGGCTCGCGAGTGAATACGAGAAATACCACCATGCTCAGAAATATTATCATCGCAATCACTTTATCAGTAATCACCATACCGTCGAGTGCCTGCGAGATCGACAGTGATTGTGGCGCTGGCGGCACTTGTATTAAGCGCGAAAAGCGCGCCGGCGGCGTGTGTTATGGCGGCGACCTTTCACAGCCGGGCGGAGCTGCTCCGCCACCTGCGGCATTCTTTGATCCGTTGTCGACGTCGACCGAAAGGCCCAAAGACGCTTGCTTCGTAACCGAAGAATGTCCGGCCGGCATGGACTGCGTTAAAGCTGGGATGTGGGGGAGTTGCCTTGCTTTGTAACCGCGGCTCGGTAATGTGGTTCTACACTGGCGCTGTACGGCCGCCGTTTGCTGAGGTCCCAAGCCTGGGCGAAGAATCGGTGTGGGATTATCCGCGTCCGCCGAAACTAGTTCCCGACCGAAGAGAGGTTGTCGTGACGTTTGGCGAGCACATAATTGCGCGTTCGAGCAAGACAATTCGAGTGCTCGAAACAGCCGGTCCGCCGACGTTTTATGTGCCTGGGACCGACATCAAATTTGATGAGCTAGCGCCGGTAGCAGAGCGCTCTTGGTGTGAATGGAAAGGCAGTGCGCGATATTTCAGTCTCGCGAATTGTGCTGCGCAAAGCGATCCCGTGGCTTGGACTTATCCGCAACTGAATCCAAATTTCGCGGCACTGGACAATCATTTCGGCTTCTATCCAGGTCGGCTCGAATGCACGGTCGACGGAGAGCGAGTACGCGCCCAACCGGGGGAGTTTTACGCCGGATGGGTTACGGACGAAATCGTCGGCCCCATGAAGGGCGAACCCGGAACAGAATGCTGGTGAGTCCCGCTCGCAAATTGGGTCGCGATTGGTTACTCGGTACTATCAGCGATGAATTGCTCTACGGCGGCCATATCCAACGTGCCCGGTACATGTGCGACTAATTCGCCGCTCGGATTGAACATTAAGTAAGTCGGCGTGCCGGTAAACGATTCTTCGGTGAGTGCCTTGTACGCTTTTTGCAACGCTTCCACCTCTACAATACTGCTCTCAAACGTCATTGGCTTCGCCTTGACATAGGACCGAACTTTTTCAACTTCGGCGAATCCGTCGAGCGACATGCCGATTACCTTGGCATCGGCATTCTTATGCTTATCATGGAACGCGGAGACGCTCGGGTACTGACTGCTACATGTCCCACAGTAGGTCGTCCACATCATCACCATGGTCCACTTGCCCGGTTCAAAGTACGACGACAAGGGAACCGTCTCGCCAGTCAAGGTACGCACTGATAAGTCACTGCCGCGAGCGAGCGTGTGACTACTGGAGCAGGTTAGCGCAACGAGTACCGCTATTAATCGAATGGCATTCACAAGATAGTTTCCGATTTACTTAAGCTATTTAAGATCACTTAGAGCCTCTGCGCTGGCACAAGTTCAGCTTTGCTTGCGCTTCGCAGGGTCGAGCAAGAGTTCAAGTTCCGCGTTCGAAAATCCTGCCGCAAGACGCGCTGAGCGATTCAACTGGGAAGCACGGATCTGCCCGAGTTCCGCGGCTATTATGCGCCCAAACGTGGTTAAACTATCGAGTCCGCGGCTCGCGCAAATACTCGCAAACCATCGGCTACCAATTGCTACATGACCTATTTCATCTCGCAGAATGGTGTTTAGGATACTCCCGCCCTGGTGATCGCCGATCGACTCGAGCCGAACGAGCATGTTCGGCGTTACATCCAGTCCGCGAGCTTCCATAACGCGCGGAATAAGTGCCATGCGCCGAAGCACATCGTCGCTGGTTCGCTCGGCCATGTCCCAAAGCCCATCGTGAGCAGCGAAATCTCCATAGGCAAAACCTAAGCTTTTCAGATGCGCGTCGAGCAGCGAGAAATGCTTGGCCTCTTCGATTGCGACCCCGATCCAATCTGCGTAGTACTGCGTAGGCATACCGCTAAAACGCACAACTGCATCGAGCGCTAAGTTAATTGCAGTGAACTCGATATGACAAATGGCGTGCACGAATGCCGCGTGACCTTTTGCTGTCGACAGCTTACGCTTTGGTAGGTTGCGGGGATCGACTAAAGTCGGTCGCTCGGGTCGCCCCGGCGCTAGGTTGATGGGATCTCCCTGATAGAATGTACCGTCTCGCTTAAGTTCGGCGACGCAACGACATTTTATTGTTGGGTCGGATTCGGCAAGACATGCTGCGGCTGGATTGATCGACTTAACGGATTGTTTCATTGTTGTGTACGGCCGCTTAACCCATTAGCCTATCGGCGTGCTCGGTGGTTAATTTTCTAGTGGTAAGGTTAACCTATCGGACAAGAATTTAAGTACTCATTAACCCAACATTATTTTTTCAGTCCATCCGCGATTCGCAACGGCTCCGCGGTAAATGAAAAATCTCGAAAGGAACGCCTCATGACAGACTCAACGCCCAATATTTTTGCGGATAATTTTGTGTTTTTGGAAGGCCCGCGTTGGCATCAAGATTCGTTGTGGATTTCCGATATGTGGGGACATACGGTTCACCGTATCGATGTCCAAGGTAAGGTCTCAGACGTTATTAACGTCCCCGAACGACCGTCTGGTCTAGGGTTTATGCCGGATGGCACCTTGCTGATTATATCGATGGCCGATCGATGTGTTTATAAAAACATCGACGGCGCGCTGCAATTGCACGCCGATCTCAGTGGCTCGGTCGCCGCCGATATAAACGATATGGTGATCGATGATCAAGGTCGCGCCTATGTCGGCAACTTCGGCTACGATATTTTTGCCGGCGCGGATGAGCGCAATGCGGAGTTAATTCTGATTGACCCAGATGGCTCGCACCGAGTCGTTGCCGATGAGCTCATGTTCCCAAATGGCATGGTGCTGATGAACGGCGGTAGCACGCTTGTCGTGGCAGAAACTTTCGGTCACCGACTTAGCGCGTTCGACAGAGCTGCTAACGGTGATTTATCTAATCGTCGCGTGTTTGCCGATTTAGGCGAATTAACCCCCGACGGTATTTGCCTCGATACTGACGGCGGCATTTGGATCGCATCGTTCGCCACTGGAGACTTCGCGCGTGTCGTTGACGGCGGAGAAATCACCGATCAATTTAGTGTTGGCGAGCGCGCGGCGGTGGCGTGCCAAATTGGCGGCGCCGACAATCGGACCTTGTACTGCATGACGTACGGCGGCCAGATAGAGGATATTGCCTCCGGTGCGCGATTGGCGCGCATCGAAACGGTCAGCGTAAAAGTGCCAGGTGCCGGCTCGCCGTAAGGGCTAGCGATTAGCATAAATGTGGCGCGCCGAACTTCTGGGCGCGCGCCGACTTAGGCGGCCACAATCCAAATACGATTGTCATGGAAAGCTGCGCCGCCGGTCGGTGAAACGGGATCAGCACCCGTCAGCACGTTAATTCCCTGGCCCCCAGGGAATGCGGCATTCGGCCAAATGCTTTCGACGATAACCACGCCGCGCTGAATCCCTTCAAAAAGTTCGACGACGAGATTTAGGCGCCCGCGATCATTACCTAAGGTGACCAATTGTTCAGCCTCAATTTGCAACTCCACTGCGTCATCAGGGTGCATTAACACCGTTGGTTTGCGTTCGCGGCGAGTCGAACTAGGGGTTTCGTTAAACGAGGAATTGAGATAATGCCGAGCCGGCGCGGTCACGAGACGAAACGGCATCTCGGCAGTCGCCTCCTCGATACTCTCCCAATGATCGGGTAAGCGTGGCGGCATTGCGTCTGACCCTTCTGGACCGAACCCGTGGGGGCCAAATTGCGTCCAATCTGGGGAGAAGTGGAACAACCCATCGGCGTGACCGAAGCCATCAACGTAGTGGGCTTGATTAAACTCCGTTTGGCAATCTATCCAACGTGCCGCCTCGAGCTCGCTTAAGGTTCCCCAGCCGGAATGCTGTAGTGTCCAATCGATGATCTCCCGGGGCGACATCGCGAAGCCCGGGTGTTCCGCGCCCAGTCGTTCGGCCAGCCCACAGATCACTTCGTGGTTGTTTCGACAACCGTCCGGCCCATCGATAATTTTCGGACCTAATATAATATGTTGATGTCCACCACCTTGATAGATATCGTCGTGTTCGAGAAACATCGTTGCCGGCAACACGATATCTGCCATTTGGGCGGTTTCTGTCATGAATTGCTCGTGCACGCAAACAAATAAATCGTCGCGAGAAAACCCTTTCTTTACTTCATTCTGGTCCGGCGCGACCGACATTGGGTTCGTGTTTTGAATGAGCATCGCAGTCACCGGCGGACCATCGCCGAGTGCGAACTGCTCACCGTTCAAGACCGCGCCGATACGTGATTGATCGAGTAACCTAATGTTCGGATCACGCACGTCGAGCCCGTCGATCATCGTTCGATCCCAATGAAAAATAGCGCCGTTGTTATGAAACGCGCCGCCGCCTTCATGCAACCAAGCGCCTGTAATCGCCGGGATGCACAGCGCTGCGTGCATGTTTGACACGCCGTTGCGCTGGCGGGAAAACCCATAGCCCAAACGGAAGTAGCTACGTGGCGTTGCACCAATAAGTTTTGCAAACGCCTCGATGTCTGCGGCCGGCACGCCGGTAATTGCTTCGGCCCACGCAGGGGTCTTGGAGGCTAAATGCGCTTCGAGTTCGTGCGGGCAATCCGTATATCGTTCGAGGTAATTCCAATTCGCCAGTGAATCGCGAAATAAAACGTGCATGACGGCACAGGCCAACGCGCCATCCGTCCCGGGTCTGACACACAGAAATACGTCGGCTTGCTTGGCCGTCGCATTGCGATAGGTATCGATAACGACAATTTTCGCGCCGCGTTCCCGCCGGGCTTGCAGGGCATGCACCATCACGTTGATTTGGGTGCTTGCGGCATTTGTTCCCCAAATCACGATGACATCGGACACCGCCATTTCGCGTGGGTCGGACCCAGCAAGCTTACCGGTGCCCGCTACAAATCCATTCCACGCGGACGTCACGCAAATCGTTCCGTGTTCCCCCGAATAGTTCTTCGCATGGCGTAATCGATTGATGCCGTCGCGCATAACTAGACCCATCGTACCGGCATAGAAATAGGGCCAAATCGATTCCGATCCGTGCTGTTGCTCGGCGCGCAAAAATTGTTCCGCAACCTCGTCCAATGCGGCTTCCCACGTGATCGGCGCGAATGCGTTGGCGCCTTTCGCGCCCGTTCTGCGTAACGGCTGGGTCAAGCGATCCGGATGATGAATCCGTTCCGCATAGCGCGCCACCTTGCTACAGATAACCCCGGCGGTATAGGTATTTTCAGCTGCTCCGCGAACCGCGCCGATATGCTTGTCATCGAGTTTTTCGACTTCTAATGCACACGTAGACGGGCAATCATGGGGGCAGGCGCTTGTGTGAATTTCGGGAATTGCGTTCATTTCGGTATCCGTGAGGAGAGTGACTGGAATTTGCGCGCGAATCGCATCCCACGCTAGCTACTACGCAATATGCCGAATCGAAGTTCGCGAATCAAACCAAACTTGAGATGTTCTCGTCGTGTTTCGATTACAATTCAGGTTGCACTTTCGTCGAGACAGCGAACCCATTATGAAAAAAGCCGTTCTACTTGCGCTCAGCCTCACTTTGGCTGGTTGTTATCACTACGATATATCCCTGCCGAAAATCGGTCTGGACATGAATCTGAGGAATTTACTCGGTGACGACGTCCGGATGACCCCAGAGCACGCGATGTTCATCGAATCGGCCGCTGTGATATCTCTTCTCGAACCACAACCTCGGGTTCAATGGGTCGGTTCGAACCTAAAAGAAAGCAACCTTGAATCGCTGCAAATCGATGACTGGGAGGCGACCTCGACGATCGTCGGATTGATGGAAGCGCGGCTCAAACAAAAGGGTTTCACGGTAGTCGGTATCAACAACGACATCAGCGCAAAAGACGCCTATACGAGTAGCGGGAGCTTCGCCGAACCCGAGCGCGTGCGTAAGCGCTTACTCGCCGCCGGTAATGCCCGCGGGGTTGATATGCTCGTCGTAATCTATCGCCAACAAGTGCGAGATTTTATCTCAGATTCTTCGCAGAAAGTCACCGGCTACGGTCTGTTTAAACGCCACTCCGACCACGACGTGTACGCCTACGGCGTAGTACAGGTTGAAGCGCTAAACGTTCAGAAAGGTTTTGTCATGGGCAAAGCCGATGCTGAAGTTAAAGTGCCGCTCGACACGCGCGCGTGGCAGGAGAACTTTGAAACGGATGAGGGACCGATACGTTTAAGCCCGGTACGTTCCGATGTCGTTCGCGAAGGAATTATTAAAGCGATTAGCGATGCCACAATGATCGCGGCGCAAGAAGCGGGTATCTCCAATTAGATCGACAGCGATATCAACAAGATGCTGATAGACTAGTTAACTACCAGCTTTTACACATAGCACTTGCGACTATCAATGTATTGTCGTATCCGGCGGCTCTTCTGTAAACCAACTAAAAATTTCATTCAGCGGAGCGACGCCTGATTCCGGATCGTCAGTCAGCACCTGCAAATCACGTATGAACCGTTCGGGCGGCATCTGCTTCCACTCAGCCCACCAGTGGCGACCACCGCGCGTTTTAATGATCGTCAAAAACGCGTTTCGAACGCCCTGAAATAACTCTTCGTCTGTCAAGAGTCCACTCTTGTACAACGTCCATAGTTGATAGTATCCGTTCCCCAGAAACTGCATTTTTGAATGAAACGTAGACTGTTGGTTTGGAGTCAGCTCAGCGAAGCGGTTCATTCCAGCTCTGAAATTATCGGCGTGCGATTCAATTTCCGTGAGTCCAGCGAACGCCGCCATGAATGAATCGATTGCTTCTTTAACAGTGTTCACCGCCTCTTGGCGATTACTTTGTCGAACCTGAACCGAGAGATAAACGAGGGTTACGATGACGGCCAGGCCTCCGATTAGCTCTGCAATTCCGCTGACGGCGTCCCATCCTCAAATGAAAATCAGTGCGCGGGAGGCGCGGTTAAAGATAAGGACTCTCAACACCATGCGGCAATGAAGCGTGGGTTGTAAAAGCAACAGTCAAATCGTTTTCAATCTACAAAAACGCATCCGGATGATCGTGCCCCGTTACCAATGAGCCGTATAACGACAAATTCGCTTCGTGGCCGAGAAAGCCATGACAATTTACCGCAGACACATCCTGATAGGCCTCTTGCAACGGATGTCCCGGTTGCAGGACAGCACCGCCAGCCTGTAGAAATAGCTGCTGAGTTGCTTTAAGACATTCTCGAACGGCATAGCTCGTTTCTAAATTAACCTTGGCGGAATCTTCTGCACGCATCGGTTTACCGGCTTCGGCGAATTGTCGGATAGTCGCTGCGGATTGCTGCAGCAGAAGGCGGGCGCAATCAATTTGCATACGCGATAAAGCGATAGCCTCGTGCGCTGCAGGTGCATCGACCCGGGCAACTCCGGCCAGCGGATAGGCGCCGGCTTTCGTGCCTTTCTCTTCAAGATTGGCTATGAATGCGCGCAATGCATATTCGGCTGCGCCGAGCGCCGGAGCCGCTAGATTCAGCACCAACATTGGTACAAACGCGGCCATGTAAAGGCTGCCGGGATTCGCGCTGCGACCCGGCGACTTGTAAGCCGTCGCGTCACCGTAAGACAAAAACCGATGCTCCGGTACGAACAAACCCTTCGCAAGGAGACTAATACTGCCGGTTGCCTGCAGGCCCGAAACGGTCCAGTCATCCAATTCTTCGAGCTCCGCTCCCGGTACCAACATGCAACCAACATTTACCACGACACCTGTGTCGTCAACAATTAGCGCGCCGAGCAGTGCCCAATCTCGATAAGCTGCGCCAGAACAAAAAGTGAAACGTCCATCTTCGATGAGGTAGCCGTCGGCTACCTTCTTGGTCATATTTTTGCTCGGATTGAGCGACGCACAAACGACTGCGTCAGGATTAGCAACGAAGACTTCTTGTTGCGCCGGCTCGGGAAACAGCGATAACACCCAATTATGGATCTGGTACACCGCCAGAACCCAGGCGCTCGCTGGACAAGCTTGCGCAATCCGCGCGATAACCGGCAGCACCTCGTCCATGTGTCGTTCTGCGCCATCGAACCGTTTCGGGTTGTAGACCCGGTAAAGTCCAGCGTCGCGCATGGCGGTAATGTTCTCGACAGGTAACTTGCGCGCTTCGCGAGCGGCGTTTCGACGCGCGCTGAATTCGTCGACGAAACTGTCGACTCCCGGATCCGGATAATCCGCTGGTTCCGCCTGGCCGGACGACTTGATTCCACTACTCATTGTTTCGTCAAACTCCTAATAGTGACCGGTTTAATGTAGCACGGCCAAAATTCGCTTTTGGGCGACGCTAGCAGCGAGGAAAAATCGCAGCGAAGGACACTATTGTTCGATCGCGGGCTTTTCGCTGCGGCTTTCTGCATAGAACGAATTATCTATTTCGATTGTTTTGCCGGCGCACAACGCTTCGAAAGTGGTGTAACCATCGAGCTTGTACCCCTCAGCCAACGGCTCCGTCAGTGCCGCAATCATCGCCAGCATCGCCGAATTGTCCGCTTCGTCGTAGACCGAAAATAGCGCAGGGGAATCGACTTGCTTCAATCGCGCTGCATAATTATCCGTCGGAAAATCGCAGCCGAATAAGATCACCTGTGTCGCGATGGCGTTCGGGACGGTAATTCTACAGCTGTCCGCGTTTACCGAGACCGAGGCCCCCTCGTACACCGGATGGGTGCCACACATCAACGTTCCGCAGCAGGCGGACATCGCAGTTGTATTGAATGCATCCTCGCGAAGTTTGGAAAACTCGAGTAGGTTTTGCGATGATTCATCGACCAAAAACGCATTGGCAAAATAAACGTCATCGATGCCGCGCTCGTATCGCTCGACGGCCGTTGGCAATTCGTTATCCAGGTGTTTGGCGGCGGATATGAGTCCCCGTTGACGGCAATCGCAGCACATACATTCCGTGCGAGTCCGCATGTTCGGATCGCAAAGCGTGAGGCGACAAGCCCCGCAGCGACACGCCAAAAAAGCAACGTTGTCAGTCAAGGTATTACCCGCAAGGCAATTAAAAATAAGATTCTCGCGTAGCGCGGCGATGCACGCAACTCCGTGTTTGGACTGTACTCGTGAGTTACGGATTTTTCCAATCGATAGGATCGCCGAATCGCGTAATTACAATGTCGTGGTCGAGAGAGAACGCCGGTTAGAATTTAAACTGCATCCAGGTTTGCAGGACCGTGGAGTTATCGTTACCGAAGACTTCCTGGGCTGCGGCGTTAGGGGTTGACCATGCGACACCGGCATAAATATAAATACGCTCCGTCGGGAAGTATTCGACCCCCGCATTGATCTCGTCGGCCCAGTCACGGCTAGACAAGGGCTCGCCGAAATAATGTCTTTCGTCGAGGTCGTGGGTGTAGTAGTAAAACGTTAACGCATAAGAATCACGCGGTGCCGTCATTAGCTTTACGAACTGGGTTACCTGATTGCTGTTGAACAAATGGTATTCGCCAGTGATTTCGCCGTGATAGAACGTGTCCCAACCGCGCGCGCCAAAACCGTAGAACAATGGCCGGTAATTCTCGCTATCTCCGCTAGCCAAATCGTCACCGGAGAATCGCGCATAGCGGTAAGTCACTAACGTTGTCCAGGCGACGTTCGGTACTGTGAATACAGTATCAACGTACCAGGCGAGGCCATCCACGTCAGCGCCATTGCCGTCGTCATCGCTCCCAGATTGCCATACAACTTCGGCGTGGACTTTCAGCGCAGACAAGTACGGCACAGGCACATCAAGTGCACGTAGATTCCACGACTTAACGCCGTCGTATTGCAAAGCGTTCCCGTCGTAGACCTCGATGAACATGACGCCGTAGCGTCCGAGACTCGTATCTGCGTTTTCCAAGTTAACGCCATATAACAGCGAACCGCCAAAGTCTGAATCGCTGTGCAGCCAGAACGCGTCGCCGCGCATCCCCTTGCCGGTGTAGGCGACGACAGCAGCGTTTCTAAAAGAATCGAACGGAGCGATCCAATAATTGCCCTGCCTCGAGCCGGTGTCGAAATTACCGTCACCTATCAAGAAGCCGTCGCTGATCATCAGTCGTTGCGGTCCGAGGCTCACGCTGAGCGATTCATTACGCCAGCCGATGTACGCTTCGTCTGTATCGATGCGGGAGTCTCCGCCTCGCGCAAACTGCCCCGATATTTCTCCATCGAGGAGGTTCGCGGCCGCGACAACGGACGCCTTGCCAAAGAATGTGCCGCCGAATGCGGCGCGTTCGAAACCGAGAGCCGGTTCGAAAGACAGCGCGCTATTCGTGCGTCCCTTCTCGGACAAGCTGTCCAGCGCGCCGAGGCCGTAATTAATGTTGTCCCCGCGCTGCAATCCGAAACGCATTTCAAGCATCGGGGTTAGCGACCACTCGTCCACCTCAATCGTATCGAACGCACTCGACCGCGGGGCGAAACACGTCGCACATAGCAGGATCGAGAAAAGAGTTTTAGTTCTCACGTAATGCAGCTGATGTTTGAGGCTCGAGATTCACTCGTCCAAATCGTTGAGGATAATGGCAAGCGAGCATTGCGCATAATCCGTAGGCGATGCGGCGCCGCGATCGAGTAATGATACTGTCGTCGTTGCCGAGTGTTCAACCAGAACGCTGATGGTTCTCTAGGCCTCAGGCTGCGTGTCGAATTTTTCGAGATCAGGATTCATATGGGCCCACGGTTGGGCGCTGCTCACCCACCAATCCCCGGTCGGAGAGTAGCGACTCGGATCGTCCAAATTGCCAACATTAATTGTGACGATGTCGGGAATAGCCGCTTCTTTCACAAACAGCGGTGAACCGCAATCAGCGCAAAACGCGCGGCTAACTGTGTTTCCGCTTGCGGCTTTCTTTTCGTAAAATTTCGGGTTACCCGAGAGCAGTTTCCACGCTGCTGTCGGCACGACGATATCAGCTGAATAGGCGCTGCCGGACGCCTGTTGGCAATCGCGGCAGTGGCAGTTCACCGACATCACTGGCTCCGCCGAACATTCGTATCTCACCAAGCCACAAGCGCAGCCACCGCAATAAGATGTCGACATAAAGGCTCCCTTGGATAGTTCACGTGAGCATAACATAGCATATTAACCAGCAGGCCAGTCCTTTCCCCTGGGTCCTAATCGATTGATTGAATTTCGTCGTAGCAACTTACCGCTAAAAAGAAACGAGCAACCTACAATCATTAATTGCAAATGCGCTTGGATAGTTACACTCGTGTATAAACCGAACCACTGAAATACCCCTTCAATATCTGGCCGAGATCGATGGATCTACAACGCCGCGATCACCCCCACTTCGACGAGATAATCCGGCGCAGCAAGACGTGCTTCAATACATGCGCGGGCAGGCGCGTTGCCTTCGGCCACCCAGGCATCCCAAACACTGTTCATTTGTTTGAAATGCCCGATGCTCGCAAGCCATATTTGTGCGCTTAGGATTTTCGACTTATCCGATCCCGCCTCTGCGAGTAAGGCGTCGATCTTATCGAGTACCTGCTGGGTTTGGATAACGATGTCCCCGGCGGTATCGGTTGCGACTTGGCCGGCGAGGTAAATCGTCTCCCCGTGTATCACCATTTGGCTCATGCGCGCGCCGGTGTGATGTCTCGTTATCGTCATAGAATTTCCTGGGAGTTTGCTAATCGAGTGATCAGTATAGATGACGGAGTACTAGCGATGTTCGTGCCGTAGGCCCGTGCATAAGGACTCGCTGGAAGTACTCGAG